>Ga0123353_10009148_pt1 | contig 13626 bp, 8 predicted proteins | sample TergutLab28metaG_3_FD_92763 | JGI IMG/M metagenome (GOLD analysis project Ga0123353, IMG submission 92763) | Labiotermes labralis P3 segment gut microbial communities from Petit-Saut dam, French Guiana - Lab288 P3 | ecosystem: Host-associated > Arthropoda: Insects > Digestive system > Gut ... | reverse complement strand
TGGGGGAACAGTGGATTAGAACACTGAATTGTGGTACATCTTAAATGGAAGAAATTTGACACAAGTTATTGACTGTTTGTCACTGAAGCTGAATAGTAAACGAGAGAAAACATAAATTGAATGCAGTGTGTTTCTGAGAGGTAATGCCATGTAGTCTGGCACATGAGTGTGCTATCTGATCGATGAGGATAGAACTTTTGTTTTGAAACATGTACTGTGTACCACACTACACAGAATCTTATCCCAGAAGACTGTAATTTTTGTGTCAGGCACCTTTGCTCATCAGAACTGTGTCACCTGTAACTGTGAAATGTTTGGTTAGTTAAACTGCAGAAATGCAGTGAGACTGGGGTTCTGGGTACTGCGGTGTATATGCACGTTGTACCTGTCCTTGTTGGTAGGTGAGTACAGAGCATAGATGAAGTGATATGTGCTCTGAGAGGAAGGAACTCCAGTAACACTTTTCAACAGTAGCAACCCCACCAAGCACTGTTGCTAGTGTGAAAGAATTAGAGTGGAACATAGTTTGTGTCTTACATGTTCAACAGTTTGATGGGGTTCATGTGGTGAGTGGATCTCTGGACACCAGCATCCGGGTGTGGGAGGTGGAGACGGGGGCCTGCAGGCACACCCTGATGGGGCACCAGTCCCTGACGTCTGGCATGGAGCTACGAAACAACATCCTTGTCTCTGGCAATGCAGACTCGACTGTCAAGGTGTGGGACATTGTGACTGGACAATGTCTTCAGACCCTTTCAGGTGAGTTGGGTAATTGCCTGTGATAACTTCAGTGGTATGGACAGTTTCACTGACAAGTGTAACATTATTTTGTGTGAATTCGTTTTGTCTTCATCCCTATTGAACTTCTACCTCCAGCTGTGTCCAGCGTATAGTACTGACCTTGTGTATTGTCCCCACTACCACCCCAATCTGCTCCCATTTTTTGGGCTCAAAAGTACTGAACCCTTTGCTCTTAAACATTACTTCAGGGTATGCCATTAGGAATGCCCTAGACAGTCAGGAGGGATTTAAATTGACTAGGACAAATTCACATCTGGTCTGTCTTGTTTTTGCTTTAGTGGGCAAAAATGTGAACATATGAAGAAAAACACAAATTTGGTAAGTTGCTAGTAAGGAGACTGTTCCAGAAGTAAATGCTGAGAAAACCAAGCATGCTTTCATGTTTTTTGAATTGATTGGAGAGAAATATCCAGTGTGAAAATAAGGAGTGAGACCTTTGAAAGTGTGATGAAGTTCAGATGTTTTTAGAGCAACAGTAATTATTCAAAATTTCCTTCATGTAGAGATTAACATTAGACATAATTCAGGAAATGCTTGCTACCATTGGGTTCAGAATGGACTGAAACTTAGTGTGTCACATTAAGGAAGAATGTGGACTGAGGGTGTCTTGAGTACAGGGTAGTGAGGGGAGAATTTGGACCTAAGGAGGAGTACGTAAGTAACAGGAGACTGGAGAAAATTGTGTAATGAGGAGCTTCATGATCTAGAAATGATTAAGGAAATTAAATGCAGGAGGACAAGACAGGTGGACATGTGGCAGCTACAGGATAGATGCAAATAGTGTGCAGAGTTGTCATGGGAAAAACCATACAGAAGGAGACCAGTTGGAAGACCTAGGTGTAGATGGGAGGATTTCACAGTATGTCTTAATAGCAGTAGGATTAGTGGGTGTAGACTTCATTCATTTGACTTAGGTTGGGGATCAGTGGTAGGCTTTTGTGAACAAGGTAATGAGGCATGTGTCATGCTCCCAGGACATTTATTGCCACGGCTTGTATACATTTGTTCTCTACTGCGTAAACTTTGTGTGACTGTAAATCCTTTTAATTACTTCAATATTCAATCTCTGCTTGTAATCACACATAGTGCTGAGTCACATGTGATTTTTGACAGCCTCTCCTATATCCATGGACAGTAGGCAATAAAGTATCTGTCATCCTGTAAAATAACTTGCGCGCTTCTCATAGACTGTCACAATAAAAGTGGGTTATTCTGGTTTTGAAAGTGCAGTTGGCTGGTCAAGTTACAAGGTCATTGTGTAAAAGTGCAGCTGATAACCCTGTGGTGCCGAAGGATGACATAACTGGACACACACTTTGATGCTGAGAAAACCAATTTCACCTCTGGTTGTTGGCCAGTAACATGTAAAGTAATGGGCAACCAAATCCCGGGTCTTTTGCACATTATTCTGGGCACTAAATTTGGGTGGCAATTAATAGTCAAAATGATTTGGTGTGCAATGCTGTCCAAAACGGCATTGCAGAGACAGAAGGAGCAACATTACATGTGTAAATGTGGTAGCTGTATGTTGTTTGTCTAAGGTTACCCCTTTAGCTTTTTCAAACGGTAAGGCATTCTCTTTAAGAGCAGATTGAGGTCGGGAAATGCTTGCTATCATTCGGTGCAGAATCTTTTGTCTTCCAGGTTGCTATCCAAAAATTTAAAGATTAAGATACATAGAACTATAATTTTGCCTGTTGTTTTATATGGGTGTGAAACTTGGTCGCTGACATTGCGGGAGGAAAGGAAGCTGGGGGTGTTTGAGAACATGGTGTTGAGGAGAATATTTGGACCTAGGAGGGATGAGGTAACCGGGGAATGGAGGAGACTGCATAACGAGGAGCTAAATGATTTGTACCCCTCACCCAATATTGTGCGGGTGATAAAATTGAGAAGAATGAGATGGGCTGGGCATGTGGCACATATGGGTGAGAAGAGGGGGGTGTATAGGGTCTTAGTGGGGGAACTGGAGGGAAAGAGACCACTGGGGAGACCTAGGCGTAGATGGGTGGATAATATTATGACGGATGTCCAGGAGGTGGGATGTGGGTATGTGGACTGGATTGGGCTGGCCCAGGATAGAGACAGGTGGCGGATGTTTGTGCATGCGGTAATGAACCTTCGGGTTCCATGAAATGCGGGGAATTTCTTGACTAGCTGCAAACCAGTTAGCTTTTCAAGAAGGACTCTGCATCATGGAGTAAGTAAGTAAGTAAGTAAGTAAGGCATTCTCTTTGTTCTTCATCTAAGGCCACGTTGTACTTGAAGAGTTTCTTACAAAACAGTGGACTTTCAGGAAGAGAAGCTCTGTTTGCAAAGTAAGTTGAAAAGTCAAGCATACTGATAGCCACACAAGTTACTGCACCTCTGAAAGAAGCAGTAACATTATGTGTGTTGTGCATTTTGTGCAGAAGCCTGTTGATACGTAGACAGCTTCATATAACACTATGCACTCAATGGCACTGGTAGCCAGAGGAAATTTTTTCTGTGGGCGTGGGCGCTGTGATAGTAACTCTCGCATACCATAACTGTTGCTATTTTCTGCTCCTAATTGTGACCACTTGCAAAGAATAATCACAAAAATCACAGAAAAACAAAAAGAGTAAAATCCTTAGTCTTTTATGTGTGTGATTTGTCTCATCAGGCCCTAACAAACACCAATCAGCTGTCACTTGTCTGCAGTTCAACAATCGTTTTGTGATCACATCATCCGATGATGGCACAGTCAAACTGTGGGATGTGCGTACAGGTATGTGGCTCTTCAAGTTCATGAAGTTTTGCTTTGGCAAGTAGCAAGTAGAGTGCTGAGAGGAATTTTGACATGTATTTGTGTGGCAGGTGAGTTCATCCGCAATCTGGTGGCCCTGGACAGTGGCGGGAGTGGTGGGGTGGTGTGGCGAATTCGTGCCAACGAGACAAAATTGGTTTGTGCTGTCGGCAGCAGGAATGGGACAGAGGAGACAAAGCTTCTAGTGTTGGACTTTGATGTGGAGAGCAAGTGAGCAGAAAGTGTACTTCAGCAGGGTCAATGTAGCATTTAAATGTAAGGATAGGGACAGAATTGTGCATAGCAGTATGCACATTGCATGCAGGCTGGCATTGCTGTAATATTTTTTGTTTTGAGTAACTTTTGTGTTGTCTGATGCCCCGTTTGGAATTTTGTAACCTTCCTTTTTTCTAACATGGTATTTATTTTTTATATGTATGAACTATTTTATCCCTCCCCCTCCTTTTATCTTGTACATCACTTGGCAAGTGTTATTTATGCTCTGCCAGTCCTTACAAAAATATGTCTAGTCTTGGCTAAATACACAAGGCCGAGATGTTCGTGCATTTTTATCAATGAAATTTTACTAGAATGAAAGGAATTATTATTTTGCCAATTGTGTATTTATTTAGTCATGAATCAAATGTGTAAATATGGCATCATTTATGTCTCCTGTGTTGAAACTCCTACTGTGGCAAAGTGGGGACAGATTACTTTAATGTGTGTGATAAATACTCAACTTGGTTTTATTATTTGACCCTCAGATGTGCATCTTTTGTATCATATTGAATACTGAGAAACATTGCTCAAGGATCTTCTTTTGTAAAATGTTATGTATTATACATGTAATAAATTGTTTCTTAGTGTAGCATGCCTGTGTTTTAGTGCATCTGATCAGGTGGTATAATTACTGATTACTCTGAATGGAGCTGGCAGATCCCAGTCAGTATGCTGATTAAACTGTGTGCTCTGCAGCCAGGTAACACAGATGTTTTAGATCTCTCATCACCTCCTGGTTAGCTGTGGGGCCCAGAGTGTCCCTGGGTGTAAAGCAAATGGGGTCATAAGCTGAATACACTTTTTCTAGTGATGAGAGTTAAGAAAGACTGGAGCTACTCCTTAATTTCCCCATGCATATTCATGGCATGGTACATAATAAAGCATAAGGACAGTTTTAACTTCATCCTTTACACAGCCTATATTCACATGTGCAAGCACATGGGGAGGGGGGAAAAATCATGTTACATATTTAGGCAATAAGGAAATGCACTTCATTATTAAGACTAGCTGCATAATCACTGATTTGTTTTTCACGAAATGCCATTTATTTCATAATTTTATCATTTCCTGTTCAAATAATGCTGATGTTTTTCATAAACAGCGCACTAAAATTTAAACACCATCTGGCTTTTTTTTAAAGTTTTCAGTCCGACTTTGTGTACACCCATGTGGGAGGGAGAGAGAGAAATTATAAAAATTCCAGATTTAGCAGGACATTTTACAGACCTTGGGGAATGTTTTTATTTACCAGAAAGCTATGTGTAGTTTCAGAAATGGGAGTTTTTTGTTTCCAATTTCAGTGTGTATCAAGGCTATGGTCTTCTGTAGTGTGACACCATGTTGTTTGGTAGAGAACCGATATTTTGGAGGAACCTGATGTCTCCATCTTTAAAGCAGAAGTGTAAAATGGACATATGAACTTCACTCTAAACTTAACATTTTCCATATTGCATGCAGTAGACTCACTATACAGCATTTAATCCAACAGTTGCACAGTCATCAATAAACCATCATTTGTCCTACATGTTTTGGACTCCACATGGCCATCTTGAGGGAGGTCTCCAACACAATGGCAGATTCTGTTATGGATGTGCATATGTGGAGTTAAAAAGAAAGTGTTTTCAAATAAAATTGCTAAAAATATTTAAAATATAGACTAATTACAAATACTTTTCACATAAATGTTCTATATTTCGTGTGAAAATCTGCTGTTGCAGGTAAGTGTATATATATGAATATGCTGAATGCTCCACCATGGTATGAACACCTGCTGGCAACACAGGGACAGCTCCTCCAGAATTAATATGACATTCTCAAACAGATATTTGCTGATTTGGTAATTGTTGCATTAAATCTTGTATATTTTCCCCAAAGATTGGTGCTTTTCTTGCCAACAATGTGACTGCCACCTAGTTTCCGGAACTGTTCAGAGTGACAGTTTCAAGAATTTGGTTTGGTACAAGACTCTTTAGTATGACACGAGCTAAATTCTGCAGTTGGTAGTGGATTGTCTTCTTGCAGAAATGTTATGAAGCCATTATTTGGTACCAAGACACTGAAGTGTCAAGACAACAGTCATGGAAGTAACATTCCAGCTTCATGAAACAAATCCCACATTTATTTAATTGATTGTGCTTTGAAAACTTGAGAGACCACATTATATTCAAGAATTATTTGTTGTTACTCCTGCATCTTTGCCCTTTAAATCGTTTTGCTTTAGTACTGTTTGCAATTTGAAGCAAGGAATTCATTCCAAGTCACACCAAAGATTACATGAAATTAAACCCTACAGCTTGTAGCACTGCACTAACTTATAATTTTGGATACAAAATGTGCCTAATATTTGTTGTAGTATTGTGATGGACAAAAGTGCAAATCATTCAGATTGTTAAAGCGAAAATATGTGATGACTGTGACATGTAACTTTGGTGGGAGAAACAAATTGTTAGAGGATTTTGGTTCAGGATTTTTGTCCAAGGGAGAGCTTCCAAGAATCAAGATAAAATTGGAAATATAATACAGAGATTAATTATTCTTCTTCCCTGTCTTGTATTAGAAGGCTTCCAACATGGTAAAGTTTCTTAGAGGTTAACTTTTGGAAACCTTCCACAATCAATTTTGTGATTTTGTACTACATTATTACCCTTTATGAGTGTTATATTTTTGGTTCTTATAGTCTTTGACATTTCCTCTTTTTGGTTCTTATAGTCTTTGACATTTCCTCTTCTAGTTTGTCTGTTCAAACAACAGATGGCAGGGATTGTATATTTTCTGAGATCCAAGATTTTATTTTTATTTTCAAGCAAATTATTTTGTAGCTGACCAAATCAAAACAAAAGGAACAGAAAAGGTTATGGAAATAAGGTTTGGGAATGTGAATTATCATAGAATAATCTAGAGAGGTGAGCTTTTCATTTTGGTGCTATAGAACCTGCAGGTTCTAACACACGAACTATTACAAATATTGCAGTACTGGTATCACCAGCAAACCATGAACAACTTTGTGTCCCTTGTTCAAAGCACTATGCCTTCACATAATATGCTACCCTGAGTTGTCATTCCGTCACTCTGAGAAGTGAAGGTAGAATGTTATTCTGAGGAGTGTTACTTATTTATTCTGCAGTTCATCATTTGGTCTTTCACATAATGTGAGAGGGAAGAACACCCTGCAGGTGTCTGAGAAAAAGGGCTGAGGAGAGTATTTGGACCTGAGAGGGAGAAAGTGACAGGAGGATGGAAAAAATTATGTGATAATTTTTTTTATTTGTACTGTACACAAAATATTATTAGGGTGTTAAGGGGGCTGAGGTGGAGGGAGCATAAGTGACAAAAACATTTTATGACTTGTAATGGCATAATGACAAATTCCCACAGTTCATTAGCTGAGTGGCAAATGTTACTGAAAGAACACTTCTGCTGGCAGTGGGTAGGACAGAGAGACAACTTGGTGTGTTGGGAAAAAGATATATCTGAAATCTGTAATTGGGAATCTTCTTCTTTAGGCGCTACAACTTCAATATTTGAATGTTTTGGCCTTCTCAACATATGATTTCCACTTATTACGATCCTGGGTGCTGCTAATCCAATTTTTTATTTTAAATTTCTTCCTGTCATTTCTTATGTCATCTTCCCATCTGTTCTTTTGTCTCCCTTGTGGTCATATTGATATCGGTTTCCACTTTTACCATTCTCTTTTCTGCCATTCGATGTCAATGGCCAAACCAGCTTAATCATTGTGCTTTTATGTGATTTATTATTTTCTTATGTCTTATTAATTCATCTAATTCATTGTTTGTTTTGATTCTCCATGTACCATCTCTTTCTTTTGTAGGACCAAAGATCTTCTTCAACACTTTCCTTTCAAATACCATTAACTTGTTTTTTTATAGTTTCTTTCAAGCCCTATACTTCACAGACATATATTACTATTGGTCTTATAATACTCCAGTACAGTTTTAATTTTGATTTCTTGGAGACCAATCTGCTTTTAAAGAGAAACTGGTTTGCATAATATGCTGTATTTCCAAGTGTTATTCTATTTTGGATCTCTTCTTCTATAGAGTTATCACTTGTAATTGGGAATCAAACCATGTTAATGCAGAGTGAGTTACAATAGTTCATGATAGAAGTAAAACTTGATAAAAATAGATTAGGAAGGCTCATAAACAGACAGCTGAATGAAGTGTCATTAGTGGAGGGTAAATGGGGCTAAAGTCTTGTCCTACACTTCAGTGGGTCACCTTAGTGAAGGATGTCAGTCACTATTGCAGTCTAGAGTTCCCTAGAATATCCTATGTCCTTGGTCCATGCAGCTAGCACTTCCTGCTTCATCTGTAATACACTACCCTACACTTTACCAGCTCACAGGTTTCTAGACATGCCCAACCAGAATTTGGCATAGGTCAGTCCCTTTACTGACCAGACTACAGACTGAATGACTGAAGAACTTAGCCAAGAGATTGCTTATTTCTCCAAGCATAAAGACAAGCTCTGGGTTCCACCTAGCTTTCTATCCATTGGGTACCGGAGAGCTCTTCCTTGGGTGTAGGGCAGTTGACCACTCACCTCCACCTACTGCCAAAAGTTAAGAATGCATGGAGCTATACCTCTACTGTCCTATACATCTTAATGATGTGGTGTTGAAACACAGGAACATCTTTACCATTACTTGTACCGACATACACCCAATTGGCGCTTCCCTCTTCCCCACAGACCTCGCGTGTTAAATTTCACCCTCCGTCACCTCCCTAGAACCCCCGAACATGCGTCCCTAGCTCACTTGGTCCACGCCTTCCTAGTGGCGGCCGGCCGTTGTGCGGGTTATGCTTCCCTCTCGCGGCGGCCCCGGGAAAGGCTGTGCTATTGATTTTGGGGTACCCTCTCCCTACCCTGACTGCCGGGAGAGGTTGGTGCTGGCTGGAGTGCGGTGTCGGTCGGCTTTTGGGGCGTCTCCACCATCAGTGGTTGTTCTCTGTGTTGTTTGTTGCAGCTGTGACTACAATGGGGAGAGGACAGTGCTAGTGCAGTGGTAAGGCAAGTTTGAGAGGCTAGACCGCCTGCTTGGAGCCTCTAGAGGCTGCAAGCGGCGCTCCAGATGTTGCAATGCACGGCATTGATTGCTTTGCGGGAGGAGGGTCTGAGAAAAATCGCCTGCCTACTTGCGTGTGTATGTGTGTTAATGTATGCGTTTGTCGCGAAATTCGGCAACCGGTAAAAATGCGTAGGCTAGGTTTCTGTGTATTTGGAGACCATATGTTCGTTACCTGTATGTGCTGTGTGTGTCAACATGGCTTCTAACTGCACCCCTCCCGAAATGTCGACGCTGGTGTTTGTGTTACGCCGAAGTCATTAACTCGTTTTAAAAAAAAATCCGTATTTTGCAAGTGTTCCGTGTTTGTTTCGATCGAATGATGCTGACCTGTGAAACATAACCGTGCTTTATTATAAGTGCTGTCTTTGGTAGTCGTCGAAGGGAGCACAAGAACTTCTGTTCCGGCAGGTCTCGAACAGGGAACTCACCAAATGTGAGCCAGGGGCGGTCGTCTGGTCGCCTTTTAGACCGAATGTCCTGCCCGTGCATATTGTACCCCATGTCATGAAAAATGAATTTCGGCAATCCTAAGAGATTACTCTGCTTTCCACAGTATATTGCCAATTTCAGGGTATGTCAATATTAGACGGCACAGTTGTCGCCAACCAGAAACACCTCTTTCCTAACTAACTAACTACGTGGTTTTTATTCCGACGTTTCAATCATCCGCATCGTAAAAGCCAGTCGCAAAGTATTCAGACTACCTCAAACTTACGCAATCTGTGTATCAAAAATGTAACTCTACTGTCAACATTTACAAAACTGCAGCTCTCTAGGGCTTTCCCCTCAAAAATACCGCTTGCTTTTACTTCATTTGCCGACCGAACTACTCTTTTAACGACGCTGTACCGCTCTGGATGACAGACAAAGGTAAAGTAGTGCCGGTGCTTAAATAAGTCCAACGCCGTCAAGAGATATAGTAGCATACAGGTATGGCACCAGGAAATGTTGCACTTGGCAACAGATGAAAGTGATCGATTAGCTTAACGCCTAGGCTGCTTTACTTCCTTTACTCGCTGGCTATGAGACTGGGTGAGTCCCAGAGATGGTCTAGACGCAACGGCAAAGAGAAAGATCTTTCCTCTGCAGTGATTCGAACGCCGATTCCTCTGTCGCACATTCCTAGTGCATTCTGTATACTGTGTGCGCTATTTAGCCTTATCTAGGACAGCGACACGGTGTGACTAATCTCCATTTCCTTCGTCATCCTGTAATCAAAACATCATGTACGTACTTTCAAATTCCTACAGCTTTTGCCCAGCGTTTAAATTATATTGGTGCGGAAATTGTAAGGAAACCCCGAGGTGTGGCTCACCTTGTGGCTGGGTACAAGGTGTAACAGACAGGTGGCAGCACAGGGTACTGACCTACTTTAGCTAAAGTTGCACGCGAAAAAACCGGGACAACCAAACAAACAAGTGTCCTTACTCGCACGTTACTCAAGGAATCAGCGACAGTGGCGCTGAGTCACGTGGAGGAACTGAGAGAAACTAAGGGCGGAGTGAAACAAAATCTCGGAGAAAAGAACCGACGATTGTGGTCGAACTGTAGATGTAGTGGAGGTGGTAAGAACAATACTGGAGCAAAATAAATAAAATCACGTGTTATAACGTGGTGTTCCTCAACAAAATGTTTGCCAGTTACACGTCCAGCCCCCCAATCTGTAGGACCAGTCATGTTATCTACTTAGGACAACCCGGCGGGCGTCTTTTCCGCTGGAATCCTGAGGACCAGCTGTGTCATTCTAAAACAAAAAGTCACACTCAAGACTTCTGAGATGTTACGCCGTGTCTTTGAATCGTAGTGCCTTCGAAATTCCGGGAACTAGTAACCCAAAGACTTGTCGTAACGTCCCCGAACACCCGAATGTTCAGCAACACCACCATCGACAGAACCTCAAATCGCTGAAAGAGGTCGCTGTAACCTGTTTCGAAATTCTGCTCACAGGATGTATTTATGGGTTTCTTGTAATTGTGAAGTTGAACAGACATTGCTGCCCTAACGAGAATTAGAAGGCCTCTGTTTGTAGTGGGAATTAAGTGTTCTGTAAGCCACGAACTGCGGTTCGTGTATTTTATTTATAAGCACTTCATGTCTCTAAATGCTTAGACCCATTTACGGGTATGGTACATGATTCAAGTAAGTAGCAAAAATGTGGAGCAAATACCCGAAGTTTCTTCAAAACTTTGGTTTCATTTACTTCGTTTATACGTACCTGTCCCCTGAGTCACAAGCTGTTTCGTATTTGGGAAGTGCTGGGTTTAAATCTCAGCCCATAGATCGAGTAAACTCACTGAGGGTTTGTATGGGTTTCCTCAGGTCCTCCATGAAATATTGTGACGGTATGCTACAACGAACGATGCTACAACGAACGATGCTACAACGAACGAATGCTACAACGAAAAGTATTTGTCAAAATCAGGATGCTAAAACGAACACAGATGCTACAACGAACGCGGAGGAATACTATCGGCCGACGTAGCACACGCGTGCGCATGACGTGTCGGGCCTTCCCACTTTGATTAGAGCGTCAGTCATCATCTTAGTTATCGTTTGTAAGGCTAAGTTATCAGTTTAGTTCAGTTTTCTGCTTATTTGTACAATGTATAAAAGTGAAATAAATTAATTTTGTATTATTTTACACGTATATATTTGATTTTGTATTATATTTTTCCTGTTTAAATGGTCGTGTTGGATGGTAACTTTGCTCCAGGCTGTGGGCCTGGAAGGGATTACCCCTAAATACATATATTTCAATGTATGCTAGAACGAACAGATGCTATAACGAACGAGGTTCTAGAACCAATTACGTTCGTTCTAGCGTACCCCGATGTACAAGGATAGCGCCTCATATTAGGCCACGACCGCTTGCTTATTTATCTTCTCCAATTCATTATGCAGTAATTATCCTATTATTCAACGCTATATATTTGCTGTGCTACTGATAAAGTCATTAAATAAAACGTAAATACAGGGTTATTCATAAGTCCGTGAAACATGTTAGAAAACTGGCTGATGCCGCAGTTGAATGAAGACAGTAATGATTACATCTTTCAACAAGACGGCTCTCCGGCTCACTACAAAGACGTGCGAGGGTATCTCAATCGAAACTTGCCACAAAGGTGGATAGGACGCACGGAAAAAGGAGATGACGCGTTAATGCGGTGGCCACCACGGTCACCGGATTTAACCCCGTGCGACTCTTTCTTCTAGGGATTTGTGAAGGACACTGTCTTTGTGCCTGCACTCCCCGCTAAACTCCAGATTTTCCCAACCGTGTCACCGTTTCTGTGGTTCTGGTGGACCGTGATATGCTGACACGCGTGTGGAACGAGATGGACTATCGCATAGATGTCTGCCGTATTACCAAAGGTGGACACATTGATCATCTGTGAAATATGTAAAAAAACTTGGAGGGTTTCTCTCTTTATCGGCGTAAGAACTACCATGATCCTTTGAGTAGTTTATTTGTTGCGAATTTTTTAAATATTTCACGGACTTATGAATCACCCTGTATAGCAGTCTTATTGTGAATATTAATTTTATAGGGAATTATAATTTAAACTTTGTTTTGTTTATAACACGCGGATATATTAGATTCAGATTAAAATTAGAGTGCGTTGAATTCCTTTGTTTGTTCGATATGTTTCACGCGTTAGGTGTCGTAATATAGGAACATACAAACTTTATTCTCGGTACTCCGTTTTCTAACATTATTAACCCTTTGACGCCTAATGTCAACTATACTGGTCGTACCGCACCGCTAACCTCCAAAGTTGCATTTTATATATTTATTCAACAAATATATGTACTGAATATTTTAAACATGGTGTTTACTGTCCGTTTTTTTCTCTTCAAAATGCAGTTTGTTTCATAAATCTAACATATTTGGTCCTGTATTGTTCACATTTTACATACAGGGTGTGCTAAAATTTAAAAAAAATTCCGTCGCCAAATGTTTAATTATTGGATTACCTAATCTACTGCAGTTCGATCAGCGTTCTGGGTGGTGAACCCCCCCCCCCCCCTTTTAGCGTTCAAACTGGTAAATGCCGCACGAACTGCTGTCATATCAATTTCTTTAGACTGAGAGTTGTTGTTGATACGAGATTCACAGGTACAGAGGTAGAAGTGTAGAGCTGGATTTTATGATAGTCTGTTTGGTGATTGCAAAGTTAGTTACAAGCTTACTGATCTTAAAGTGTTACAGAAGATAGAGCATAAAGTCGAATGTGACTTGTTACCGCCGCTACTGAAACATCACGTGTTACTGTATTATGTACAATTTCCCATGTACCTTAAAAAATCCCAGCTTATCAGTCGGCAGTACAATGCAAGTCTTATTCTAGTGACACAGTGAGAATGGAATGATAATCCTTCCTTACGGATCCAAGGGGCTGTGTTTGTTATGGCGGTAATTTGCGTAATGCTAGATAAATGTTCTAAAATATTTATTTATTTGCCATGAATAAGTGCCTGGAAGAATCTGTTTGCCCTGCTGCAACATATACATGTGAGTATGTATGTATGTATGTGTAGGTATGTAAGTATGTACGTATAAATGTATGTTTGTGTGTATGTATGTATGCATGTATGTGTGTATGTATGTATGTATGTGTGTATGTATGTATGTGTGTGTGTAAGTGTGTATGTATGTATGTATGTATGTATGTATGTATATATGAAT
>Ga0123353_10009146_pt1 | contig 13627 bp, 8 predicted proteins | sample TergutLab28metaG_3_FD_92763 | JGI IMG/M metagenome (GOLD analysis project Ga0123353, IMG submission 92763) | Labiotermes labralis P3 segment gut microbial communities from Petit-Saut dam, French Guiana - Lab288 P3 | ecosystem: Host-associated > Arthropoda: Insects > Digestive system > Gut ... | reverse complement strand
GAACACAGGAATCAATGACACACCCTAACACTTGCCTGCCTACTGACACTTTGCTTCTATTTATGTTCATCACTGACACGTCAAACTTACCAACAACTAGCCTGAATTTTTTACTAAACTTAATTTCATTTTGCTATTTTGGCAGCTTTGTTATAACCATGTTCTGGGAAGCATCACATTAACTACTATGCTGCAGTGTTGCCAACTGAAATCAACAATTCCTACAACACAGTATCAGAATATGATTAAATCTAACCTCCTCTTATTAGGTTTAGGTTACTCTGAGATTAGATTCCTATTACACATATTTTAGTTTTTTTAATGAAAAGAAACAGCCTGGATAGCATACTCGGTATACTGATTAGGCTATGCACTGGATGATCCAGGGTTTGAATCCTGGCCGGGGTAGGAGATTTTTCTCTCCTCCAAATCATCCAGACCAGCTCTGTAGCACACCCAACCCCCTATTCAATGAGTACTGTGGGCTCTTTCACCAGGAGTAAAGCAATCACAGCTTGCAGTTAAACGCTCACCTCAACCTAGTGCCAAGGTTAAAAATGAGTGTGGCCATATCTTTGCCACAATGCATCACTTCACGGCAATGATAGAATCACTTCACCATGTTATTGTTTACTGATAGACATTTCAATGGCAACACAAGAGATTTATCACATGCCCAGGCCACCTTCCACTTGGCAAAATCATATAAAGTAAATTTGTTTCATGTGTACAAATTAAAATTAAGAATGTTTGGTGTAACTTCTAAAGTAACTGGCCCTACATCAGTTTGCTGCACAAAATATTACTTGAAACACAGGGCTGATATTTCAAACCAACCCATTTCAAGAAATGGTAACATCTCATTAGCACCTGTTTTCATTCAATTTTATAAAACTACCTTATTTTACAACTATCCCATGCACAACGATGACTCCAAATCTTTCTTTGCCTACAATGATACATCCTTCATAAGAGACAAACTTTATACACTTATGACATACAAGCTGAAGAAAGGAAAAATTTTAATGTCTATCCTGAACACAGAGGCAGCAGGTTCCTCTGAAAACACTGATTACAATTCATGTGGCAAAACTGCATCATAACCCAAAACACCATAATCTGAATTTTCATTGCTGTTAAAACCTAATGATATAAGATGCTGAAGTTCATGAAATTGGTCTGATAAATGTATGTAGGTGAAGATGTTGACACAGTAATTACTAAGAAAGTGCTGTATCACTAGAGACACATGATTAAATTGACATTACAGTAAGGATGAGATGTCAATGATGGAAGTGCATGAATTACACACAGCTAAATTCTATGCGACCTACAAACACCATGTGCAGTTCATGCTATTTCATGTTTGGGCACATCTTTCGTATAAACTGCACATTAAAATGTGCACTTGTATAAAACATAAAATTTACTATTTGGAATAAAGCTAGCTCATAATTTTCATATGAGTAACATGCTATATTTTAATTCAGCATGAAAACTTTTTGTCTTCCCTTAATATGATTTATACACGTGAAAAATAAATACGCTAAAGTCTGATGTTTAACCATTGTAAACCTATTACACCACCTGACCACAGACTATAACACATACTTATAATTCCAAGTCCAAAATTAACAAATAAATGTCCAAACATCAGTCATGTTAAATATTAACTTTTTATAAAATTCAGACATTAAAGTTGTCTACCATTTATCCATTTCATGAAAACCATAAAAAAAAAAAAAACAGGAGAGTCATTTGCATGTTTACTTTATACTATTTATGTACCATTCAACATGTTTCAATTTTGTGTCATATTTACCTTACCAATAAATTCCTACAAACATTAATTACCAATAAACAGAAACTCAAGTGGTACAGCACAACTTAGTAAATTCAAACTGCGGGCAACTCTTACAGATAATTCAGAACAAAATACCAGATATTTACTATATGAATGATTCTGATGTTAAAAATGGTTACTAGTTGCACAGGTACATTTTTTGTGAGGGGGGGGGGGTTAAGATTTTTTATTGTACTTGGGTAACAGTAATGACAATCTAGAGGTTAACAAACTACAAATTTAAATCAGTAGGCATTTCAATAAGACCCGGAGCTGCGTTCTGCAAGTGAGAATTGTCAATAGAAATCACCAAATGATGTCTGAAAGACTTCACGTTGAAGCCACACTTCATAATGCTGTTTGAAGTAATCAGTTAGCTCAAAGGGCTGTCCCAAGACACTAGTAATACAATGGTCTGATGGCTCAAAGTCAGGGTCCTTACTGCTGCCACTGTAACGACGGTTATTGAAACGGTCCACACAGGCTCTCAATGCACACTCCTCTGCCTGCGATAAAGCAAAAGACACATTCAAATTATTTAAATATTATTTCTACATATATATTTTTCGTTATTAAACAAGGAAGGCAAATACTAAGCTAAATTCCAAATTTCTGAAGGAATTCACTCTTTCAAAACATAATTTTGAACTGATCAGGTCAAAGGACCTAATCTATAAAAGCTTCAAGGGGTGAAAGTAGTTAATGACTGGACATAAAAAGATGGGGAACTACCAAATCAACAAAAATTTACAGGAGTTAAAATGCCCACACCAAAGGCCTTGAAATATATGTGGCCATGAAACGTACGTGTTCATTTAATAATCAAATTTTACACAGCACAACATGGATGCTATCATATATCAGGTGCCTCCCTCTAGTTTAGCTTTCACAGATCATCCACAGATGCGTACCATTCAGACATCAAAAGCAGCAATCCTTAAATATGCTTTGCCTATCCTGATATCACTGTCATTTCTTAATCTAGGAATACCTGCCACTGACAGCCATTAAAAATCTATGCATCAAGTTCAGTGGAATGAGATGATATACAAATACATTACACGCAATTAGATTTCTTCCAAATACATCTGAAATCCTTCAAATCACCTCAATTATTATGAAGCATAAATTATAACATCTGACTTCTTGTAAGCAAAAAAATACAGTAATAAACAATTAATGTGATGTGCACAAACAATACAAATAATGCGAGTTTTTAGACTTTCATAGAAGTGTAGTTAATGTCTCCATTCTTCTGGGATATGAAGTAGCAGTACTGGGCGATTGGTGTTCAATGCAGAGACAACTTAGTAATCTTAAAATGTTGGGCGCCCTATCATTTGGTCCCACATTCCACAAGAACAGATCTCAATATAATTTACACAAGAGTGTCATTTGCCAGTCACTTGCAAAGTTTATCTGGAGTAAAATAATTCACACAATAATAGCCTGTGCAATATAATACTACAAGGTAACAATGAGCTTTATCTGCAGGTTCCTTAGTAAGTATACACTGACTCCCATACCATTGTTGCATCAAATGTAAGAACTGGACCTGTATTTCAGTACAATAAGATGAGATGCCATGTAGTTAGGTACCATATACCAACATTTTGTAAAAAGCTACTGCCACCAACTTCAGGTAGAAGAATGCTGATATAGGAAGGGGGGTTTTGACTTTCAAGAGACTAACACAGAGCAGTGTAAAACCATACATAACCTGTCAGGACAGCTCTCGCATTATTCTGAATTTCAACTGGGAATCTCTACAATGCATGTCACTCATAACCGCTTCACAGCACTAACAAAAACACCATGAAGTTATCATACTGCATGTAAAGAACAACTTTTTAATATGCTGATTGAAGAATGTTAGTTACTTTGGTGTCAAGAGACATACAATAATACACACACACACACACCTGTTGGTGGGTGAAAAAACTTTCATGAAATGATACACTTTAAATCAAAACCAATTTTAATGCTACTTGCATAATTCTGAAACTTATGAAATAAAATGCATTAATCAATGACAGCCTTGTTTCCCACAGAAAAGGAGACAAAACAAATAGTGTATACACAAGGTATCACCATAAACACCATCAGCAGTAATGTGACGACCATTTTCCGTCACTCTGCATCTTCCATTTAACAAAAACTCACCTGGAAATCCCATGGCCTTGCATCCAGGTCATTACCGTATGCCCAGTCATCATTTAGGCGATGTCGAACTTTCTGATATATGGCACTCATTGTTTTCATATTAGATTTTCTCCACTGCCGGCCAAGATACTTGGTCTGCATCTTCAGCAGTTTCAATACATACAGCTGCATCATGGCATGGCGCACTTTTAGAGTACGTTTGAGAATTGGTGCTGATTTAAACACCACCAACATCATTATGCGCGAGTGTTTCCATTTTGTGAGCTTGTTCAAGATCCGCAGAAGATTTATACAAGAGAAAATGTTTCTCCATGAATACTGTTGATTGTCACCTATTTCCAGACTTTCTGCTGTCAGCTCTGGCTGGTCCCCAATAATGCATGATGGGAAATCAAGAATTGGGATGGTATTCTTTGCTCCAACATATGCCATAATATTCTGATTAAAAAACTTGAGAACTAATGGGATACAGTTTGCAAATACTAAATGCTGAGACATAAATTCAAACTGGTAAATATGATTCAATTTGAAGTGTTTCAATAAAAGCAAAAGAATTGCTGAGACTGCCTTCACAATAATTTCCTTATGCCTGTTTACATCAATTCCTAACTTCATAGACTGTAAAACTGTCATTGGCATTTCTTCTGGAAGAACATCTGCCATAATATTGATAGAATCAGTTTTTGCCTTTGATGTTGGAGCAGCTGCAAGCAGAATCTTTAGTAATGCAATCATATATTGTGGCAAGTTGGGCAACATTGCCTGGTAAAGCACTTCTGTTGGTGTCTGAGGTACATTCATCTCTGGTGTTGAGATGGGATTTCTTGCTATATCTTCCTCTTTTTGAATCTGTACTTCAGCCAAAGATGTGTACATATTGTGTTTCAACACTTCCACTCCCTCATGAATGGGCTGTGGCAGTCCAGCCAAAGAAACTCTATCTCCCTGTAGTGGGAATCCAACAAATTTTACTCTTGTACTTTCAAGGAACTGGTCAAGATCTTTCTGACGTGCCTTTGGAGTCCAAGGTAGACCTTTTCCTTTACTAGGGGCTGGAGTACTTGGACGAGGGCTAGGAGGCTGTGGTATCTCTCCTGCTTCTTCCATTGCCTGTCGCTCCTCAAACTCTCTAACCTCCTCATCAGTCTGGTCTGTTGGCTCATAGTCCATTCCCATTGTTTCATCTAAGGAACTCTGTTTAATAAGGCTTCGCCTGAATGGTCTATTGTTCCTCTTCTGGTTTTGAGCTTCAAGCAAATCTGCTGCACTGGCTGGAGGTGACGAGGCTCTCATTGTCCGGGCTACTTCCATTGTATCTTGGGTCATGCTCAACCCTGCTTGTTCCCGATATGTATGCTTTAGTTGCCGCAAAGTATCCATCCCACCCAAGGATGTCAGTATGGTCTTCCACAGCAAAAGAAGAACCTTCTTCATAGGGAAATGTGGTGCTGACCCACTGCAGAAACGTGTTACCATTCCTAACAGTTTCACTACCAACAGTTCATCTCCAACCACGTTTGCTAAATCACTTTTAAAGGCCTCACGATAGTTCTTTATTTCATCTGTATCATCTTCTCTCACAGTTCGAATTACTTCCATCATGATATATAGAACACTGAGTATTACTCTTAGATCTGTTGAATCAGCCAAGCTTACTGCAAGTTTTCTTAAGGCTGTTGATGCTGCAGAACTATTCTCTATCTCAATGTTTAAAAGTTCTATGAAGGCACTGAAGACTCCACTTTCATACAACAACATGACATTTTTACGAGTCCACATCTGTTGCTCCGCGTCCGACTGCAATTCGGCCCAACAACCCTGGGCCAAGTACAATACACAACGGGCAGCTTTCATTCTGATGGCTTTATTAGACACTTCTAGCTGGTCCATGAGCTTCATTACAACTGACCTTTGTTTACTGTCCGAAAACTTTAACCAAAACGGGCTGAGTTTCCATTCCTTCATTTGATCTTCAAATGCTCTGACATTTAACTGGAACTCCGGTTGTTCTGTATAACTGTAAAGTTCTGCCACCTCATTGACTAGAGAATCGGCATCATCATATATAAAATCCAAATCAGGGCATTCTACCCCACTGTCAGAATCTTGCCTTTGGCGACTAAATATGTCTACTAACTTTGGCATTGCGCGCTTGCCATTGCCGTTGGCATCCATCTCTGTTTACCTCGAATAGCACTCTAGTCCCTGCACGAATTGATAAATATCTACAACAAACTCACACTCTTCTCTTGTCTTCCCTTCAAGTCGTACCATGGCTTACACACACCAGAACTTCTTTCAGACATTTCCTCAACTGTATCAACCACATCACCACCCCCTGCCTTGTCATCCATGTGTACTTACCAGGCTTTCCACTCGTAGCGCTGTTTGTACCGGCATCCATATTTCAGTACCACCAACCATGCAGCACCAGCCTCGTGTTGATGTTCATCTGTACATCATGGATCAGAGTAGATGATCTTTCATTGCATGTGACCTGTGTTCATCGCAGAGTCTGTTTAGTACGGCGTTTGGATTCGGGAGTTGAAGAGTTGTTAGTGACGGAAGCAAGTGCAGTAGTAGGAATGTAATCTTATCTATTACGTACCGTTGTTTTTTTATTACGGTTTCATTTTCTTTAATTCCTTTCATCTGATTACAACAGCTGTTATTAATCAAAATAATTATGGTGTTTTCTAACCGAGGCGTGTAATAATTGCAGTTACTATGATGAATAACAAATGAGGTAAAAGGTTCAAAACAAAGAAACTGAAAGTGCTGGAAGAATCACCAGTGTTCTTATGCCGTTCTGCGTTTGTATCGAGCAGATTTCGTATGTTTCGTGTTAAGCACAACGAGGCATTGTAGATGATTCGTGGTGCTAGGCACGTATCTTCTGTTTTAATATTTATTCGGTATTTTGCCAGAATCCAATAATTCGATAATTTTGATTCGATTGTGCAGGAGAAAGGAGCGTGAAGCTTGAGTCTTGTGTTTACATTAAACACACAGGCAGATTAGTCGTTGCCATAATGGTTACTCAGTACTCGAGATAAAAGTCCATTGTCAGCAAGTGGAAATCAACACAGCGAGGATGCAAGGGTCAATAAAAAGTATTCTTAGAAGAATCACGAATCTTGGAAGTGTCAAGTCTGATGACAACCAGCCAATTGAATCAAGTTTTAATGAACATAAAATAAATGAAGATAGTACTGTGATAAAAGCAACATCGGGACCTGAATTTAACAGGCTGAGTGAACATTGTCCATCAACAACGAATCTTACTCCTGATGCATCAAAATGCCCTCGTCCCAGTATAACAACATTTATAATATTGTTGCTGGTAATCTTGCTGTTCATGCTTATCCCTGTTATAAATCTGTCACATTTCTTTCACCATCTGAATTCTCAGAGTCCACCTGATGAATTTAGGCATGTTGTGACAGATCATAGCCACTCTAACCCAAGAAAAGAAGTCATACAAGGAAAGGAAAATATACTAGTTTTTCGTAACATAATGAAACAAGTTGCTGAAGGGGGTGGACACAGTAACAGTGTGATTCCTGACCACATCATTCATCCACCAATGAGTGCTTCATCCGAACAGTGTGCACAAATGTCAGGTGCATTCAAGTTTGATTGTCACCCAGAGGATGGTGCAAGTGAGTCAAATTGCAAAGCAAGAGGATGTTGTTGGGTCCCCAAAAAGAAGAAACTGTTGTATGAAGAGGCTATTGGAAACAACAGGTCACAGCTTTCTCCACTGAATGTACCATATTGCTTTTATCCTGCTGCTTATGGTGGCTATAAATTCATCAACATAACAGAAACACTATCTGGTTCAGTTTCATTCCTTCAGAGAACATTCAAATCACCATATCCTGGTGATGTAACAGTGATTAGGATGGACATCAGATTTGAAACAGAACAGCGACTTCGAATAAAGGTAGGCTAAATATTACTCTGCACTGAACAAATAAATGGACTAGCTAAGGCCTCCTGCTTTAATCTTATAATTTTTTAAAATGCCATAAAGTTGTCACCATGCTTAAATAACCCCATTTTTAGTTGAGGATATTTTATAGATTATAAAGAATAACCAGTCATAATAAAAAAATTGAGGAGTGTGTATGCTTGCACCTATGAAGATACTCTCTTTTCTTGCACCAAAATTACAATAAATTTAATTTCATAAATTAAGATGAATCCTGAAGTATGGGTATTGTCTGTTATATGGCTGGAAGTTGTGTTTAATTTCCTTTGGTCTGGGATTTGGACCATGGTGGCATTGAGATTTTTCGTACCCATCCTGACCAGCCCCAAGGCCTACTGTGCCTCCTATACGTTGGGTACTCAGTCTCTTCTCTGGTGGTAAAGTTGTCAGGGTGTGGCATTGACCACACATCCCATTCTAGTGTCAAGGTTGTGTATAGGTAGATTTACACTTGTACTGTACCTGCCCTAAGTGTCTGCTTGGCATGTTATGGGGTAACCTTTATCTTTCTCTGTGGAATCTTCTGTTTTTGTGTAGCTTATGACTTCTCATGCATTAAGTTTGCAGTCAACCCATGATACAGCACCAGTGATTGTTCATCGCAGCACATTGCATTGTATCAAGGGTGGCAGTAAATTGAAATACCATAACTATTGTAAACCCACAACATTATTGAAGTTATAAAAGCATCTTCATTATAAAATAATAGCATATTAGAAGAGCATTTAATACAAAGAATACAGTACTTGCAAATCATCTTTGCTTCTTCCTCAGTAACCTTATTTTTTGCTGTACCATTTTTAACATTTAACTGCCCCTTCCATATCACAAATGCTTCCTCCAGGTTTTCATGTTTTACACATTTTACCTTTTTTTTATATTAGCATTTGCTAGATTTTACCAATTTTTTTTTCACTGAGCTTACCACTGATACATTTTCGATTAATAGGTTTGTCCCATAATAAGGAAAAATTATGGGCTCTATTCAGCTGAAGTTGGTCTTCAGAAATACAGACCTCTTTCTTGTCACTCAGAATCAATACTGCTCTTTTCCCCATACTCTACTAGTGAAATAAAAGAGACAATAACTAAAAGCTGCACTGTAATGTTACATTTTTCTGGCACTGACTTAACAGCCATGTCATTGCCTTGGTATACTCTGTGATTTTTAAATGCTCCAGACTGTCATCTGTACAGTCTTGGTGTGATAACTTGAAACTTGCATTTGTGAGGAAGTAGGTCAAATAGGAAGCAATAGGAGGCCAGGCTTAAGAAGGTGGTACTTGTCTTAATATGTAGCAAGTAAATGGGAATCACCTATGCCAAATACATTGGCCACTAGAACAGTAAAAATGAGATTTCTGTAGTGTGTAAACTGTAAATATTTTTGAACAGGTAGTAGCAACTGATCAATGATGTCTCACTGGGCAGAAATCTCAATTCTCTACTCTCTGCACTTTTTAACTATTTTTTAACATGGTAGTTTTATCACCAAAGTATTTGGCAAATGGTGGCCAGTGTGGGCGGCACTATATTGAGCTTCTCCAACATTATAGTAATAGTGAATTTCTGTTTACAGATTGTCATGGGTGGTATGCGAGGGTGACACTGTATCTGGGTTGATTATACTTTCTTTTTTGACTAAGTGAATTGCAAACAGCACAACAAATTTATATATATATATTTTATTTGCCTAGGGCACCTCTTTCCTAAGGCCAGCCCTGATTGTAAGATGTACTCTGCCTTTGAATAGTCATGTCCAAACCAGGGCAATACTTAATTGTTTTAGCTGTGGTTTGGCAGAACACAGGAATTTGAAGAATGTAGCTTAGTACTGATATTCAAATTTTGTGCTACAGATTGTAGATCCACTTCGCAGCCGCTTTGAGCCTCCATATCCGGAGGTTCCAGTAATGGAGCATAGAGTATCCACCATGGATTATCAAGTGCAACTTGACAAGAACAAAACAGGCTTTAAAGTTGTGAGGAAGAGTGATAATATGACAATGTAAGCTGTCATTCAGTGATATTCCTGCAAGAAGTTACTGTTGAACTTTTCTCAAGTGTGCAGTGTCAGTTTTTAAAATTCTTTATATTGTGATTGTTAGTTACATACAGTAAATATAGGTGTCATGCTCTACTCTTAAATTCTTGCCACTAAGTTCTTATAGACATGTGGTTGCAACTGCTTTGGTTGTGAGATGGGCAGTTATGGGTGTGTGACATATTTTAGTTCATTTATTTAGTAAATTTATCATTTTTCAGTATGGTAGCATCTTAATTTGAAAAAATTTTTACACATTTGCTGAAACTACTTTTCAATAATTTACATGCGTAACTGAGCCACATGATGCCAAAAATTCGTGGTATGCTGGAAATTTCTACACCTATGTCCTGTTGTTGCAGCTGTCAACTCCAAAACATGTAAACTGTTCAAGTAAACTACACCCTTCAGTTGGCCCACAGGTTTACAGTTTTGATGCTCAAAATGTGGGAACATTAAATTGCGCGACAAAATTGCCACATATGGTACCATATTATTAATTAGTGGGTACTTTTGTTTTTTCAGTTTTGATGCTCAGGACGTGGGAGCGCTTGTATTTGCCGACCAGTTCTTACAGTTGTCAGCTCTTCTGCCCTCCAGCTACATATATGGCCTTGGAGAACACAGATCATCACTGCTTCTCTCCACACAATGGCAAAGGTTCACAATGTTCAACCATGATCATGTACCCAAAGAAGATGTAAGTTAAAGGACTGTAGCATATAGTTCTCCCACAACTGCATTACAGATTGCATTTATTTATACACTTCACTCTCACCCTATCAGAATGACCATTCATGTCAAAACTGTTATGTCTGGCCCTTTGGTGCTGAATCATTATTCTTTACTTATTATCCAGATTAATTACTTAGATAACTGAAATTCATTCAGTGTGTAGTCAGTGTCAGATAATGGAGGCACAGGTTCACTTGCAGGGTAGCTCATGTGGGATTTTGGTAGGAAAGGTGGTACTGGGGTAGGTTTCCTCTGATAACTTTGGTTCTCACTTACCATTGTACCAAAGCTTCATACTCAGAAGTTCTAGCTTGAGGTGAATATTACTGCTGTGACAAAAGACTGTTAACAAAGAACAACGCTTCTAGCATTGACAGGAAACTGTAGATGATCCACTGGAACTCCAAGCACGTATGACAGTAACATATTGATGAATGTGTATTAAAAGCAGTTCTAAATTGTTACTTTTTTTTATTATCAGGCTGTGTGATACGAAGGGATGTGTCATGTTGGAAATTTTTACTTCTTTTATTTTCAGGCTAACAGGGACGCACCAATAACTCTACTGATTGGTTGAATGTTAGCAGTCTCTTAGGTTGACATGTTGCATATCTGTTTAGTATTTTCTCGCACAATCTCAAAATATTTTATTGTTCATAGTTTTGAAATGCTTAACTTTTAATAGTATTTATCCTGTATTCGTTGTTCCACAGACAAACCTGTATGGCAGTCACCCTTTCTATCTGATAATGGAGCAGAGTGGAAACAGCCATGGTGTCTTTCTTCTCAATAGCAATGCTATGGGTAAGCCAGACATTTGTTTTCAACTTGTGAAACAGGATTTATTTATTTATTTATTTATTTGTGTGTAAGGTGGCTGTGTGTTAGGTCACTTGTGACAAGGACAAACTGAAGTGGAGTGAGCAGAAATATCCTATTCAATTTTTCAGAGGTGATCCTTCAGCCAGCTCCAGCCATCACATTTCGCACTTTGGGAGGGCTTCTGGACTTTTCCATTTTCTTAGGCCCCAGTCCACAGAATGTTATACAGCAGTATACAGAAGTGATTGGAAGGCCACACATGCCTCCATATTGGGGTTTAGGATTCCATCTTTGCAAGTATGCCTTCAAGATTATTGTCTGAGCTTATGAGCGTATATCCTTTGTACCCAAATACAAAGAATGTGTACAGACCATAAGAAATAAGTTTCTTAGTTTTGTAGATCAGTCCGTGGTCAGCATCTTGAACTGTATATAATTGCATTCTATAGCAAATATATTTACGTGCATTATTTGCTGAGCATAACAATTTAGGGTTGAGGTGAAGATAAGTACTGTGCTAATGGCTCTTGCATTTCTGGTCATGTACACAATTCCACATCAATCCCTTTTTAAGTGTAAATACGGGTTTACGCTGTGGTGGCCTGTTGATGAACGTGTACCTTTTTTTGTTTGTTGTTTCCAAGCTTCCAATGAGAGAATGTAAGCAAAATAATAATCATAAAATAGCAAAAATATTCCTGGAAACTGGCAATGCCATTTGTAATTGTTGAAACCAGTTTCACATTCCTACTGATTTAATTTATATGTTAATCAGACACTTTGTCAATAGTTTTGGTTTATTATAATGGAGATTCTTAAGATTATAGTTTTAGAAAATGACATATTAATATGGTATCCATACAGAAATTTACATTCTGACTACATGTGGTGGCATTTGGTGGTGGGCTTCCTGACAGCCATACACTTGTTATGATTTTCAGGTATGGCTACAACAGTCTGAACAACACGAAACAGGTTTGGAGCAGGACACGAGAAGCAGGGATCCCACTGGTAAGATATTTGCTTGCATTTTTTTTATGTTACTTTATCTATCATATGAAAGTAACACTTTGTTCTGTTAGGCCACATTAAAAGGTGGACTCCTTAAAACATCTTCAAAGATTAAGCTGTAAAAGGTGATTTCAATAATTTTCGGTAAGTTGTTTTTCGTTTGAGTTAAGGTATAAAAAATCTCGATACACATTAATCCTTTGGCTCCTAAAGACGACTTTAATCGTGTGTGATTCTGAGAAAATGAATCATTACCTAAGGTTGTCAGCAAAGAATGTGCTAGTAATGGGCAGCCATTTAAACTGCAAACTATTTCATAGTGCACAGGGCACCTAATTCAGGAGCCAAAGGGTTAAAGTAACGAGTTTATATGTTCACATGAAGCAAAACTTTGGTGTGAAGGTTTCTGTCTTCTGATCTGTAACTCCTTGTAATTGGGTGGAAATTTGCTAGCACCTCAGTTCAGGGTAGAAGATTAAGCTACCTGGAGAAAACCAGTGCAGTATATGGGGAGGGGGAAGTGAGAACCATAGTTGTTGATGGCCCTGAAAATTTAGGTGGTTGGTTGTTGGCAGAGTCCAGTTAGGAATTGAGGAAACAAGATGGGACCAAGGTTTGATAGAAACAGAGGTGAGGAAGCTCTGATTAAATTCTGGAAACAATGTGAGTGCATTTGGAGGTTTGGTAGGTATTCATGGTTAAGATGTATACAGAGAGGGAGATGCTGGTGGAGAATGGTTAGGATCAAGGAAAAGAGGTGAGAACAAAATATGTAGATGGAGGACCAAAGACAAAGTGACAGATTTGTGGTTTTATCAAGTTTTGTGGTTGTTTAGGATGAGAATATTTTAATATTCAGTGTGTAAAATATTGGAAATCACTGTTTTGTGACTGACAAGTGGGTTCTTATGATGGTACTTTATGTGTCAAAACATGTGTGCTCATTACTATAATTGATATGGAATGTCAAAGCAGTTGTTGTTTATACTCTGTTACTCACAAGCCACACAACATG
>Ga0123353_10009144_pt1 | contig 13628 bp, 7 predicted proteins | sample TergutLab28metaG_3_FD_92763 | JGI IMG/M metagenome (GOLD analysis project Ga0123353, IMG submission 92763) | Labiotermes labralis P3 segment gut microbial communities from Petit-Saut dam, French Guiana - Lab288 P3 | ecosystem: Host-associated > Arthropoda: Insects > Digestive system > Gut ... | reverse complement strand
CTCCTTATTAAACTGGTACATATATTTTATGGGTTCAATTCTTTCCTCATTATATTCAAGAATTACATTCATATAAGAGGTGTAGCTGTCGTAAGTAGCTTTTCTTATCAAATCATTTTTAAGTGAGTGTGTTAATGATTTTAGATACATTTCGCACGCTTCTTTGAACAATTTATACTCAGGGTTAGACTGGTTTTCGATAAACGGATTCCAGCCTTTTTCCAACCGGTTGTTCACCCTGAGAATTATTCGGGTAGCCATCTTTTTTCGTTCGGCGGCGCTTTTAATATTGTTAAGTCTGATTTTTTTGATTTTGAGCTTTTGTTCTTTGGGGTCGAGTGCATAATAAGAGATGTAGCAGTCTTTTCCGGTGTGGTATCTTGCCGGTTTATAATCAATAAAAAGGGTAGGGCGACTTTCTATTGCATTTTTACGTGAGCAGTGAATTTTAGGCATTTTTTTTTCTTCGCGTGTTTTTTTGCAGAACATACGGAGAAAAAGGTTTTATATCAATTTTATATCGGCAAAAAATGAAAATCTTTATATTTCAGTGATTTCCATAGTTTTGCAACGATGTGGTCGGGATGACAAGATTCGAACTTGCGGCCTCTTCGTCCCGAACGAAGCGCGCTACCGGGCTGCGCTACATCCCGCCCTGAAAAAGAGGCGCGAAAATATACTTTTTTCATTCTCTTAACCTAAATTTATAAGATTTTGGTTTCTAAAATTCTATGTGAAAAATGTGAAAAATATAATATAATGTTCAATACTTTAAATAAAATTAGTTTTTTTGCGTAAAATTTTAAACATTATGAATCAAGTAAAACATTCTCTACTACCCCTTATGAGTAGTTTAACCAACTCTTTCTTTAAATATGTTGCGCAAACCTCACCGAAACCTATTGCCATTGAGGTGGAGCGTGCAAAGGGTGCCTATTTTTACGATAAATCGAAAAAAAAATATATAGACCTCATTTCCGGCATCGCAGTTTGTAATATGGGACATTCGCATCCTGAAATTATTAACGCAGTTAAAGAGCAATTAGACAAATATATGCACTTGATGGTTTACGGCGAACTAATTCAGCGACCTCAAGTAGAGTTTGCCGAAAAACTTTGCGTTTATTTGCCTGATCCCTTAAACTCTGTGTTTTTTGTAAATTCCGGTTCCGAAGCAGTGGAAGGTGCGTTGAAATTAGCCAAACGCTACACCGGACGTACCCAGTTGATACATTTCGAGAATGCATATCACGGAAGTTCGCATGGTGCTATGAGTATGATGGGAAACGAAAACTACAAGACTGCCTTCCAGCCGCTGCTGCCGGATACTAAAGCCATTCGTTTCGGAGTTGAGGAAGATTTACCGGAAATTACAGAGAAAACTGCCGCAATTATCGTGGAACTCATTCAAGGAGAAGCTGGTGTGCGCATAGCACCCGCCGAATACTGGCAAAAACTGAAACAACGCTGCGAACAGACGGAAACTTTGCTCATTGCTGATGAGATTCAAACCGGAGTTGGGCGCACCGGAAAACTATTTGCCTTTGAACACTACAATATTACGCCCAACATCCTGCTGCTCGGAAAAGCCTTTGGAGGCGGTATGCCGTTGGGCGCGTTTGTTGCCGACAAAAAAGTAATGCACGTACTCACCCACAATCCTGTATTAGGGCACATTACAACTTTTGGCGGACACCCCGTGTGCTGCGCCGCAGCTTTAGCACACTTCAAATTAATTACTGAAAACAAAATGTGGGAAAATGCTGAAGCTATCGGCGAAAAGCTGGAAAAGATATTGTGGAAACTCCCAAATGTGAAAGAGATTCGTAGAAAAGGGCTAATGATGGCGGTTGATTTTAAAGATACTGAAACAAATTTCAAAACCTTACATACCCTTTTAGAGAAGGGTATCTTTTCCGATTGGTTTTTGTGGTGCGACACCGCGCTGCGTATAGCGCCCCCGCTGATATTAAATGAGGAAGATTTGAAAGAAATTGAAAAAATGATATAAAGCACCTATCCTAAGTGTGCCATTTTTTAAAAACCATTTTTATTTACTCAAAAAGTATCAAAAAAAAATATATTTTTGCCGCCTCAAAAAACAATGACCAATGGTGTAATGGTAGCACTCCAGGTTTTGGTTCTGTCAGTCTTGGTTCGAATCCAGGTTGGTCAACAAAATACTACTCTCACTTAAACCCAGTGGGAGTTTTTTTTAGAAGAAAGAAAAAGTGGGGGCTAAAACCCCTCTTTTTTTAGAATAGAAATTAATTAATTTAAAAACACATAAAAGGAAAAACATCATGGAAGATAGCTTAAACTTATTGGAAACATTAGCCGAGTTCAAAGATTTTAAAAACATTGATAGAGAATCATTAATGCGCATTCTGGAAGATATTTTCCACTCTGCACTCACTAAGAAATATGGACCGGATGCCAACTTTGAAGTTATTGTGAATGTTGACCGCGGTGAGTTGGAAATACAACGCTATAGAGAAATTGTAGAAGATGGGGATGTAAAAAATGAATTTACTCAAATTGCGTTCTCTGAAGCCATTAAAATTGAACCCGACTTTGAAGTGGGTGAAGAAGTAGTTGAAAATGTGCGTTTCTCAGATTTTGCACGCAGGGAAATTCAGGCGCTACGACAACATCTGGTTACTAAAGTTACCGAATATGAAAAAGACCTCGTCTATAAAAAATATGAGCACAAAATCGGAGAACTTGTTTCAGGAGAAGTTAGCCAGGTGTGGAAAAAAGAGATTCTAGTAATTGATGATGATGGTGTTGAACTCATCTTACCTAAAAACGAACAAATTCCGGCAGACAAATATAAAAAAGGAGATACACTTTCTGCTGTAGTACATCGCGTAGATATTAAAGGGTCTTCTCCACAAATTATCATCTCAAGAACTTCGCCTTTGTTTTTAGAAAGACTAATGGAAACCGAGATTCCGGAAGTTTACGACGGGCTTATCACAATTAGAAATGTAGTACGTGCGCCAGGAGAGCGTGCAAAGGTATTAGTTGAATCTTTCGACGACAGAATTGACCCCGTTGGCGCATGTGTGGGTGTGAAGGGTAGCCGGATCCACAGCATATTCCACGAGTTACGAAAAGAAAGTATAGATGTAATTAACTATACTAACAATATCAATTTGCTCATATCCAGATCGCTAAGCCCAGCAAAGATCTCATATATTGAAATTGACGAAGAAAGCAAAACCGCAAATGTTTATATGAAACCAGACCAAGTTTCATTAGCTATTGGTAAAGGTGGATATAATATCAAGCTAGCTAGCAAGTTAGCAGGATACGAAATTGACGTATTCAGAGATGATATTAAAGAAGAGGAAGATGTTGACCTTAATGAATTTAACGATGAATTTGATCAGTGGGTAATTGACGCATTTAAAGCCATTGGCTGCGACACAGCCACCAGTGTACTGAAACTCAGTCGCGAAGAATTAATCCAACGCACAGACCTCGAAGAAGAAACAGTAGATGACTTGATTAACTCTATTAAGAAAGAACTAGATATTAATGATTAGTGATTAGTGATTAGTGGTTAATATGAGATGATAAATTAAACATACAAATTTTATGGACGACGAAAAGAAAATACCACGTTTAGGAAATGCTGCCAGGGAGTTTAATGTGGCAATTCACTCAATAACCTCTTTATTGAAAAAAAATCGTATTGAGATTGATGAAAAGCCTACTACTAAACTAACCCCTGAGATGTATGAGATTCTTTTAAAAGAATTTCAAAGTGATAAAAAAGTTAAAGAAGATGCCACACAGATAGAGATTGGCACTTTCGCAAAATGCAAGGCTGAAGCTGAAGAGATTAAACATATTGAAGAAGTTAAATATCCTGTTGAAAAAGAATCGCAGGTTATGCCAACTGTTAGCCATAAACCCTCTGCTGCAGAAGAAAAAACAGTTGAAAAAGTTAAAATAACCCCTCCCAAAATTAAAGTAGTGGGAGTAATTGAATTGGAGCCAAAAAAGAAAGAACCTGAAATAGTTGCGCCTCAAAAAGCAGTAGAGAAACCCGAAATTGAACTGGAGCCGGTGGATCCCGTTATCCTCAAAGAAAAAACAACTCCAAAACCGGAACATTTTGAAACTGTTGTTGAAGACCTGTCGAAAAAAATAAAAGTTATAGGTACAATTGATTTACCACAGCCCTCTGAAAAAAAATCAAAGAAAGAAAAAAATAGAAAAAAAGATAAAAGACAAGACACTGCAAATCTCCAAAAAGCTAAAGAACATACAAAAAGAGAGGTTAAGCCTGAAGTAAAAGCACAGGTATCTATCAAGACGGTTGAAAACAAGAAGTTGCTACAGCCGGAACAGCCAGCTACTCCCGTAATTGAACATATTGAAAGAAAGCACATCAAGCTCGTCGGTCCTAAAGAGGTAGGTAGAATTAATCTGGATCTACTTAAACCAAAAGAGCCGCCTAAAAAAGATAGTCAGGGGCAAGCACAAACGCAGCCAAAAGATAAAGCTAATACTGAGAGAAGGCGTAAACGTAAACGCATTAAGCAACCTTCAGGGAAGCAAAGTGGAGATGACAAACAAAAAAATGTTGAAAAGATTGAAATATCGAATGAAGATATTCAAAGACAAATTAAGGAGACCCTACAACGTATGGAACCGCTCGGAAAATCGAAAACCTCTAAGAGAAGGAGAGAAAAACGGGCGCAGATACATTCAGAAATGATGGAAACAGAGATGCAAGAACTCCAAAACCAAAAAAATCTGAAGGTTACAGAGTTCATTACTGCAAACGACTTGGCTACCTTAATGAATGTGCCCGTAACTCAAATTATTTCAACGTGCATGAGCATCGGACTGTTTGTTTCAATAAACCAAAGGTTGGATGCAGAAACAATTTCGCTGCTTACAGAAGAATTTGGTTTTGAAGTAGAATTTGTAGGAGTTGATATTGAAGACGCTACCAAAGCAGAAGATGAAGATAAGCCTGAAGATTTAGAGCCGCGCCACCCAATTATTACAGTAATGGGGCACGTGGATCACGGAAAAACTTCGTTGCTTGACTATATTCGTAAAAGTAATGTTATAGCCGGTGAAGCCGGCGGTATTACACAACATATCGGTGCATACTTGGTTAATCTTCCTGATGGCAGAAAAATTACCTTCCTAGACACACCCGGCCATGAGGCATTTACTGCCATGCGTGCGCGCGGCGCAAAAGTTACCGACTTATGTATCATAGTTATCGCTGCCGACGACTCGGTAATGCCACAAACAGTAGAGGCTATTAATCATGCGCAGGCAGCAGGCGTACCTATGATATTCGCAATCACTAAGATAGATAAAACTAATTCTGCGCCAGAAAAAATTAGAGAAGGGCTTGCCAATATGAATATTCTAGTGGAAGACTGGGGAGGAAAATATCAATGTCAGGAGATTAACTCTAAACAGGGTACTAATATTGATACGCTCCTCGAAAAAGTACTGCTTGAAGCCGAAATATTAAATTTAAAAGCTAATCCTAATAAACCCGGAAATGGCACTGTTTTAGAATCTTCATTAGACAAAGGAAAAGGATACGTTGCTAAAGTATTGATTCAGAATGGTACAATTAAAATCGGAGATCCTATATTAGCTGGCAATTATCACGGCAAGGTAAAGGCATTGTATAATGAACGTAATCAACAGCTGAAAGAAGCAGGACCGGCAACTCCGATATTATTGCTGGGACTGAACGGCGCTCCACAAGCCGGAGATATTTTAAAAGTATGCTCATCTGAACACGATGCTCGTATTGCTGCTACCAAACGCGCCCGATTGGCTCGCGAAATGGGGCTTCGTACGCAAAAACACATTACATTGGATGAAATTGGTAGAAGAATCGCTATTGGAGACTTTAAAGAATTGAATATCATTGTAAAAGGAGACGTTGACGGCTCTGTGGAAGCATTGTCCGATTCATTGTTAAAGCTCTCTACCGAACAAGTGCAAGTTAATGTTATTCATAAATCTGTAGGGGCTGTCACCGAAAGTGATGTATTGCTTGCTTCAGCCTCTAACGCAATTATTGTGGCATTTCAGGTGCGTCCCTCTCCGGGAGCAAGAAAATTAGCCGAACAGGAAGAAATTGATATTCGCATATATTCAATTATTTACACCGCTATCAACGAAATTAAAGACGCTATAGCAGGTATGCACACTCCTGAAATTCGTGAAAAAATATTGTGTAACCTTGAAGTACGAGAAGTGTTCAAAATTACCAAAGTGGGAAACATTGCAGGATGTATGTCTCTTGACGGAAAACTGCAACGCAATACCAAAATTCGCCTCATTCGAGACGGTATCGTAATATACTCTGGAAAATTAGGTTCTCTAAAGCGCTTTAAAGACGATGTGAAAGAGGTTGTTGCCGGACAAGATTGCGGGCTGAACATCGAAAATTTCAATGACGTTAAAGTAGGAGACATTATTGAAGGATATGAAGAGTATGAAGTAAAAGTTACACTATAAATAAATATTCCCGTAAATCCATGATTATCAAACACGATTAATCAAATCTCTCCTATTATTTATTCTATTTTCCTAACAAAAATACCGTAGGTTGTTTATGTAGATCAATATTTTGAGATTTCCATTTTTTTACCGTCATCGTTTTAATCATTTGATTTTCGGATGTAATATTCACACCGATACAGAGTCGTGTGGCAGGATCGCATACTGCAAGTATGGATTTGAATACATGATTATTACGATATGGGGTTTCTATAAAAATCTGGGTTTGGTTGTTCTTTTTCAGCAGCGATTCCAAGAAGCGCAGCTGTCGTTCTCTTTCGGATTGCTCGCGAGGCAAGTATCCGTTGAAGGTAAACGATTGCCCGTTCAACCCAGATGCCATAAGCGCCAATAGTATTGAGTTAGGACCGATGAGAGGAGTAACCTCAATTCCTGATTGTTGTGCGCGAGAGACTAAAACACTTCCCGGATCTGCTACGCAGGGGGTACCGGCATCGGAAATAAGTCCTAGGTTTTTGCCCTCTGTTAAGGGTTGAAGCAAAGTGTCAATTTCGCTACCTTTAGTGTGTTCATTTAAAGTATAAAAGAACAGACTTTCAATGGGTTTCTGCATTCCTAATTTTTTTACAAAACGCCGCCCTGTGCGCAAATCTTCCACAATAAAATGATCAATTTTTTGTAAGATTTCAGAATTATATACAGGAAAAATTTTAGAAAAATCGCATTCCCCCAAAGGAGAAGGAATTAGATAAAAAGTGCCGAATTTCATTTCAATTAATTTCGGTGCAAAAGAATAAAAAATACTTTTGCCAAAAATTTTTACGCATGTTTACTACAATTGCCATTATCGGCACCGGAAATATTGGAACGTGGCTATTGAAAGCACTTCTAAATCAAGAACATTTAACTGTGTTTGCCATTTCAGGAAGAAAAATAGAGGCGCTACCGACAGGTTGTGATTTATATATTTTTGCTTTAAAAGATGATGTTTATGAAGATGTTTTAAAGCAGATTCCGTTTAAAATGCCGCAAGTATTGCACACATCGGGTTCTCTGTCGCAAAATATTTTAGCCCCATATTCAGATAATTTTGGGGTGATTTATCCCTATCAAACAATTACGGAGAATAAGATGATTGCCGCTTCTTCTCAGCCTCCATTCCTCGCTCCTATTTGCATTGAAGGCTGCTCTTCAGAATTTACAGCCACTCTGTTTCAATGGGCAAATACAGTATTTGAAGTTGTGTGTAAAATAAATGAACAACAGCGCTTTGCAATGCACTTAGCAGCAGTTTTTGCCAGCAACTTCACCAATGCCATGTATGGAATTGCTTATCAGATTTTTAAAGAAAACTATTTAGAGTGGTCGCTTATTTTCCCTTTATTGGAAAATACATTAGAAAAAGCCAAGCAGAATAATCCGACTTTGGTGCAAACCGGACCCGCCATGCGCAACGATATTACAATCATGAAGAAACATTGTGATATTTTAAATGATGACGAATTGCGAAATTTATACTCAATACTGTCAGTAATTATTCAAAAAAAATCTTCTTTATACAAGCCGATTGGTACGCTTTCAACGTGTTTTTCAGCAAACAAGCCATTGTAACCGAGCCAACGCCACCTGGCACGGGGGTGATTGCTTTGCATTTCTTCGACACTTCGCTGAATTTTACATCGCCGCAAATTCTATACCCTTTCTCTGTGGTTGTATCTTCTATGCGGTGTATCCCTACATCAATTACTACTGCATCTTTTTTAACATATTCATCTGTAATAAATTCAGGCTTTCCAATAGCCACCAACAGCAGATCAGCTTGAGCGCAAACCGCTTTCAGGTTTTGAGTTTTACTGTGACAAATAGTAACAGTAGCATCTGCGTACGGATCGTTTTGCACCAAAAGCAATGCCAGCGGTTTGCCTACAATGTTGCTTCTTCCAACTACCACACAATTTTTCCCAACAGTTTCTATTTCATAACGTTTTAGAAGTTCCATTACTGCGTGGGGCGTGGCAGGCAAAAAGCAATCTTCTCCCAATACCAATTTCCCCATATTTTCCGGATGAAAGCAGTCCACATCTTTTTTAGGATTAATTTTTTTGACTACCTTCTGTTTATCAATATGTTTTGGAAGTGGAAGTTGCACAATACACCCGTTAATTTCATCATCTTGATTAATAAAGTCAATTGCTTCTAAAAGTTCTTTTTCGCTTACAGAATCTGGAAATTGATACACAGAGCAGAGGATACCTGTTTCTTTTGTATTTTTCTTGATGCTTTCCACGTAGGTTAACGACGCTCCGTCATCGCCCGCAATGACTACCGCCAGATGTGGGGCATTATTATCGTTATCAATGAGATTTGCCACAGTAGTGGCAATCTCTTGTTTTATTTCTTGTGCTAAGAGTTTACCGTCAATAAGGGTCATAATGTTTTGATAAAAAATAGGGATGTTGCTCGCAACATCCCTACAAGGTCAAAAAAAAATTATTTATTCATTTTTTCAAATTCCTGCATGCAGGCTACTAAAGCTTCCACACTTTCAATTGGGCAAGAATTGTAAGTTGAGGCGCGGAATCCGCCAACAGAGCGATGTCCTTTAATGCCCACCATGCCGTTTTGTTTGGCAAACGCCATAAACGCATCTTCTTTATCTTTATATTCTTCAGCCATTACAAAGCAGATATTCATTAGCGAACGGTCTTCTTTCGCGGCAGTTCCTACAAACATACTGTTTCTATCAATTTCGTTGTAAAGAATATCAGCTTTTTTCTCGTTATGTTCTTGCATAGCTTTTAAGCCGCCCATTCTCTTAACCCATTTCAATGTTTCGGTCATTACAAAAATAGAGAAAACCGGAGGGGTATTAAACATAGAGCCTTCGGGAATATGAGTTCTATAATCTAGCATTGAAGGGATATGGCGAGTTACTTTTCCGAGTATTTCTTCTTTAACAATAACAAAAGTTACGCCTGCCGGACCTACGTTTTTCTGTGCGCCACCGTAGATAATTCCGTATTTGCTCACATCTACCGGACGGCTCATGATATCTGAAGACATATCGGCAACCAAGGTTACAGGAGAGTCCATATCATACTTAATTTCAGTACCATAAATGGTATTGTTTGTAGTGATGTGGAAATAATCGGCATCTTTAGGAATCTCGTATCCTTTGGGGATGTAGGAGTAAACTTTGTCTTCGGAAGATGCTACTTTTACTGCTTCGCCAAATCCTTTGGCTTCTTTGAATGCTTTTTTAGCCCAAACGCCGGTTTCTAAATAGGCTGCTTTTTTTTCCATAAGGTTGAAGGGCACCATACAAAATTGCATGCTGGCGCCTCCGCCCAAGAATAATACTTTGTAGTTTTCGGGAATTTCCAACAGCTCTCTCCAGAGCGTTTCGCACTCATTCATAACTGCTTCCCATTCTTTTGAGCGGTGAGATACCTCAATCACCGACATTCCGGTTCCAACGAAATCTTTAAGAGCTTCAATAGCTGCATTAACAGCTTCTCTGGGTAATACGCAGGGACCTGCGTTAAAGTTGTGTACTTTTTTCATAAGAAAATGATTAAATTAGGTTATAAAATATGTATTAATATTGTCTTAAAAACGGTGGCAAATATACACATTTAAACTAATCTTCAATCACACACCTGATACTAATCGCGTCGGTTAGTTTAATCGTTACAATCTCTACCTGATTGCAATAGTAGGTAAAGCTTGCTGCGGTGGATATGGCTCCTGTTGGATTGTCGGAACTCCAATATGCAGTAAATCCGTACAGGTCTTCAAAGCGATCTATGGTGCTGTTATAGAATCCTGCACCGCGCGAATCGAAACCGGTGGTATTTGTGTTGTTATGAGGTTGCAACCAATATGTCTCGTTTCTCAAATCTTCGGCAGGGTGCATATTCAGCAGGGCAAACTCTTCCGAAGTGGGAAGACGCCACCCGTCAGGACAGATGGGTTTACCCGCGCCGCGCGTTTCACCGGTGACTGAATACCAGTCGTACAGCAATCCGAAATCAATTTCGTTCTGTATTGTATCGGGATACATTTGGTGATAGTAAGGTTTGGCAAACGGAACAGGGTCTCCGTTTTGATACAGTTTGGCACGCAGATTCTCTTTTGTCCAGCAAATATTCGCTACGTCTATTACATTATAGGTATGGAAATCGTTAACGGCATCGTAAGCAAAAGGCGGACAGGCGAAAATAATTTCAATCGTATGGTTTGCCGTTACATTGGTAAAGGTATAAGCGCCGGCGGTTACTGCTGCCGCGTCGTTTACGCCGTCTATCAAAACCTGCTCTATAATGTATAGCGATTTGGGACCGAAGGTAAATGCGAGGTCATCGCCATACAGTACCGTATTTACGCCGTCAGGGGTAATAAATCCGCGTGAACCCGCTATTGCCGTAATGATGTAGCTGTTTTTGGCAAAGGTAACATGAATGGTAGCATCGCCGGTAACATTTACAAAAATATAGTATTCATCTTCTACCGCTTTGGCATTGAAGATGCCGTTTACAAACACGCTGTCCACATGGTAGCCTACCTTTGGCGTGAAATAAAAAGTTTTATTGTCGCCACAATTTACTGTTGCACTTGGGGTAATGGTACCATTTGCGTCCGTTGTAGCTGTAATAGTGTATTGCAATGCTTTGAAAGTAACATGAATAGTATGGTTTGCCGTTACATTCTCAAACGTATAATATCCGATAGACGCCACTACCGAGTTGGGGGTGGTTACAATGTCGTCTATCAGCAGTTCGTCTATTTCGTAGCAAGAATTTGGCGTAAATGTAAAGGCAGCATTAGTACCGGCAATAACAGAAACACTGCCCGAAGGAGTAATGCTTCCGTTGCTTCCTGTGGTTGCGGTAATGGTGAAATATGGGGTTTGATTTTCGTACGCGCCCAAATCAATAATGCCTGCAATGAAACGCGGGTTGCCGTCTAAATCGGTAGTGATGTGCGATAAATCAGGGGTTTGTCCTGCATTGAAGTAGGTATTGTTGCCTTTATTGATAGCAGGGCTGCTGTTTTGCAAATGGTAATCTCCTGCGGTGGTGGGGGCTAATGAGGCATCTACATCATCTACAAAGAATGGGTTGGCATCGCAGGGCAGGTTGTGTCCGCCGTCGTCTCCCAGTGAGCTGTCCCATGCACCACCGGTACCGGTATTGCGCTGCACTAAGGAATAGTAATATTGCGGATTGCTGGTGCTACTGGTATTGTACACATTGTTTCCAGTGCTTGCCGTATTTCCCCAAATAATGGAATTGCTAACTTGAGGGGAAGAATTATCCCTATTATGCATTCCGCCGCCGGTGCTTGCCCTATTTCCGCTAATGCTTACATTGGTCAATATTGGGGAAGAATTATTAAAATTATAGATTCCGCCGCCTTCAGTTATTGCACTATTTCCGCTAATGCTTACATTGGTCAATATTGGGGAAGAAGTACTATTAGCCATTCCGCCGCCAAAAGATGTTGCCCTATTTCCACTAATAAGCACATTGGTAAGTATAGGAGAAGAATTTCTAGCATTAACTATTCCGCCGCCGGCGCTTGCCCTATTTCCGCTAATAGTTACATGGGTCAATATAAGTGAAGAAGAAGCATTATACACTCCGCCACCATCTATGTGGGAAATGATTAGGGAATTTACGGAAATGGTAATATCACTGTTTGCATTTCCGCCGGTAATCACAAAGCCGTCTATAGAGGCTGTTCCTGCATCGCCTGCGGCGATCACTACGTGGTGGCAGTTGTCGGTTTTATTGGTTGTAAGGTCGCCGGGCGTGTCGTCTTTGGCAAGGTCGCCGCTAAGGATGGTGGGGTTGGCGTTCCAGTCTCTTGTGGCAAGGGCTTCTGCTTTGGTGGACAAGTGGGACAATGGGGACGTATAGGAGTGTTCGGTATCGTTGGCATCTTCGGGGAAACCGCCGTAGAGTTTTACATCTTTTACCATCACAAAAGCGTTGTCGCGGATGTTGGGGGTGTTTTCAAGGAAAGTCTTGGTTGCCATATTGTAACCCACTGCGCTGTGCATGGGGTAATAGGTACCTTCTGCTACCCAAATTTCGCGGATGGTGTCGGTAGTTGCTACGGTAATGGCGCCCGACCATTGTTTGGCTGCAAGCAACAATGGGTCTGCCACGTTTTTGTAGGCATCTGCCCACGAAGAGCCATCGCCGGTGCCGTCTTCTTTTACGTAAACAATACCGTTGGCGTCTGGTTTGGGGGTTATGCGTGTAGCATACACAAGATAGGGGTCGTGGTCGGGGTGTGTTACGAATATGCGCATTTTGGTGATCGCTGTTTCCACATCGCCTAATAATGTTCCGCTGTCGTCTGCAAGAATTTTTGCCGCTTTCCAAAAGGCGCCGGTATTTTCGGTAACATCATTAAGAACGTCATAGATTAAGGGAGTCGTGTTCCATGCGTCTTCAATAGTAACGTAGCCGTAGTTGTGTTCTACGGTAAATGTTCCCGCATCCACATAACCAAACAATCCGTCGAACGGTTCGCCGGTATCATATAAATTACCGACATAGAGGTTGGTTACCACGTCGTCTTCTTCCAAATTTCCGGCGATGCCGCCCATTAAATAAGCGTAGAACTCTCCGCTATTGGCGGGAATATCAAACACCGGTCTGTTAGAGAGGTTACCAAGCAGGCAAGTTCCGTAATCTCCATCGAAAACGGTTGAGGTAGAGCCTGCTATACCTCCTGCAAACAGGTAGTTGTCGTAGTCGAATGCCTGTTCGTTTTCAATAGATAATTTTGTTGAAAATACGGCAGAACTATACACTGCGCTTCTGTAGTTTACGCCAACTATTCCGCCGATATAAATGCCAAAGCGTCTTATAGTGCTTGGGCTTTCGTTCATCACCACCGAAAGGGTTCCTCCGTAGATGTCCATTCCATTAATACCGCTTACTTTCGTTCCACCGTCTCCTGCGTAGCCGAACGCGCCGCCTATATATACGTTTGTGCCGGTTAAGTAGCCGTTGTCTGTTTTGAAGTATTTTACCTCCGGTTGGTTTATTGCCACATCTCTCACTTTACCGCCTCTTGAAAATCCTGCGATTACG
>Ga0123353_10009143_pt1 | contig 13628 bp, 8 predicted proteins | sample TergutLab28metaG_3_FD_92763 | JGI IMG/M metagenome (GOLD analysis project Ga0123353, IMG submission 92763) | Labiotermes labralis P3 segment gut microbial communities from Petit-Saut dam, French Guiana - Lab288 P3 | ecosystem: Host-associated > Arthropoda: Insects > Digestive system > Gut ... | reverse complement strand
GAGCCCTTTGAAGATTGGCTGGAAAAAACTCTGGCGGGGGAATGACGGGCGGCGGTCACGGCAGGAAGGAGCATTGCGACCGACAACGCGTCGCCCTACCTTGCAACTCAACTCCAAACTGGTCACTGGCCCCTGGTCACTGGCCATTCCCACAACACCATTCCGGAAAGCGACACTATTGGTTTTTGGCAAGCACACAGGCCACGCGGCAGGCTTCGATGAGGCTGGCGGGGTTGGCCTTGCCTTGCCAGGCAATGTCGAAGGCCGTTCCGTGCGCGACGCTTGTGCGGATAATCGGCAGGCCGAGCGTGATGTTCACCGCTTGGTGCATCCCAAGCAGTTTGAGGGCGATATGTCCCTGGTCGTGGAACATGGCCACCACGGCATCGAACTCCCCGTCACGCGCCTTGAGCATGATCGTGTCCGCAGGGAACGGTCCGGACACGTTGATGCCTGCATCGTGGGCAATTTTGACGGCCGGTGCGATAATATTGAGTTCTTCACTACCAAAAAGGCCGGATTCTCCGGCGTGCGGATTGAGTGAACACACGCCGACGGCTGGCGTTTGCCCCTTCATGTCGGTACTCCGGTCGGACAACACGCCGGTACTCCGGCCAGACAACATCTTCAGCATGAAATCGTTGGCCAGTTGAATTTTTGCCAGAACATTTTCGGTTGCGATTTCGTCAAAAATGTTGCGCATGGCCGTGTGCAAGGTGACATGCACGACCGTCAGGCCGTGTGTTCCTTTGATGTTCTCCGACGGACCGAGGTACAGCATCATGGCGAAATTTTCGACACCGCAACGTGAGGCGATCAATTCCGTGTGTCCCGGAAACCGGCATCCCGCCATGTTGAGTGCCTGCTTGTTGATGGGGGTCGTGACGATGGCATCCACCTTGCCGGAGATGGCGTGTAATGTCGCCGCAATAATTGATTGATAGGCCGCCTCACCTGCCATGCCGGAAACCTCTCCGGGACGAGCATCACGAACATCGTCCAAACAACAATTGAGGCAAGGGATGACATGGGTTGACGGTTCTGCAATCTCCAGATTAGCATCGATCGGCTGGACGATATAGTCGCAACCCAAAAGATCGATGGCCTTTTCGATCACACGTTGATCCCCAAAAACGATGGGGATGCAATTTTCCTGCTGAACGATGCGCGACCAACCGCTGACGATAATTTCAGGGCCAATCCCGGCGACATCGCCCAAGGTCAATGCAAGTTTCGGTTTTTTCTCAGAAATCATAACAAAAAAATACAAGAAGATACAAGAAAAACGATTATCAAATGCGATAAGCAAACTCCGTTCCGATGTCGCAGATTACACTATGATAACGTATTTTGCTGACAAGTGTTGCTGAGTGACCGTCTTTCATTTTGGGTTTTGAGGATAGAGCAGCAAATTGTGGTTTTGCTTGGCCATGATCGACCAGATGGAATTTTTCATCGGGTCATCAATATCGCCATTTGTTCCATGATTCAAAGCAGGCGGGACTTTGATGGTGCCAATTCCGGAATAATCGGAATAATTCAGTGACGGAACCGTTTCGACGGGGGCAGTGTCGGGAATGAAGATCGTTGTTGCGGCCGGAGAAGCAACGGTAATAATGCCTTGCGAAATGAAATGGAAACCGTTTTCCTGCTGATTCAAGAGGTTTTCATACTCGGGAATCGGCACTTTTCCAAAACTTTCCGTCATTTGGGTTGCAGTACGATAATCCGTAGCAATTTGTACTGGTGTCGAAGTATATGGTATCTGGGGTTGTGTGGTCGATTGGGACTGTGTTTCGTGTGTCAAATCAGGAAAAATGGGAGGAGTACGCTGAAAATACTGTACCATTTGATAGGCTTTTCCGTTGATGACCCGCATCATGGAACCATCGTCAACCAGATAATCACCATCTTCCAAGTGGGAACCGGTTGGCACAAGAGATGACGTGTGACCGGTTGACGGCCCATGATAATATCTGTTATCCGTTGTTGAACCGCCATAACCTGAACTGTTGTTTGAGCTTGTATCATTCATTGAACTTGATGTATCACCAGACTGGGATGTGCGACCATAATCAAACCTGCTTCCTGCTCCCGAAGAATTTCCGAAACCGTTGCTTGAGGTAGACGTGTTACCAATGCCGGTTGATGAACCGGCATAACCGGAATAAGTGCCCGGGAGTGAGCCTGCCGAGCCGCCACTGTTGGTTTTCGTGCCGGGCGGAATGTCGTAAACTTCGGTCATGCTGTCACGAGCATACAATGCAGCAGGGGACGTAGCACTTTGGGCGGGCATCATGTCAGGAGGATTGTAAGCGTTTGATTGGTTTGATGTTACGGCAGAAGATGCCGCTGTTGATGGGATGGCCGGACCGGGGCCGTCGTTGATGGATATGGGTGGTGTGGGGCTTACCGGAGGTGATGATTGGGCAAACTCATTTTCCGGCAAATCGACCTGTGCTCCACCGCCAAAAAACGGAATGATCGATTTATTACCACTTGATTTGCAACCGATTGTCAACAAACAACTTAAAACAACAACCGAAAGAAAAAACGGTATGCCGGAAACCCTGCGTTGACAGAACATTTGTGGGGGGGCTGTGTTTAACATGATAATTCGCTCCGATTATTCGGCAATGTCTGAAAGCATGATGCCTGAAAAACTGTCACGGATAAAATTTTTCTTGCATTAGGATAACGAAAATGTTATGATAAAACCAGATCAATTGCCAGATCAAGATGTATCACATAACGTAACAAGTTATTTTGGAAATTTAACACATTCCGCCATGCCACCATGATGCTAAAATTACGCTCTTGCTTTTTTGACGGTTTTTGACAAAATTTTAGTTGCATATCCGTGATAATTCCGGTTTTTTACTGTCCCCGTTTTTTCGTTTTTTTCTTTTTTTGAGGTGTCTCTTGAAAAAAACATCGCAGATTGCCTATATCTCCTGTTTTCTGGTTTTGCTTGGATACTGCTGTGTATTATACGCTGATGAGGCCGCTGATGATCTTGCGACGGTTCAGAAGCAGATTCTTCAATCGTCAGCCAAAACGTTGCCTTCGGTGGTTGGTCTGCGGGTCAATCGCACGGCAGTTGCCAGCGGCGTGGTCGTTTCCGCAGACGGATTGGTTCTCACCGCCGGTCATGTCACGACGGCTGCCGGGCTTGATGTCGAATTTTTGTTCCCCGACGGAAAACAGGCACGCGGCAAAACGCTGGGTGTCTGCAAGTGGGCCGATGCGGCGATGGCGCGCATCACCGATCCCGGCCCGTGGCCGTTTTCACCGATGGAGGAAAAGGGGGAATTTGCCGTTGATGATTGGGTGTTCGCCTTCGGGCATCCGCTCGGACTGATCGTCAACCGTCCGCCACCGTTGCGAATTGGTCGTATCATCCAATTGCAGCCGGACACGATTCACAGCGATTGCTGCATCGTCGTCGGCGATTCCGGCGGGCCCTTGTTCAATCTCGCGGGCAAGGTGGTTGGCATCAACAGCCGCATTTCCGGAATGGATTCCCGCCCCGACCTCACGTTTCACGTTTCGATCAACTCGTTTTGGGATCACTATGACCGTCTGTTGTCCGGCGAAGTTTGGGAAACGGACGCGACGGGACGTTATCATGAATCGTTGAGCAAACAACTGCTGGCCTCTGTCAGGGAAATGATGCCGATGACCGTTCGCATTTGTTCCGAAACGACGCAAAATCGTCCGGTTCGGGGAAACAACCAGCAACGGCGACAGCGTCAACCGGTGCAGCAAGTTCCTGTGACGACATATACCGATCTTGCGCTCGGATTGATTGTCACATCGGACGGCCTCATTGCGACCAAGTCCAGTGAAGTGGCCGACCGCCCGACTATCGTGTGCGTCGTGGTCACGAACGGACGGGAAGACCGTTACCCTGCCACGGTGGTCGCCGTCGATCAGGGAAACGACGTTGCCCTGCTTCAAATCAACAAAACCGGACTTCCGACCGTCGATTGGGAGTCTTACGAACCGTCAACTCAACCGTTCCCGATCGGCACCTTCGTTGTGACTCCGGTGCCAAACGGTCCAATTCCCGCCATTTTGGGGGTTGTGAGTCTCGGTGAACGTTCCATTCCTTCGGAGAATCTGATGATCGGGGTGTCGATTGACGGCAGTGATTCCTTGAAGGGTGCCAGAGTCATGCAAACATTACCGCGATTACCCGCTGCAACCGTCGGTTTGCGGCAGAACGACCTCATCACACGCGTCAACGACACGCCGATAGACAGCGGCCCGGCGTTCACCCGCTTTCTTGACAAAATCAAAGTCGGGGACGAACTCCAACTCGTCGTCGAGCGCGGGAGAGAGGTTCTTTCGATGACGCTCAAGGCGGTGGAAGCCCCGGACATGGCGCAACGGCGTAGTGCCGTCGCGATGAACCAGGGCGGCCCGTTCGGAATCAGCAGGGTTCGCGACGGATTTTCCTCCGTAATGCAGCACGACGGGGTGGTGCGACCAACCGATTGCGGTGGCCCGATTGTGACGCTTGACGGCAAGCTGCTCGGTGTCAACATCGCCCGTGCCGGTCGAACGGAAACATACGCCCTTCCGGTTGCCAAGTTTCGCCAAATCGTCGAGACTCTGCAAAATCAGGCGAAACAATCGACAAAGGCGGGAGGCGAGGTGTGAGTGGCATGTGGCGAGGGAATAGGAAGTTCAAAGTTGTGACATTCCGTAGCGAATGCAATCAAAGACGCTTGAGGACGCATTCCTACAGAATGCGATGCGGCGGTCACGGCGTGACCGCTCTACCTGACGAAACGGAACGCGCATAACACACTTCACGGCGGTCACGTTAAGGAAGCCTTGCAACCCGTGACCGCCGTCTTCGGCCTGTAAAATCGATACATGATCGCCGGTGCCGTCGGCGTAACAATGCTGTGCAACGCCCTCGGTAACGACTTAGTATGTCACGCTTTCTCCGCCGGCGCAGGTGAGCAAAGCCCGCAAAATCGCCGGGGGAATCGTTTCCGAGATCATTTGCACCGAGCCGTCGAAAAAGCCGACGTTGATGCCACCGGCGTGGTTGCCGCCCAGTCCGCCTGCGGAGACGTTAATTCCCTCGCAGGCTTTCTCGAAGGTGATTTCCTGCGTTGGGTCCATCCAGCAGACGGGCGTTTTGCGTTCAACAACGGCAATCGTGTTCGATGTTCCGTCGGCAATCGCGGCAAATGTCTTCTTGGCGTTCGGCTCGTGGAACAGGCACTCTTTGCCGACGACCACGCTATAATTGGTCATGCCGGTCATATCGCCCGTCGCCGAGGGACATTGATAAACACTCGGCGCGCGGTTGTGGAACTGCTTGTTGTGTTCGCTGTCCCAGGGTTCGTCGAGGCGGATTTGCTGGTAAAGCGGGTATTGCTCCAGATACGGCAAAAGCAACACGCGCCAACTGTGCAGCGGCTTCCCGTTCGCATCGGCGGTCGTCACCGGCGGAAAGACCCGATGTGCGTCATGGTAATTGTGCAAGGCCAGTCCCATCATCTTGATGTTGTTCGAGCATTGCATACGCTTTGACGCTTCCTGGGCGGCTGTGATTGCAGGCAACAAGGTCGCTCCGAGTGCGGTCATGCTTTCCGTTTGCGTTTCGATGAACTGCTTGTTAATTATGAGTTGCAGACGGTCGCCCCTGACCTGCGGGAGCAGTGTTTTCAACGCATCAAAGGCAGGTGCCATTTCGGGAGCCATTATGGCGACGGGCGTCAGTGCCTCGTCAATGGCTTCGCCGACCGTGTTATACAGGGTTTGTGCCGCTTCGGGCGAAGCCGATTGAATCGTCAGAGCGAAAATCTGCTTTACGGGATCGAGTCCGGCACTCGCCCACTGAATGCCGTCGGTCAGCGTTTTACCGCCGAATTTGTTGGTCGGCGGTGGTGCCATCGCCAGTCCCATCGTGACCAATGCGCGAATCGCCGAATCGGGAGCGAACACAACCTGAATCGGCGCCCCCTTGACCCGTTCCAATCCGGATGCAATCGCGGGGTTCTCTTCCGGTTTGATGGCATCGAACATGCGTTGCAACCGTGCTTTGTCGGAAGGATTGGACATGTCGAGCCCCAACCCCTGCATGGGCTGACTGAGAATCACCATGTCGTCGCGCTGTTCGATGTGAAGATCGTCGAAAGCATAAGAATTCATGCTCTTTGCCATCATAAGAAGGGCATCCGGTGAACCGTCTTTCTCAAACGTCAATGCAACCCGAACCGGAGCCATGGCCATTGTGCGCGAATTGGCAAGAACGTAAACTTCCCTCAACCCGGTTTCGAGCACAGCGTCGAACATCGCCTTACCCATTGGCAGTGATTCGTCGATGGTCTTGAAATACGCCGCCAGCATCGCGTCAAGGTCGATTTCGTTCTCAGCCAGACTGCTTGCCAAAAGTTTGTCCGCTTTGACCTTCGCAAAGATATCGGTCACGAGTTGTTTCCAGTTGACGACGCTTTGGTCAAGGTCGAGTGCCTTGACGTCGATGTACGCCAGCACAAACGTGTTTTTGCTGACCAGTGACTCGACCGGTGTGAGGACCTTTTGTACCTGTTCACTGGGTACGGTTTGTGTGTCTTGTGCATAAACCGCCACAAGCCCGCAGACGACCGTCATCAGAACCGCTGACGTGATTCGTTGTATTCTGTTTGTTTTCATCATGTTTCCTCGTTGTTAGTTGTTGGAGTCATTACGTTAATAGCGCATAACAGGCCAAGTGGATGTCGGTGGTCACGGTATGACCGCCCTGTCTCGTTACACCATCGTGCTACTTGATCCCGTGCATTTTCTTTTTGAGCGACGGGACCATGAGCAGCGCGACGAAACCGATCACCGCCGGGATGATGCCCAACAGGAGGAAGAAGTCGGCCATGCCGCCGTCCGGCCCGAAGATGATGTGCAATCCTTCCCCAGTACCGAAGCGTGCGGCCATTTCACCGGCAAACAGGTAAGCTACGCTACTGGAAAGGAACCAGATGCCCATGAAAATCGAAGCATAACGAGCGGGAGCCAATTTCGAAACCATGGACAACCCAACCGGGGAGAGACACAGTTCGCCCCAGGTACAGAAAAGGTAGCAGAACACCAGCCATAAAATCCAGGCTTTCCCGTTTGTGTTGTGGGCCTGGATGGCGGCGGGCATCATGAGAAAGAAGCCTATCGAAAGCAACAGAATACCCATCGCAAATTTCATCGGCGTACTTGGTTCGATGCCGCGTTTGGCCAAAAAGCTCCAGAAGAGAATGAACAGCGGAGCAAACGCAACCACGAATAAAGGATTGATCGACTGATACCACGAGGCCGGGAACGTAAAGCTCGTCTTGTCCGGGTTGTGAATTTGCCCGGTCAGTTCCACCTGTTTTTTCAGCTCCACTCGTTTTTCCTTGTATTTTTCCAGAGAAGAAGTCAATTCCTGGATTTGCTTTTTCTCCGCGTCATTGGCAAAGGCCAGCAAATCCGTGGTATAAGCCGGATTGCCAATGGGTCTCGCAGTCGCCTGTTCAAGCAATTCCTCGGCCGGGACAGTATCTTTTTCGGGGCTGGAACCAAAAAAGGAAGACAACCGATGTACCGGAAACAATCGCGTCAATCGGTGCGAGAATGGTTCGCGTTCGGCCTTGTGCAGTTCCGTTTCCGTAGCAGTTCCGGGATTTAAGATTTTCTTGATTTCCTCTTCGGAACGTTCGACTTCCTTGATGGCGCCTTCCAGATCATCACGGTATTCGTCGGGGATCAGGACACCCATTCTGCTGCTTGCGGAAACATTGCGATTGGTTTGCGTTTTGGCAAAAATGTTCAGTGACGATCCTGCCTGCTCAAAGGCCATCCAGAACGCTACGACAAACAGCGTCAAAATACCGATGACGAACATGCGGTCGTAATCCTGCTTAACCAACGGTCGGGTTTGCTCATAGACGGCTTTTTCATGGATGACTTTTTCCTCTTCGCTCAATTCGGTTGTGTTGACCGGCCCGCGTTTCGGTGGAAGACCAATCCCTTTGAGATGGCGGCGAAACGTCCAGAATGTGATCAGACCGCAAATCATGCCAAGTCCCGAAATGGTGAAACCGAGATGGTAACCGAAATTTTCGCCGATCGTTCCGGCCACCAGGGGCGAGAAAAACGCGCCGATGTTGATCCCCATGTAAAAATAGGAGAATCCGGCATCACGTTTCTGCGGTTCGTCGGGCTTGTAAAGCTGGCCTACCATGACCGAGATGCACGGTTTGAAAAACCCGTTGCCGAGAATCATCAACCCCAAACCGGAATAAAAAGTGAGCAATGCGGTCGAGTCGGTTGACATGGTGACATCGGTACCGACGCCCATGCGGACAAATTCCGTCGCTGCGAGAAAGAATTGTCCGAGAGCCATAAGCGCCCCGCCTAAAATCACGGAACGAAATTGTCCCAAAAAACGGTCGGCAACCCAGCCGCCGAACAACGGGATCAAGTAAACGAGACTCGTGTAATAACCGTAAAGGCGATACGCATCCGCCTTGCTCCAGCCGAAACCGGGGCAAGTTTCACTCGTTGAGACACTGACCAGGTACAAGACGAGAATCGCCCGCATCCCATAGAAGGCGAAACGTTCCCACATTTCCGTCGTGCAAAGCACCCATATCCCCGTGGGATGTCCCGATTGTTTGATGTCCGATGCCGGATGATTCGTAGTATTGCTCACAAGCCGCTCCTGTTGAAGGTAAAAAGTAAAAAAGTATGGGTGGTAATCAATGGATTTTTATGTTGTCATTGTGCGTTTATTTCAACGCCTTGTTAAACTCTTCCAGCGACTTGCACTTGGCGGCAAGGATGGTCAGTTTTTCAAGCACTTTCCGGTCGGTAATCGCTCGGACGGCATCACGGATCGATTTCGGAATCCGACCGTGACTCGTCTTGAGAAAAAGAAGAATGGCATTTGCTTCACCTTCCGCCTTGCCTTCGGCAATGCCTACGGCAAAACCTTCATCAAAATATTCATCTGCGGCGGTTCTGTAGGTGACTGGACTTCCCATAGTATGAATCTCCTGAATAACGTCGTAACATTCGTGTCGTTTGAAGTTTTTCGCACTGGTTAATCGTAATGCAGGCAATCTTCCCAAAGCCGCCGGTTGCGCGACTTTGCTTGACCATTCGTGTGTCTCAACAATGTTTATTGTACTTTGTCCGACGTAGTTTTTCAAGTGGCGTTTTGTATCGAAACCAGACCAAAAACAGGTATCACTGCGTTATTCCCATTTTGGCCAAACGATTTGGCCGATACGTTGTTCGGGGATTTCGTCGTATGCAGGTGCCTTGTTGACTAACAAATTACCGATATTTTGGCAATCCGAGCTTTGTCAAAAAAAAAATCATTTTGAGAAAAAATATGAGTTTCAGGTGACACAAACAACAAAAGTTGGTAGAATAGCCAGTCTATCATCCGATCATACCTTTACCTTTTTTGGTTTTTCTTCCATGAAAAACACTTTTTTGCGAACAAAAACTGATCGGTTCCCGTATCATATTTTACACTTTGTAAGTTCAGTTAGTGCATGAGTTTTGGCAGTGGAGTCAAAATGGAATGAATGATAAACGACGCGAAATATTGATTGGTTATCTGCTCGGAGCATTAGAACCGCAAGAATCGGCCAAAGTTGACACTGAAATGCAAACCAATGAAGATTTGCGTAACGATTTAGCCACTCTTTATCGGGAAATTTCCCCCATCAACGAAATTGCCGACCGTTACGAACCTCCAGTCGGCTTGGCAACACGAACATGTCAGAATCTTTGGTCGAAAATAGATTCTTCCCATAAGTCGCAAATTGACAATGCTTTGCATCCTACCAAGTCTGACCGTAAAAAACGCAAAATTACCGTTGTCGTGACGCAAAATGATGACGGGCAAGAAGAACTAATAAGCTCGCCAACTCCACAATCCACAGTCCACAATCCACACTCTGACGTTGCCATTCCCTTGAGCCAAGCTCTCTTGCTTACCCCGCAAACTCAACCAAAAAAACCGAGCAAGCTGTTCCGCCGCGCCGATCAAGCGGAAAATACCCCCGGTGAACCTCACCTGCTCCTTGTCGATTCGATGGTGATTGTGAAAAATCACCCTCCCAAGCATTATGGCCGGAAAAACAAAGACGCTCAAAAAATCAAACGTCCCTGGACGACGCGCGAAGTGATCGCCTCCTTGATGGTAGGATTGGTGGCAGCAGTCGTGATTTTCCCGCTCATTCAGATGGGAATCCACAATTTTCGCGAAATGATTATCCAGAAACAAATGCAGAATGTCGCGAATAGCATGGCTCCCAATACGTCACAATATTCATATTCCGGTCTTACGCCAAACAGTGCGCGAATGCTCACCAATATGAGTGCCGATTCGCAAACTGCAACGGCATTACACTATCAACGCCAAAACACGCCCGACCCCTTTGCTGATTTCCAAGAAACGCCTGAACCGTTGCTTCTTCCTGTCACCCATTCCGGCAATTCTGCGACTTGGCAAGTCAATCCGACCAAACCCTGATTGATTTCCCGGCGGCGGCGATTCGCCAAAATCTTTCCCATGACGGACAAGCATTCATCACGTCGGCAGTTTTTGCAGGGGCACACTTTCTTGGGAAAAATTCGCGAAAGCATTGGTATTTTGGTCGATGAGGCGAATGAAGACGGTGATTTGACGGATGTAACATCGACCGGTTGGCCGTTGTTGCGCTTTTCCCGCAAGGCGATGGCAAGCGACTTTGAGGTTTCGTTCAATCGCGGACAATATCCCCAGGCGGCGGAAGCGGCACTCGCAGCACTGGATGAGGTGGAGCGTCTGGAATCCGTGCTTTCCGCGTTTCAAGACGAAAGCGAAATCTCGCGTATCAACCGGGAAGCGGTACACAACGCCGTAGCTACATCGCCGGAAGTGTGGAATCTGATCAAGCAATGTCAGCAACTGACACAAGAAACCGATGGGGCAATCGACATCAGCGCATCGACGCTTTGGCGGTTGTGGGGGTTTGCGAAACGCGAAGGCAGGGTGCCACCTCATGAGGAAATCACCACCACCCTGCAAAACGTCGGACAGCGATTCGTGCAACTGGACGATACCTTGCAAAGTGTCCGGTTCGCAAAGCCGGGCATCGAAATCAGTTTCGGGTGCATCGGTAAAGGCGCGGCACTGGATTCCGCCTTGTGCAAACTGCGCGACCTGGAAGTCGAACACGCGCTATTGCACGGTGGTCGCAGCAGTATCCAGGCTCTCGGAGGTCGCATGAAGGAGACTTGGACCTGGATGCCAGGCGTGCAGAACAACATTCCCTCCAATGTGCGTGGAACACTGCTCGAACCGACGCGAGATCGCAACGTCGGCTGGACGATCGGCATTTCGCACCCCATTCGACAAGGCCAACGCATTGCCCAAGTGCGGCTTGCCGACGAAGCCCTCGGTACTTCCGGCTCGCAACACCAGTTTTTCATTCACCAGGGCAAACGTTACAGCCACATCATCGACCCGCGTTCAGGCAAGCCCGCCGAAAACGTTCTCATGGCATCGGTCATTGCCCCGACCGCCGCATTGGCCGATGCTCTTTCGACCGCGTTTTTCGTACTCCAACCGGAACAAACCGCCGAATACTGCCTCCGTCGGCCCGGTGTCGCGGTACTGCTCGTCCTGCCCGTTGACAGTCCGTTGGATAACAGCCAGTCCAGCGATTACCGTGTCTTGCATTTCGGGTTCGAGCAAAACCAGATTCGCTTTGTTTAATCCAACATAAAGCTCTTGAGCACTTCGGACGGGGCGGGGCCGTAATTCAGGGGTTCCATCGAACTGGACGCACGCCCCTGGCTCAGACTGCGCATCGCCGAAGTGTAACCGAACAGATTGGCCAGCGGGGCTTCCGCTTCCAGCACTTTCAGATTACCGCGTTGCAGGGTTTGTGTGATGATCGCACGCCGTTGTTGCAGGTCGCCGACAATGTCGCCGAGATATTCTTCCGGCGTGACAACCTCCAGTTTCATGATCGGTTCCATGAGCGTGATGCCGCCCGTTTCCAGGCACTTGCGGAAGGCTTCAGCCACGGCCACGCGAAAGGCCACCTCGTCCGTCTCGCCCTCGGTGATACCGACGCTTTCAAGCGTCACACGCAGGTTGATCAGCGGAAAACCAAGCAGGCCACCGCTCTGGCTTTCGTCGCGTATCGCTTCCAACACGATCTGTTTGTACTGCAACAGGAAGACCGGATCGTTGCATTTGTTGACAATTTCGAGTGCCTGTTCGCCGTCGGTGAGCGGTTCGATTCTCAACGTCACTTCCGCCGTGTGCCGTTTGCCGCCAAGCGTGCGCTGGCACTGGCCTTTCGCTTCGACCGGCTGTTGAATTGACTCGCGATAGCTCACACGCGGCGTATGCACGCGAACATTGACCTTGTGCTCGCGCAACAAACGGTGCTTGATGACCTCAAGATGCAACTCGCCCATGCCGCTGATGAGCGTCTGGCCGGTTTCCTCGTTTTCGATGGCGCGAAACGTCGGGTCCTGCCGTTTCATCATGTCGAGAACGGACTTGAGTTTCTTGTGCTCGTCCGATGTTTCCGGCTCAATGGCCATCGAAATCACCGTTTCCGGGAACGTGATCGTTTCGAGCAGAATGGGCGACTTCACGTCGCAAATCGTGTCGCCGGTGATGCTGAAGCGCAATCCGATGATGCCGATGATGTCGCCCGCCGAAGCCGACGGTACTTGCTCGCGGCGGTCGGCCTGCACGAGCCAGAGTTGCGGCATGTTCTCTTTTTTGTTCTCGCGCGGGTTCAACACGCGGCTGTTCGCCTTGATTGTGCCCGAATAAATCCGCAGATAATGCAAATCGCCGTGCTTGTCGGCCTGTATCTTGAAGAGCAGGGCACAAAACGGTTCGTCGGGATCGGCGTGCCGCAACAGTTCGGGCACGTCGGGGCGAGTTGGGTCCGTACCTTCGACCGGCGGGATGTCAGCCGGCGACGGTAAATAATAACACACGCCGTCCATGACGGGCTGCACGCCGATACCGTCCAGTGCCGTTCCGCAGAATACCGGTACTGCCATCGCCGAAATCGTTGCCGAACGCAGGGTACCGCGTATCATTTCCTCCGAAATTTCCTCTTCCGAGAGGATCAATTCGGTCAATTCGTCACAGAAAAACGCGAGTTCGTCGAGCATTTTCGTGCGCCACTCGTTTGCTTCTTCGACCATCTCGTCCGGGATGTCATGCTCTGTCACCTTCGACCCCAGCGTCGTGGCATCGAACACCAGCATTTTCATTTTGATCAGATCGATGGTGCCGCGAAACGCGTCCGGGAAATGCGGCGGACCGTTGCCGATGGGGAGCGTCACGACGATCGGCGTTGCGTTGAGGCGTTTTTTCATTTCTTCGACCGTGCCGAAAAAATCGGCACCTTCGCGGTCCATCTTGTTGATGAACGCAATGCGCGGGACATGATATTTGTCCGCCTGCCGCCAGACGGTTTCGCTTTGGGCCTCGACTCCCTCGCGCGCACTGAACACGACCACCCCGCCGTCCAGCACGCGCAGGCTGCGCTCGACCTCGGCGGTAAAATCGACGTGCCCCGGCGTGTCGATCAGGTTGAAATGGT
>Ga0123353_10009142_pt1 | contig 13628 bp, 10 predicted proteins | sample TergutLab28metaG_3_FD_92763 | JGI IMG/M metagenome (GOLD analysis project Ga0123353, IMG submission 92763) | Labiotermes labralis P3 segment gut microbial communities from Petit-Saut dam, French Guiana - Lab288 P3 | ecosystem: Host-associated > Arthropoda: Insects > Digestive system > Gut ... | reverse complement strand
GGTCGACTCAGCCTCTAACATAAATGAGTACCAGGAGTATTTCCTGGGGGTAAAAGCGGCCGGTGCATAAGGCTGACAACCTTACTACCATCCTGGGCCATTGTTACGTAATCTGGGAACCTTAACTTCCTGGAACCCTCTGGGCACCTTGGGCCTGTAATGGGACTGATTTACCTTACTTATATGGGGTGTTTGACATTCAGAGGACTGTGCATCGTGATATATTCTTGTAATAAATACCAATGAGAGGCACTATTTCTCAACTTTATTTTGGTAAAGAACTCTACATGTTTTGGACTGTCCGCTAACGAAGTCAGGATGGAACTCCATCCTGACCTTGCTAACAGACAGTCAACATAATTAGTATGACAAATACCGATTGCTGTGAATACAATATTAAGACTCCTGATGATGGACAGTAAATCTGTCTGAAACATGTAGAGTTCTTTACCAAATAAAGTTGAGAAATAGTGCATCTCGTTGGTTTTTATTATAAGATAATATGAGGTGGCTTTTATTGGCTTAAAATTCTAACCACATTTTCATAATCTCTTGTAATGATGACAGACACACGTAAGAATGAAGATAATATAAAACTCATCTTTCCATGTAATATTTAGAGTATATACTAAAAAGACATGATATAATATCAGCAGTTTCCACAAACTTTCATTCCATATTCTGTGTACATTTTATCATGTATGGTGAATTATTTAAAATCATATATTAGCTTATATTACTGCCAGTATTGAGGTGATAACTGTTGAGAAATGCTCATGCTAATATACTTTATAAAACATTGTCAAATTTCAAAAGATTTTGCAATGTGTTTACATGTAAATGTGGAGTGTTGTCTTTAGATTAACATAGTGGGAGTCTGAGACTGATCCCCAATGTAGATCAGTATCATCCATAACTGTCTGACATTTAATTAGAGTAACAAAAAAGTGAGGTACAGTCTTCTGCATTGACTGTAGAGGTTTTCAGTATGTGTGTATTCACTCTCACTTCTAAAAATCCTCAAGTATTTTGTGAAATAATTTTTATTTTAATATGCTCTCTTCTTCTTGCATTCAAAAGTCTGGGGATGAAGAACTGGTAGGTATATTTATTATTGTTTAGTATAGTTGAGTGCAACTAATTTTAGATTATTTCAGTATCTTTTGGTTTGTTCAGTTTGGATTGAGCGCACAGGAGCATATATATATATATATATATATATAGAATCTCTTCTGGCATACAACATGACAAATCATATTCTTATAATAAAACCAACTAGATACACTAATTTCTCAAATTTATTTTTGGAATAAAATTCTGCATGTTTCGGACAGTTCCGCTGTCCATCATCAAGTGTTTTTCACTGTACACACAGCAGTGGTATATGTTATACACAGCTTGCAAGCAGGATCAGAACGGAACTCAGTTGGCTTCTGATCCGTTCCATCCTGATCCTGCTTGCAAGCTGTCAGCATACCTGTATGACATATACCGTTGCTGTGTGCACGGTGAAAAACTCCTGATGATGGACAGAGGAACTGTCCAAAACATGTAGTTTTATTCCAAAAATAAATTTCACAAATTAGTGCATCTAGTTGGTTTTATTATAGCAGTCGAACATGTTTTGATGTGTGTATACCAGTCTGCTGTTTTGCCTATTTTATACAATTCGGAAGAAATACTGAAGTGGCATTGTCAAGTTGTTTCACAGAAGACACAATTACATTGTGTGCTGTGTTCTCTTATGATAGTGAATGTAACATGGTAAAGTGGACAGAAATTGTAAAACTAATTTTGTTTGTCTTATAATTTAACTTAAATTGAATGGGGTTTTGTGTAATGCAGAAATGTAGGTGGTATAATTCTGTTTGCACATAGTTCCATATTTTTTGTGTAAAATTTGGGCTGCAAAGAAATTTCTAGAGAGATAGTAGTGTATTACGTTACATCATTCTGACAGTTTGTACTTACAGCACTGTCTTCAGACCTTTATATCTAAAGTTTCTTCATTTAACTCCTGTCCACTTTTGGAAGTCCTCTGGCATTCACTTTATCTCCATATGTTGAAGGTTATATCTTTACTGTTTGCATTGTTTAATCTCTTTTCAAGTAGTTTCCATATAGGGACAGCAGGTCAGTCGGTATAGCGACTCGCTACGGGCTGGACGGTCCGGGGATCGAATCCCGGTGGGGGCGAGATTTTCTGCACCCATCCATGCTGGCCCTGGGCCCCACCCAGCCTCCCATACAATGGGTACCGAGTCTTTACCGGGGGTAAAACGGCCGGGGCGTTGAGTTGACCACCCACCCCCATCTAGCCCGTTGGACCTTTGTGGCCTGTTCTGGGGTGAACTTTAACTTTCACCTTTACGTTATGGGAGCAACAGGTAGCAGGAAGTCCTACGTTTTCCCACACGAAGTGTCTTTTCTCACAAATTAAGTTCTAGCTGGCAGTAGTGAGGAAAATAAAAACAGTGGTAAGGGGTTCAAATGATAAGCAACAGGAATGGTATATTGCTGACAGGCTATGAACTTGAAAGAAGGCATCACAAAGTGCTAGAATAAATATATAATAAAATTAATTTTAAACGTCAGCACTACCTTTTTGTTAAAACATAAGGCTACATGTTTCGACCCATCAGTTTGCTATGCAGGCCTGAAGATGACCGACTGGTGGGTCGAAACATGTAGCGTTATGTTTTAACAAAAAGGTAGTGTTGACATATATAATTAATTTTAATATATATTGCTGACAGGAACTGACCTACTGCTCACATATCTGCTAACAATAGGAAGTACCATCCTGCATACACATCTGCTGACAAGAGGAGTTACCATACTTTATATATGGGTATATTGCCATATAGCGTGACAATAATATGAAATCCTAAGTAAGAATACTTCAGTGTAGTAATGCAATCTGTAGCCTTCCTTTATTCTAAATATTTCTTCCCCATTGCTTCTTTGTTGTTAGGAGGCAGAGGTAAAGCGAATTCTAGAGGAAACAGCCAGACAACAGCAACAACAGGAACAGCAGCAGCAACAACAGCAACAACAGCAACAAGAAAATGTGTTTGGTGGTGAGACGAGCCAGTCAGAATGGAGTGAAGAAGACGACGATGATGATGATGACGACGAAGGTGCTGCCTCTGAACCACTTCTTGCTGACCGTGAGTCCACAGGCTACACAACTGATGATCCTGCCCTAGAGAATGTGTCCATGTTGAATGAGACAGGGCTTACTGATGCTGAGGGTAAGTCAGGCCATAAAAGTAAAAAGTAGCAGGTGAAGTTGTGCTCTTCAGTTCTAGTAACTAGAGACTGGGAAGTTATTTACGGGATGCGGGGAGATTGGCGTGGGTACTTGCCTGGCAAGAACATATGGCTCTGCAGCTACTGTCTGTGCAAAAGCATTTATCACCTTCATCAGAGTGACTGTGCTGGCTCCTATCAATGTATTTGGGACTGGTACTTTTCACTGACGTCTTGTGCCATAAAACAGGTACTAACCTAACCTAACCTAACCTTCCCCCTTCCCTTTCCTTCATCCTTCCTCACTTTATGGCCTTGCAAGTTTCAAAATACAGGAATTGGACTGTAGGGGACTAGCGGTGAAACTCCTCTTATTCATGACCTTGACTCTAGGTGGAGGTCATTGTTTAGCCTAATTTCCTACCACTTTACCTCTGAGGAAAGAGGCCCCAGTAGATATTGAATATGAGGCTGGAAGGGTTCCATAGCTGGTAATTTGAAAGTTTGTACTGTTTAAATGTTAGAGTCTGTGAAATAAATAGAAAATTATGGGTCATAACTATTTCCATTGAGAAAGAAATACAGGGAACTGCTGAAATACTGATGGTTGTTGCACAGGTTTGAAAGAACATTGATTAAAACTGTGATTTTGATGAATCAGGTGATGTTCTTTGTCCCACATTTGTATGTGGATAGTGACATTGTACGAACAGATGGCAAGTATTACTACCATTATGTCTGTCTGCAATGAAATCTGTAGCGGAAGTTTCTTTTACTAATATTGTTGCTACATTGCTGATTCAGATTCATCATTCTGTTTAGGTGCCCTGAGTGATGTGAATTCAGTGTTCAATGATGCAGGACATGATGGAGACATGGACGACAACACGAGCATGTCTTCCCGCGCTTCATCAAGAATATTTGATTCGGACGCGATGATGAGTTTAGATTCACTTAGTGCCCTCTATGACTCAGAATACGATAACTGTTACAGGACAGATGACGATATCAATGCATTACCAGATAGTGTGTCTGATCTGGACAGAATAGACTACTTTGCGGCTGTTGCGACTGACACAGACATAAACTTGGCTAACATCCGGTACATGTCTGAGAGTATTACAAGGAACTTCGGTCAACCGAGAAGTGAGACGGATCCAGACAGTGATGTTTAGTCACGCTATCAGCACGCAAGTTCTTGTTTTGTTTCCGTTTGTTGGGACAGCAACAAATTAGCTAGTAGACCTCTATATATACATGTCACAGCCGCAGAAAGGCTGTGACATACCTTGTTCAAACATTACTTGGAATGCTAAAACGAATCAGGGGCTTTGTACAGGCGGTTTGTGCAATAACGTTCGTTTAAGTTCATTCTGTAGCATTGAGAATGCTGGTGACAGAAGTTATGGATGTTCATATACCTGCATTGTGAAAACACTTGTCATTGAAATGTGAAGACCCAGTCAGCTGTATAGACGATGGACTGAGGCTTGCTTGTCATTTACGTGTAAGCGAAATTTGTCACTTGTAATTGAGATACTGTGCAGTCTGTATTGTTACGAAAGCAGCTCTCATAAACAAAGCAATCAGTTAACAATGTGGGAAACCACATTTAGATTTCTGTTATTTTGTGAGTCAAAATTGATTGTAAGAAATTATAACATAGGACATTCAGTCGTTTTGTCGATAACACATGACTGCAGGATTTAGTCATATATGCAGTAACATGTCACTTCTGGGGAGAAGGGACACTGTAAGTGCAAGTATTGTGTAGAATTTACTAACACTAATATGGTTATGCTGCTGTGCTGTGTTACTGGCACGTCGGATTATTGGCGATCACTGGTACTGTACAACCCATTTATAATGACACATAGAGTGAAAGAAAATTAAATTGTGGACTGTTGATGCCTAATGGTTGCACGTAGGTATGTATATGTTGTTGTATGTATGGTGTACACATTTTGCTATGTAAATCTTGCTCCTTCAGTGCTCTCTATAAAATGGATTTTGCTATTAAAACGAAATGGGATTACAGAGTCTTTCAATAAGTGCATAAAAGTCAGCTTTTATGTACAGTCTTGATACAAATCGTATAGAATGTTAATAAGTCTGATCAGATTTATTTCCGCAGATAATTAACTGTTCAACTTCATCGTGTGTATATTCTCCTTTGTTTACACAAAACAGAAATTAACTCTGAAAATTAAGCAGGAATATTTTCATAATGTGTTTGTCCATATCATTTGTTGATTGTTATTAATACATTTTATTTTATTTCGGCCATATCTTGGTTGTTGTTGTTGTTGTTGTTGTCATTGTTTGTACTGAGCCTATTGTAACTCATGCAGGTAAATTTACATTTGTAGCATTACATTATAAATGGGTTCTATATGAATCTTGAATAGATGTATAGCTATATAGCTGTCATGTTGCCCTTGTACCCGGTTGGGCAGTTTTTCTCCCAGGATGGTTTACGCACCAACAGCAATGCGGTGGGTGTAGAATAGGTCTCACTTGTTACAGGAACTGATGGCATTGGATTACCCAGAAGAATTAAAAGACATTTTCAAAGTTTAATCTATTTTATGAATGAGAGGAATGACTATCATAACTGCAGAATGTTTGATATTGACAGGGACAATAAGCAGAAAATGATGTGAAGCTTATTTTGGAAAAAATGTATTAAAATACAAAATATGCCTTAAATAATTTGATGTGTTTGAAAACATAGAAGACAGATGTAGCCATGCAGCTAAAAAATATATATATATATACCCATTTAGCCAAGGAACAGCTGATGTAATGGTGCAGGTCTCTCTCGTGAAAGTCACTGGTTTAGTAAAATGTACCCGATACTCACGAATATTTTATGCAAAATGCACGGAGATGGAATGTTAACCATGAGGTGTTAATCTGCTCTTTTCAAGGATCTGGACGTAACAACACTTAATGGCGTTCAGGTTATGTTTTCAATGGCAGAGAATGGACACTGTTATGAATTTATTTAATTTTTGATGTATGGGGGGGCTTTACAAGCAACATATTTGGTGTTAACCTTCACTGACTCATCTCAGTAACTTTAATTGTGGTAATGGAAGAGAATGATTGGGCATATTGTGTAAGGTCTCTGTAAATATGGTTATTAAATGAGTTTCTTTAGGAAACAAAACCAAAGACTGTGCAGCGGATTTCTAAGGAATGTTAACTTTAATTTTATAAAGTACACACCAAATAATAGTAATCTGTAAAACTACTTCAGTTCTAACCCTTTCAAAGTGATAGTTCTAAGTAAAGCCATAGATGTTTTGAACTCATTCTGCAGAAGTGGTTGGTACAGCTTAACTGCATATCTGAAGAATAAAAGACCAACTTGATGTCACTTGCTATTTTATTTCACTTCTTATGTACTCAACATGTTTCGGACATTGACATGTCCGAAACATGTTGAGTACATAAGAAGTGAAATAAAATAGCAAGTGATATCAAGTTGGTCTTTTACTCTTCAGCTATCACAATGATGCACGGTCCAGTATACATAAGATTAAGTACATACGTTTTCTTTTGCTGCATTCCAGTGATGACTGTCTGTGTGTTTATGAACACAGCCTGTACTATGGTAATGTGAAAAAATGTTTACATTGAAAACAAATGACACAATGATATTGTGTTTGAACAATAATAACAGTCTGTACATGGGTGAAAAATTAAAGTTGGATCTACAATTAAACTAATATTGTTCCCTTCTTTACTTGTTATGAAACAAATGATTTGTGTAACTATTTTCATTCTCTCAGATACTGTATTTGTCACTTTTTACTGAATTGTGAAGAAACTGGGCATGTCTGTAGTGTAGTATTTACAAAAGTAGAAATGAAGCCAATTTTAGTGTTCATGTATATACTGTCCAATTTATTTTTCTTCCAAAATGACCGTGTCTTCTACAGGCAGTTGGTATCAAGTCAGGTTTTCAAATAATCTCTTAACAGTTCAGATTTCTCTTATGTCACATTACATTTAGTTAAAAAAATTTTAGGTATCATTCAGGCCCTTGTTTAAATTTATCTTGTTGTTCTTGTCTGTGTTGTCAAATTATCATAGCACCACTAACTTACGCACAGATATCAGAAGTCACAGAATTTTGCTTAGATAAAATATTCTTATAATCTGTTAGAACATAATAATGTCTACTTACAGTGTAAAGAATACAAGGAGTTTTTACTTTCGTGCCCCTGTTCTGCACACACGGAGATGATGCTTATGCTTGTGTATAACTATGAAATTGTAAATGACTGAAATTAACTGAGGTTAAAGAAACGAATATACTTTTGTTGATATATTTTTCCCCAGTAATGTGAGACGAATTTGCGTGTCGTAAAATTTTCTAGTAGCTGTTCCGAAGACGTGGAATCTGAGCTCAGTGTTTTCAGTCTCGTATTGTTAGCAGTTCTTCAATCATTGCTGAAATACTGTGTGTCAGTAACAAATAAAGTAAACATCATTTGCCCCTTGAACTCGTGTTCGGTATAAAATACCTTAAAAGCCATCGCAGTCGATACCACACACAATCAAGTGTTAAACTGTATGACCTATATCCCTGTTTTAAAAGTATGGTAATTTTGAAATAATATTTGGAAATCAGGTTGTCTTTAAATTTTGAATTGTGTTGTGTTGTGATATGATACAGTGTACTGCCTAATTCTTATAGTTGTGTAGCACATGAAAAATATTTGAAATTTTGTCTACTCAACTGTTTTCAGTGGTGTGTGTTTTTCCAATCTGTGACTCTCTTTAAACTGAGTGTGTGTTCCACAATTGATTTGGACGAAATAGTGACAGAAAAATTATTTTTTGGAACAGGGGCCACTGTAGACATGAAGAAGGATGTAAGTACTGACATATTGGGAGACAAAGGTGCTGAAAAGAGGTTGTAAATGCAGAGCCGTATTTACTATTATCATGTACAGTAATTGTGTATATTTGTTTAATTACAAAGTATAATTACAACAGCGGATTGCTGGCTGTCCCCTACTGCCATTATATAGACATAAAACCTTGTATTGGTTTTACAAGTGTAAGTTTCAGATGTAAGGGTTTTATTTTTCAGTATTCTTTCAAAGCAAAATGAATAGATTTACTTGGTAAGTCAGTGGAAATGGCTAAAATTTTTTTCACCAAGGTACAGAAGTTTGATGTTAACACACTCTGATGCCAAACATGTTGCGAGACGCTTTTTGAGAACTGTGTTTTAGCATTCGTTGACCACATCAACTCTTAATGGTTGCGATGCTGGAAGCTAACAATCATGTGTACAGCGGCTACCAGACGAGCTTGTTGTGGCTGTAGAAAGTGATTTTCTAAGACATTCAAGCGCATTTCATGGCGACGGTATATTTTGTGATGGACCGAAAATTGCCCCTGGTGATTTCTGGCACACACTCCTTCATTTAAATCTTTCATACCTTCCAAGTGTGTAATTTTTCCTGTAAATTTTCTGTTTAAAATTTAACTAGAGATATATACAACATATGTCCAGGCTTACAATGATCATTCCTTAATCAAACGTGGTTCCTTCACTGAAAATACTTGTATTTTTTGATGCAGTTCTGTGTAGCTTAGTATGTATGTGGACTGCACCATTTCACAGGATCATTTTATGCCCATCAGTCCTGATGATGGAGGCAGCGGGCTCCTCTGAAACATGCGTACATGTTCCCCAAACTACACAACATCACAGAAAATCAGTATCTTCATGGTCACTGCAATGAGAACCTCAAATCTCACATTTTTTGAGGCTCCATGGACAGATACGTAATTTTGTTGAAAATATGTGTGACATTTTTGCTTTCGGATCATTTCTCCAAATAAGTATGCATAAAGAGAGGCCAGACACTTGTGGATTAACTCTTGTCAGTGTTATATGTTGTTCTTGTAACACATTCAACACACCAAACAACAAGTTTGTGGTCAAAATATGGGATTTGGTGAATAATGTGCAGGAGTTTAATAGGATTTGTTTCTAACAAAATTTGTCACAAGATATAAGCATTACCCAGCACTGTGCCTGACTTCAGCTCCACACAAGCACCAAGTGCTCACAGCTGATCGGCCACAGACACAGACAACCAAGTGTTTCATGGAGCTGGACTGTGAATTTGTTATCAATACAGGAACCTTGTGATGAGGATTTAACTAACTGATAACTTTGTATTTGTCCACACATCTTGTTTGGCTTATGCTTGACCATATTACTGGACACAAATGAACATATCACTGTGGTTGTATTGCTACTTTGTTCAAATATTTCAATTTGACATCTCTCCATATTCACTGGTTATGTGTCTTTGTGTTTGTTCTGGTAAAGAATAAAACACATATTGAGACAGCATGGAGTGACATTCTCTGACATGACGGTACGGAAGAAGTGAGAAGTTAGTAGAAGTAGTTTAAAAGCAATAGCAAATGTAGTCTTAAGTAATAATAAAATCTGTACACAGCACTTGATCCATACTCATAAAATGGTTACTTTTTCTGCAAGAGAGAATTTATAGAGAGTAGACACTTGAGTCTGTTGGTGGACTCTGTGTCTCCTCTAATGACTTTCCTTTCTTATGTTTAAACAAAATAGTTTGGGTCATAATGCATAAAACAATTCCATGTTTGAGAGCTTGGGACGTTGTGTAAAACCCCATGAACAAATCCTACTGGCAGTGGATGTGTTAAAAGCAAACTTCTTTTTCAAAATAGTCAGGTATCTAGTTGCCATTGATCTTTACATGATGCATCATGGCTTCCTAAATGATGCTGTATGGCATGAAACTTTGGATGGCAGATATGACAATACTCACACAGAAATGGAACAGATATTAACATACACAACTTCATTTTGAAGAGATTGTTCTGCCCAGTGTAGTGCAAATGGAGGCAGATTCTACTGAGCCACATTTGTGAATTTGTGGACCTGACTTCCATCCTGCATGGACAGCCATTTTGGCATTCTGTCAGCTAAGTGTACATATTGGAGAGTGCCACAATGTGCAGTTCTCTTGGCTTGCTTGCTGATATAAACACTCATTATTATTATTATTATTATTATTATTATTAGTGTTGTATAATGTAATCTATGTGAATTGTGACTGTATACTATTTTCTTTAACTATTGTATCTAGTAATTTATTAAAATGCATTATGTTATCTTGTTTATATAAAATATAAAAGTGATAGTATTTAATTACTGTTCTTGTTAATTGATGATGCAAGATTGATTCAGTTCTACCTTTCCTGTAGATTAGGTGATCTTGAATGAGTGTATGTGTTTCTTTTTTTTAATTTTAATAGAGGGCATCGCATTGTGTTTTAAATACAATAATAAAATAAAATGTATATGTACTCAATCGAATGCAAAATTGTTTTTATTGCATTAGTGGCTACCAGTTTTGGTCGTTACGACCATCATCAGTCCAATGGTATGCAAAACTTAAAGAGGCTGGTTACATGTAGTGTATAAAAATGTCCAGTTGTATGGGATCCCAATACATCAATGTCAGTATTTGTTATCAGCCGAAATTGTTGCCACTTTGATGTGATATATAGGGGTTATTATTGTAGAATGCTGTAAGTAAATTTAAAATACAAAATTGTCACATTGATATACTGTGTTAGGACAGATTAAAATGAAGTTGAATAAAAATTTTCTCAAGTCACATCTTGTATAAATGGCCACTGTGCATCGACTTGGGTTCTTGTTCTTGAATCATTTTTCATGTAAGCTGAGAGCTGGGTGGTGCTAGTAGAATATTCTGCGTCATTTTGTATTGTGATGACGGAGATGGACGGATGCACGTCCGGAGGACACCTAGGGAATAAAAGAACCATCGACAAGGTCCGGTCCATTACTATTGGCTGCACTTAAGGGGCGACATCTGTGCCACCAGTCGAGGTCCCAGAACCAGAAGTCGGGGCCTGATGCACCAGCAGTGTTGGAGCACCCTTTGAGAGGATCGCATTTGACATTGCTGCGCCTTTCCCAGACAGCAACAGGGGAAACATGTCTCCTGATCGCCATGGATTACTTCATGAAGTGACCAGAAGTTTACGCCATCCCCAACCAGGAGGACTCGACAGTGGTTGACGGCCTAGTCACCAATTTCTTCTTCTTCTAAGGCATCCCGATGGAGATGCACGGCGCCTAGGGCTGGATCTTCGAATCCAGGCTGATGTAGGTGGTTCTGGAATGACTAGGGGGGTCAGTAAAACTAGAACACCTCTATGCCAGCTGCCAGGTGGAGTGGTGGAATGCTACATTTGTGACACACACACACACACACACAAAATGCCACTCTAGCTGCAAGGACATAGAGCTGAGCTGTTATAATACTCTGCATATTTGTGGTTGCTGTTTTCATGAAAAGGTCTTTTTCGTAAAAAGACGATAATACATCTCCGTCATCACAATACAAAATGACGCAGAATATTCTACTAGCACCACCCAGTTCTCAGCTTACATGAAAAATAATTCAAGAACAACAACCCAAGTCGATGCACAGCAGCCATTTATGCAAGTTGTGACTTGAGGAAATTTTTATTTAACTTAATTTTAATATGTCCTAACAGATCATATCATTGTGACAATTTTGTATTTTAAATTTAGGTACAGTGCTCTACAATAATAACCCCTATATATCATATCAAAGTGGCAACAATTTTCGGCTGATAACAAATACTGACATTGATGTAAATGGACTCACATACAACTGGACATTCTTGTGCAGTACGTGTAACCAGCGTTTTTAAATTTTGTAGAGCATTGGCCTGATGATGGTCGTAATGGCCGAACCTGGTAGCCACTGATGCAATAAAAACGTTGTGTTTGAATACATACACATTTTATCGTATTATTGTGTGTGTTTCTGCATTTGTTGTTTTCTTTTTCTTGTTTGTTTTAACTTTAGAACATGGCGTATTCTGATGAAGATAAGAATACACAACAGAGAATGACGAGTGAATACATATGGCAAACAGATCATGCTTCCTGGCCGTAAGGAAGTCTGGGCAAGTGCCCGGAGCATATGAAATTTCATGCAAGTTCCTGAGAAGATGGACTTTATCTGAGAGATTTGTAAAAGGGTCTTCTGGTCCTGGAAATTGGTATTGAATTTTGTGGATTCATTCATTGTCTGAATTCATAAAGTGAGGTCTCTTTGCTCTTAGATAAATACTGAAGTTTCGATTAACCTCTGATAATTTCAGGTGACCTTGGAAAGGAGCAAGAAACTCCTCTAGCAAATATTGTAGATAAAGCAAGTTTTCCACCAACAGCAAAATCTACTCAACTGCTAGATTACAGTTTTGCTAAGAAAAACTGTAGCCTTATTTGGTTAAATAGACACAAAACTTGCTTGTAGTGATTGCAGCCATTTTGTAAATTAACCCAGAACTGACAGTGATGAAGGCTGGTTTGTCTTTCTTGCGTGAAGCGGTAGGAGAGCTCTGAACGTCCGAGAACGGGTAACGTGTGACGTTTCCAGCAGCTGATTGGTGTCTCTTGCATCTGTATGCGCTAAATCTGCTGCTGCTTGAAGCTCATGTCAGTGATATCAAACCTGTCTCATTGGTGAAGCAGCCAAATCTAACAGGTCACACAAAATGGAGGTCTTCAATATTAACTTCAGCAACGCTACAAATTGGTGTGTCAAAAACCTGAAGTGAGAAAAATGAAAGAAGGTTGTCGAGAAATAAAAACAAGGAAAATGAAGTCTGTGAAACAACAATAAAAGGACAAGGCGATGTGGTTGTTGGACTTCCACATGTAATAAATTTCTCTTGAAAATCAACAACAAAGATGGTAAGAGAGATGATGATGTTTATGTCGCTTGCAATGGATACTTTTCTTGCACAAGACTGTCCTAAATGTGAGTGGAGTCAGTCAGTCAGGTGTAGCAAATGACTGCACGAAGACTGTAATTCCGGTAATTTTCAGTGTGCAAAGTGCTAGGTCTCATATAAAGCAGTAACACTTACAGCAGAAACACTGTTCTGTACGTTTTTCTTGTATGTTCAGTTTTTATTTGTGTGGTTGATAGAGGTACAAACATGTTAGTAAGCTTGTTGGAGCATTTTACATTATATTCATATGACTTGGAAATTGGCGGCATCTTCATTATACTGTGTGGCATCGTCTGTATATGATTGGGAGGGAAACAAGTTATGTAATGCGCCATTGCAAGAAGGCTTTTGAATTCTTGTAATAAAACCAAATATATGCACTAATTTCTCAAATTTATTTTTGGAATAAAACTCTACATGTTTCGGACAGTTCCTCTGTCCATCATCAGGAGTTTTTCACTGTACACACAGTAATGGTATATGTCATACAG
>Ga0123353_10009139_pt1 | contig 13630 bp, 4 predicted proteins | sample TergutLab28metaG_3_FD_92763 | JGI IMG/M metagenome (GOLD analysis project Ga0123353, IMG submission 92763) | Labiotermes labralis P3 segment gut microbial communities from Petit-Saut dam, French Guiana - Lab288 P3 | ecosystem: Host-associated > Arthropoda: Insects > Digestive system > Gut ... | reverse complement strand
TTCAGACAAGATTTGTGGAGAAAACCAAACACACGTGTTATGTCGAATGAATTGTCTTTTTTACGTAAATCGTATCGTATATGAGAATGATGAAAAGTATTTAGAGCCAGACAGTCCACTGATGACAATACACTGATGACAGTCCACTGATGACAGTCCACTGATGACAATACACTGATGACAGTCCACTGATGACAATACACTGATGACAATACACTGATGACAACACACTGATGACAATAAACGGATTACAGTCCACTGATGCCAATACACTGATGACAATAAGCGGATTACAGTCGACTGATGACAATACACTGATGACAATAAACGGATTACAGTCCACTGATGACAGTCCACTGATGACGGTCCACTGATGACAATAAACGGATTACAGTCCACCGATGACAGTCCACTGATGACAATACACTGATGACGGTCCACTGATGACAATACACTGTTGACAGTACACTGATTACAGTCTACTGATGACGGTCCACTAGTGACAGTCCACTGATGACAGTCCCACTAATGGCAATACACTGATGACATTCCACTGATGACAGTTCACTGATACCGGTCAACTGATAACAGTCCACTAATGACACGGCGCAGAAAGTGCATGATTTGAATGCCGGTTAACTAAGGCAGGAATACAGACACACGTTCATAACAGTTAACACCTGCCGCTGTTCCATGCTAACAATGGTTACCCGGACGAACGTCATTGTTACTTTGCACGCACATTGACTACCTTGTTTAAAATTTGTTCAGTAGCATCCTTCAAATACATTTAGGTTTTCCAGCCGTAAGCTTAAGGTTACCTTTCCAAACGTCATATATATTAGTATGGAGGAGTTTGCTAAATTACAATGTATAGCACTACCGAATGGATCTTTTCAAGACAGACATTCTTGGGAAGCTTAAAATTCGTCATTCGTGACACTCCCTTATTATCTCCATTATTCTGGCCCAAAAAAATTGTTTTACCAAAAACCCCTAACGTTTAAAATTCAAAATGCTGCCTCCGCCGGAGGTCAAGGATGTTACATGAAATATGGTAGCTTCCCTTGGCCTCCGGTAGTGACAGCACTTTCATTTTCAACTTTTTTTCTTATTTACACATGCTAGTTAGATTTTGTTTCTTATTCACAAGTTTCTTGTGAACCGTTGATTTCCAAAAGAAATTATCCAGCAATAGACATCAGTTAAGTACAAATTTTAATGTTTATTAAGACTAAGATGACCTAATTTTTGTAAATTACATATTTTAATATTTCTACTTGCGAATTAATAACACTGATCCAACTAGCAGTTTATATTTCCTTTCTATAGGATTTCAATTATGGTATATCATGTGTGAAGTGGGCCGGGTAGCTCTGTTGGTATAGCGACTGGCTACGGGCTCGACGGTCCGGGGATCGAATTCCGGTGCGGGCGAGATTTTCCGCACCTGTCCAGACCGGCTCTGGGGCTCACCCAGCCTCCTGTACAATGGGTACCGGTTCTTTCCCGGAGGTAAAGAGCGACCAGGCCGTGACGCTGACCCCTCATCCCTTCTAGTGCCGCGGTCAAGAAAGAGTAGAGCCATACCTCTGCTCCCCCTATGGGCCGTACGGCCTGTACAGAGCCTCAGTGCCTGTAAAAGGGCGACCTTTACCTTTACTTTTTCACTTTTAAACCGGTGATTGACAAAGCCCACAATGTAAATTGTACTAAACCTAATTTCATAATGTAGTGCTACGTTCCACCCATCTTATCCACTTGGACTTGGTCACCCAAATAATATCTGGTGGAAATTACGATTTTATGAGTTTTTTTCCAGCCTGCTTGTAACTTCTCTTCCTTAGATCTAACCGTTTACCGTAGGACTGTTTTTTCCAAACACCCACAGTTTACGTATATGGAAGATATCCTCTTGTGTTTATGTACGTATTCAAATAAATAGAAAGTCACAAAAAGAACTACATATTTAATATGTAAACTTATGCTTCCTTTATGTATTTCGACCGTAACAGGTCATCATCAGAATAAGTAAAAATTTAACCTTCTGAAGTCTCGCTATTACTTTACGTACCCCCAGATTTAGCATTCAAAAATTCTACCTGGTTCTCACATTGCGTTTATTTGTTTAGTACGGGCGTCAGAACAAACAGCAACTCTTGCCTAACACAACATTAAGAGACAGGTTTTGTATAACCGAGGTGTAGAGTGTTTACAGCGCGGTACGGACTGATTCATTATATAAAACAAACACGTTTAGTCTTTAAAGGGTTAAGAAAGAGAGGAAAAATACAGCCACCAGTTATGTACTTCATATGATATCTCAGGTTTTTTGAAATTTGTGAATTGCATATGAATGATTTAATTAGGAACTAAGTTAATTAAAATTGTTTTGAGATAAAATATTTTAAATTTTAAAAATATAAACAATTTGGAGATCACAGGGTTGCCCCCACCCACCCCCCTTTTGCAAAACGCTAATTTTCACACCCATTTAGGACGAAAGAAATTATTTTAAAAATTGTAACATTTTTTTTTGCATTCACAGAAAGCACCAGATGTACAGACGGAAATTTCAGGGCTATTGTGGGGAAAAGCCTTCTCGGATCTTAATTTCTCCTTAATATCTTGAATAAAATTTTAATTGTTTTTCAGCGTCGTTCCAAGCTCTCTTGACTGTACAATATTGCCTAACAAGTGTTACTTATTTTTGTGTACACAGACTTACCCTTCGGCGATATCTTGGTCGACCCACTTTCAATTAACCTTTAGACGCCTAACGTCAACTATAGTGGTCGTACCGCACCGCTAACCTCCAAAGTTGCATTTTATATATTTATTCAACAAATATAGGAACCAAATATATTAAACATGATATACACTCTCCGTTTTTTTCTCTTCAAAATGCAGTTTGTTTCATAATGCTAACGTATTTGATTCCTGTATTATTCACATTTTATATACAGGGTGCGCTAAAATTAAAAAAAATAATTCCGGCGCCAAAACTTTAATGTTCCGTAGCATTTGAAGCGCAACTTTAATTCTGAATAATCATTAACCTCTCAGATAATTCCCTCACTTATCAGCGCAGAATGCTATACATTCTTATTCTAACCAACAGTACTTTACACTTTTCTTACACTATGCCAGCTGCAGATACAGCCTTCGCAGCTGACACACTTGTTTGCCATAAAGGTAACCAATTTCCAAGGAAAAGGGCGCCCCTTTTCAGCAGTCTGCTACAGTTTATATAATGCATGTACATCTGTCCTCTACATTCTGAGCCTTTATTGTATTCCGCAACTTAACCACAAGTCACTCAATTGCTTACTTACTTATTTACTTAATCTTTTGGCTTCGGAATTATATTTTTAATTTTAGCACACCCTGTATATAAAATTTGAATAATACAGGAACCAAATACGTTAGAATTATGAAACAAACTGCATTTTGTAGGGAAAAACGGAGAGTATATACCATGTTTAAAATATTCAATAACTATATTTGTTGAATACATATATAAAATGCAACTTTAGAGGTTAGCGGTGCGGTACGACCACTATAATTGACATTAGGCGTCAAAATGTTAAGCAGACTTAAAATTGAAGTTTTTATCTCCTTATTCTGCGACCAGCCAAATGTTAAAACGTAGGCGAATTTCTCGAAATAAAGCCCAAGAATATTATAAAGTACTGCCTAATTAAGGCATTTGTGATGAGGGAGCCTATGATAAATTAGTGTAGAACATGGTTAATTGTGCAATTCAGATCGTCAAAGAAAAGCAAAGGATACTGAAATTAACCTAATCTAATGGAAATTCTTCCATCACGAATCACAGTTAAAATAATGAGGTAATGGAAGGGAGGAATCGATGAGAATATAAAGCGTCTAACCTCACCAGCAATGAACATATATTTTCATATTTGCTATTTCAGGGCGAAGCATTAATTTTTAATGTACTTGTAAATTCTAACTTTTGAATTTAAGCAGGGGTCATGAATATTTTACAAAACTTACCGTCTGTCTGTTCCTTTTGCCTGTAGAAATTCAAATGTCGCAATTGGTATTGTCCCAACTAAATTTATTGTCCATGACATGAAGTTTTTTTAAAACTTCTGTGACTTAAGTTCCATATGTATGAGGAATTGTGGACAATTCTCTCTATTTGTGTGACTGTCGCCATCGATAAATTAGAAACCAGTGTTTGTTTAACGATTCTGCCCATAGGTGAGATTATATGTATGGAATGTCAGGATTATTTTTGAATAAAGTATTGGATGGGACATTTCAGCAAGCAGTCGTAGCCTAGTCTGGAGGCCTAACCAGCCATTTGTTTCCTTTCGAACAAAGCACTTCCTGAATATCAGCCATTGTCTTCTCCTCTGTATGCAGCACGTTCAGTAGTGGAACACGTGTTCAGGGCATGAATATGTGCTCTGCACAACATATCCACCACCTACCTGGCTGTGCTGTGTACAGAACTAATTCATTCTAAGACATGGAGTAACAACGTTAAGGCAGACACTTTCCACGTTCTGTTTCTCTATGAACTGTGAGGATATAAATGACTTTGCAGGCTCAATTCACAGCACAGAGCGCCGTGTGTACGCGGCAACTTCTTCGGCAGAGTTGTTTTGCAGGTAGGCTACTTGTGTATGTGAGCTGTAGGTTACATACTCTAATAGGATTCGCCTCAGTTTTAGTAAGCGCGCCCTCCTTCCTCTCTTCGTCCTTCCTGGAGCATGTCTTTCAGTGAGAAATGAATTTGCAGATTCTTATTTCAATTTTTATTTTTATTGTTATTTCAGTATTCCAAATCTTGCAAAGAATAATAATTCAGCGGTCGTACATTTTTGGTATCGAGGTAATTTGTTGCCCTACCGTTTTGACTGTAGGGGTTCGCACTTATATTTGAAATCGTATTTACAGGAGTTGGTGAAAAAATCTTACGTATTACCAGCAAAGTCCCGAAAATTGATTTCGGGCCCTAACACTGCTACAAAGAACCGAACACTGTCCTTCAATAGGACACATTCCAGGGTCGTTACTGGTCTTCTCAATGGACATAACACCCATAGAAGACCTCTGTATGTAATGGGATAGAGTAGCAACCCTATAAGTACGAAGTGTGGTACTGAGGAGGAACCTCACTCCAAATTTTGTGCAAGTGTGAGGCTTTGGCTTCACTCAGACCTGCATATCTGGGTACCTTCTTTTTGGACCCTGAGGATATTATGCATCTACTTATAGGAACCATCTGGATCTTTGGCAAAGGGACAGGGCACCTTTAACCTAGTATCAGATCATGGGGCACAAAGTGCCTGTTTAAGGCCTAGGTGCATCAGGCCCGGAAGTGCTCGAACACAAATACTATTCGGACAGTAAAGTCCTGCATGTGTCTCATATTCTTACTTTTGAATCTATTTACAATAATGAACCCGTAACGCAAGATATTGTCTAATTACAAAGATTCTCGCATCTGAACAAAAGATTTCACCAAAGTGATGCCGGAATTCTTCACTGGATGCAGTTCTAACTGAATGCCAGCTACCAGTCTGTTGCATAATAGACATATAGGGACCCGTTAAGTGAAAACAATGCATTCCTTTTTATACCTAAGTATGTAATAATTTACATACTGTACCTGAAAGGAAGGGGGACGCAGGAGGCACGTAGTGGCGTATTTTGTTGAGGCACTGCGAAGAAACCGGAAGGTCGCGGGTTCAATTCTCAATGTGTCATTGGAATTTTTCATTGACAAAATCCTTCTGGCCGCACTATGGCCCTGGGGTTGACTCAGCCTCTAACAGAAATATTTCCTGGTTGGTAAAGGCGGCCGGTGCGTAGGGCTGACAAACCTACCACCTTCATGTGCAGATTGTCTTGAAATCTGGGAGCCTTAACCTCCTGGAATCCTCAGGAACTCTCCAGGCCTGTAATAGGAGTGCTTTACTTTTTACGTGAAAGGAAACACACACAGGTCGCAGGAAACTACATTAGAGTGGTCAGCCTGCTCGGTAGCAGTACATAAAAGATCCGGAGACCGACCTCTGTGTTCATGGCAAGAATGATTAATTGTCTTTACTTACTTGACTTTTTATGCACGTCTCATGCTCAGTAATTTTTGTTCATTTTGAATGTATTATTTAAATTAAATATATTTAATTTTTTTGTAGCCTTAATATTAGTAATGATTTGTTCTATCCACTTACATTTATGACAAATTTAATCACCGTCTTTCATCACTTCGCAATTTTCCAGCATCCTGGAGACTGAACTGAAATATAGTTCTGGAATTTCTCTGAATGACTTATAAGTATGAATTTAATCGGTATCCTAACAATGGCATATGTTTGAAATTTTCCTAAACAATGTGTATTCCCAGAGAAAAACTCATAAATCCTACATCCCAAATTAGAATTTCACTCGCTTGCCGGCCAACCATGTTTTATTAGAAACTTTGGGAAATTGTAAAGAAGGAGTGGGCTCTTAACGATCATAACCAGTTTTTTAAAAATCGGCCGAAGTTTCATATTTGGCGCTGGGGGTGGATGCAGTTTCACACAGGCAGAATGGTTGTCTTATATGCATGCTCTTTACTTTTGATATGCGAATGTGGACCAAAAATTGGATGTCTGAAATTTGAAACAACCAAATGCCTTGTTTTAACACTACCCAATTTTCTTGTCATAAAGGCACTTAGGTCGCACCGGTCACGCTGGACAGGACACTGAGAAATAAAAATCGGATTCAGACTTGTGTGGGAATATTTAACGTAACGAGTTGGGCAGTACTGTTACCCAAGGAATGTAAAAGTCTCACAAGAGGAACCAATTATGACCTGTGCTATATCGGCCATGATATTTTGGGTTCCATATTAGCCTAGCCAGCTACGTAACGATCAGATCTGATGAAGAATCTGTACTCGCATGTTAATCAGTCGAACGGTTTGTTATGTTTTCTTTAGTATGGTCGCAGTTAACCAGTGCTAAAAACCACACGAAGGCACAGATGGCACCCTTTCGGACCGGAACTGGGGCCCACACAACCTCCTATACAGTAGGCACCGGGTTATTTCAGAAGTTAAATCGGCCGGGACGTGGCTTTAACCACTCACGCCAATTTCTCGCCGAAGTTAAAGATAGAGTAAAACTATTGCTCTATTCTTCCTCTGTGCCTTCATGGTAGTTGGTCGGTTTATTGTTTAGTTAGATAACAAGTCAGTCTTTCTGTCGTAGGTTAGACTTTTGATTAATCAGCCACTCTGAAGTTCTTTAGTTAGTAAGTTAACCTGCCAGTTTTCTAGTTAATGAGTTTCATTTATTTAGTTATTAATAAATTTTTCTTTGTATAGTTATTTGTCCGGAATGTTATTTTTTAGCCAAACCATTATATTTGTCAGTCCTGTTCGTGGGTCCAGTATTGTCCTATTTCGCTCCTTGAAAACCTCAATATCAATATTTATCTAAACGATTTAGATAACTTCTAAAATGGAAGGTCATTACGACTTTACAATTACGACTTCATAAAAGTCGTGTTTTTTTCTAAGAGTAGAGTTTGTACAGTATGCAACTACATGGAAATATTGATGTTTTGCTGACCGTGCATCTCAGTATATTTATCTTAGTAATTAACCAACTTGATGTACAAAATTTTTGTTTTGCAATAAGGACTGCAGTCCTCTCTCAACCTGTGCACAGGACTGTCACCTATAGGTGTGATGATACCAGAGGCTGTATAATAAAATTTTGACTTCCTGTAAAACAAAACTTTTGTGCATCAAGTTAGTTAATTACTAAGATAAATACGTGGAAATATTTGCGAGTTGTGGAAATTTGTTAAGAGTTTCAAGTGCATTTTGAGAACGATTGGTTGAAGCCATTTTTCCTTCGTCTTCAGATAAATCCAAGCTCACTGATGACAGAAGGAACTATCTGCTTTAACATCCCCTATCTGAGAAATTTTTCTGAAAAACTTTATAGAAGTTGCGTTTGATTTTCAGGGAAAAGACTTAGTTGTCCGGAACATTATTAATCTTTTGGAGTTTGTAACTAACGCAGTCTTGTTTTCTTAGAAAAGGGAAACTATTTTATACATTATTTGCAGGAAGTGGATAACGTTATTACAAAACTAGAGATTTTGTCTGTTTCTCTCTATCTCTCTCTCAGTCCATCCTCTCCTACTTGAATTTTAAATCGCTGGATCTTCTAACCAGATTTTGATGAAAAACTGTATAGAAACAAAAGGAGAATCTTTTTATTTTGCTCTTAATGCAACTCAGACATTAATTCATATAAAGCTGTAATCACAGTTTATCGGTTTTATTATAAATACAACAACAGATAGATATTTTTTTCTATCACAAATTTAAGTATAACGAATATTTACAAATTATATTAAAAAAATTGAGAAACTGAAAATGAATTAAATGCAAAGGCGAAACTCCTCTAACTCGAGGTAGTGTGATAGCTTTGAAATAACGTGTTACTTTAAGTAACAAGAAAGTACATATATCAATTTATTTGTTTCCTTTGTTGAAAAATGTGTAATTACATATTTAAAAATAGAAGAATTTGGCCGTTTTATTATGCATTGCATTATGAAACATACAAGAATACATTTCAGTCACTGATAATGAGAGAACTGTGATCTAATACAAAAATTGTGAACTATTGAACCAAAGCGTAAATACTATAAAAAAGAACTGGGATATGACACACCCAAATGAAGTAAGTAAAGCTATTTCTCTTGTAATGAATTCAGAGAGATATATTACTCATCTACAAAATTTTAATTTTCAGACATTACAGTCTTAACATTATGAATGATAAACAAGTGTTGCCTTTAACATGACACGTTCTTTTCAACAAATGTACATCATTTTCACTGTGGTACCGTCAGGTACAACTGTAAAAATATGTAGGTTAACAATAATTAGAAATTTGATTTTAATACTGTAAGCAATTCTACATTAGAATGCATGTTACTACTCTTAGAATTACACACTTTAGCAAACACCATATCCGAAATGTTCCTATGTTAAAGTAACATTTTTGCGTCATTTAAGTAAATCCAAATTACTTACAAAAAGATTTCTTATTTTTAAGTAACTACACATTGAAACATACTTTTCCACTGTGTATGTAACTCCACATGAAAAAAAAATAACTTTTTGAGTATTTGTTGTGTTACTCTGTAATTCAAATTTTAAATGTTAACGCCATATGTGAGTAACAGAATAATAGTGGCTTCAGGGTTTAGCACTCAAACGTGGTCCATTCCCTCTCACCCGCAGAAACACAGACGTAACCACATTGACATATGTTGCGATAAAATAGGTCACGACCAATGTCTATTGACCAGTGGGGCGGACAGATAATGCCCGCAGTACGTAGCTGTTGTCTGGCTATCGATGCAAGCTTTGTGCTTGCGGCGAGGCATTGCTATGGAAAGTGAAACAATGGGAACAAAAGGCATACAAAGTATATTTTAAATTTCGCTGTCCACAAACTGCTACACTGTGATTATGCCACAAGACACTTCAAAGGGTGGGCGGTTCTTGCGATGGGGTATGTTTACAGGTATGTGTAACCAAATCCCACCGTAAAATCAGAGTCATCGCTTTGTTCACACAAACATTTCTCTCCAATTTCTCTGTTTGTTATATAACGACTTTCTATCGATTTAAATTATGTAGTTTCAAAGGTAGAAAAGCTTTGAATGAACTCTGACTAAGAATTTTATGGTGTTCGTCAAGCTATCCAGCCAAGCCTAACGATAAACGAAGTATAACAGTGGTAGCAGAAACGTATGGATCAACATAACTGATAGTAAAGTTCATTTCCTGTTAAGATAAGTGTGGGTTTCTACGTATTCATTTGTCTCTTGATATATCTGTATAATATTAATCTTAACTTCGTTATTCTATGCTCTCTTTATATTACATTCTTTATTTGTATTGAACCCACTGCTTGGCCATCGTAATCTCTTAGACTTCGCTATTACACGAAAATCACTGTGCACATTTTTGTACAAAGTCCAATTTGCCCAATTTATTTCGTGTTCACTAATTCAGAATATTTGCCTGAAGATTGTTCGTAATCATTTCCCAGGCCATTCTGAGCTACAGGTTTATTGCCTGTGCATTCCGAAGAGCGTCCTCATATAACAGAAAATTCATTGGAATGAGATGAGAGAATTCATAAATGCCGATGAGTGTGAAATAACTTTAACAGAAACGGTGTTAACATATTTAACCTTTTGACGCCTAATGCCAATTATAGTGGTCGTACCGCACCGCTAACCTCTAAAGTTGCATTTTATATATTTATTCAACAAATATAGGTACTGAATATTTTAAACATGGTATATGCTCTCCGTTTTTTTTCTCTTCAAAATGCAGTTTGTTTCATAATTCTAACGTATTTGGTTCCTGTTTTATTCACATTTTATATACAGATGTGCTAAAATTTAAAAAAAAATAATTCCGGCGCCAAAAGGTTAATATGCTAGTCGAACTTTCTTCAGAATCGTTTACAGACCCTTAAAACTCCGAGACTAACAGGTGCATGTGTCAGAAATGTAAGCAATTTGAAAATACAAATTAGACATTGTTCGTAATACGTTTGTGTAAGATTGTAATTTCAGGCTTCCGCTGCGATGTATGCGAGATGTGCGCTCTTCTGGGATATTACACAGCTTACAGTGGTAATTCCATACCGACATTTCAGGACAACCTATCAGTCCAATCTTGAAGCAGCAAGAAGTCCAACTTCGTTGCGTACTTACCACTCTACACTACGTAACATCCCAGAAGAGTGCAAATCTCATGGGAAATAATGTTTTAATGGAAAATGTTTAAAGCATGGCACTCTCTTCTGGGATGTGACATCCTGTAGTCTGGTGCAAAAACACCGACGTTGCGCAGAAACCTACAATTTTACCTTTAGTGTAGAAGAGTTAATGTTTCCTTATCTCCGTAGATATTACTGTTGCAGTCACAGCTTTAAGGACCTCCAGAATCAAGAGAGAGGATTAAATCAGTCTCGTTACACTCACATACAGAAATCCATTAAAACTGCTTCCAGGTCTACCCAACATTATCCATGTATCGCTCACTGCACCAAAAACAGAAATTTTTGTTTTAATTTAAGGTAACACATGTATTTGACACACAACATTTAATTAAGCCACGTGATAACTTTTAATTACTTTCCTTATTGTATACCACTGAATGAATTTAGTTACGGTCTGAAATCAATAACAGTTTTGGATGTAAATTTAGTGAAATTTACACAGATCTAATTATATATTATTTTGCTGAAATAAAGAGATGATAATGAACTATGTGAAATTTTGGTGAGATAGCTAGGATAGAATAATATGGGGAAAATATTGGGACAGTGTTATTAGCAGGACGTTAGGATATGAAAAGTGTTGAATTTGAAGTAATGTGGGTCCATTGACAGGCGTTCATATTGTCGGCCACGTACTCTATATTCTATTTCTGAAGGGTTATCTAGACATTCAAAGCGCAGTACCGACAGCCCGTGTTTCAATTAATCAGTCAGAAACTTAATTACTTATTTACACAGCTGAAAAGCTAGTAAGTACCTTAGGCCGTCAGTAATCACTTAGCCAATAAATAGAGAATAAATTAATTACTGATGCAGCTAGTAAGGTTAGTGTTGAGCCAAATTCAGTACGTGTGTTAGGTAGTTAATAATAAGTTATTTTATTATTAACTAAATGCTTTATTCATGCAATAAGTTCTTTGCTGTGTAACCTTCCAAGCTGCTAGGAGCGTTATTTAATTAACCAGTAATTACTGTCTAAGGTTCGAAGCTTTCTTTGCCGACGTATGAAGCAAACTGTTCGCGGGCTTCAAGCGGAGTGAGCAACTCACACGTTGTAATTCGTTTCATTAAACTAATAAATCAATGATAATTGTTTAGCAGACTGAAGTACTTTAACGAACGAATATGGTGACAGGACGTGTCTCCGAAACTGATTTCTGTCCCACAAATGTTCGGAGTCTTGGTCCGAAAACAATGTAATATCTTTTTTTTCGAAAACACTTTAATCTATTTTTTTTTCTATTGCGCGACAGCTCGTAGTGGGCCAGGGCTTCCTCACTGTCGAGGTTTCACGATCACACTCAGGCACACAACACTCGGTAGGATTCCCCTGGACGAGTGATCAGCCTAAAGAAAAGACAACACACTACACCCACTACAGACAGACACCCATGTCCCTGGTGGGATTCGAACTTACAATCCCAGTAAGCAAGAGGCCGCACACCAACGCCGTTGACCGCACGGCCACCGGGACCGGAACTTAACTGTACTGCTTACAGTAAAGCCTAGATATTTCTTATTGAATTTAAATGGATAAAACCGACGTGAATCCATTTTTAAGAAACAGTGCCAACGTGTTTGGTCCCAGAACTAATTAAACACAGATAAAAAATTTAAAAAAATTAATAAGTATGAAGCACAAGAGTAAATTTTTAGTAAAAGTAAAACAATGTTTGGAAGCATTAAACACGTTTAGTAATTAAACGAGAAGTTTGAACACTAAAGCAGAAGAAACAATCGGCTTCAGTTAATGAAGACAAGCTAAGCTGTGATTTACTTGCGCACTAGTAGGAGAACAGAAAATCCAACTTACCACTCACGTGATATCATCCCGATTGGTCGGAATGGAATAAGAAACGTCACAGAAATTGTGTTGAATGGAAGACAACGAAAGGTCGAAATTCCGAAAATCGAGAATGACGAACCTAAAACGTCTAGGTACTCATTAACTTGGTTGTTATTGTTATTGCTTTGTTACAGTTAGTAAACATTGAGAGAACATTAATAATTTTGTTTCGGTTCTTTTCTTATGTGCTTATTGTGTTCAAATTATTTCAGATTTCGAAACTACAGCACTCATTATAAGGCGAGTCCAAATTTATTTTTCCATGCTAGAAGAAGTTCACTAGCAATTTCCTAGAAAAAAAGTCTGTTAATAAAGAGACCGATTTTTGTGAGCGCTTTTGTTTAGGATAAATAGAAGCATCGTTTGTAGCATAATTACATATTAGGTGACGATTTTGTAAGTAAAAATTAACAGACTTGCTCTTACGAATTTACTCACAGTTTTTTCTTTATCTAGTACCCTCAGCTTTAAACAAAATTTATGGAGATTGTCCCTTGTATGTACTAACCCTTTAAAATTTATGGAGATTTTTCCTTGTAAGTACTAACCCTTTAAAATTAATGGAGATTGTCCCTTGTAAGTACTAACCCTTTAAAATTTTTGGAGATTGTACTTTGTAAGTACTAACCATTTAAAATTTATGGAGATTGTCCCTTAAGTACTAACCCTTTAAAATTTATGGAGATTGTCCTTGTAAGTACTTAACTTACTCCATGGTGCAGAGTCCTTTTTGAGAAGCTAACTGATTTTTAGCTAGTCAAGAAATTCCCCGCATTTCAAGGAACCCGAAGGTTCATTACCGCACTCAGAAGTCTCCGCCAACTGTCCCTATCCTGGGCCAGCCGAATCCAGTCCATATACCCACATCCCACCTCCTGGAGATCCATCCTAATATTATCCACCCATCTACGTTTAGGTCTCCCCAGTC
>Ga0123353_10009138_pt1 | contig 13631 bp, 9 predicted proteins | sample TergutLab28metaG_3_FD_92763 | JGI IMG/M metagenome (GOLD analysis project Ga0123353, IMG submission 92763) | Labiotermes labralis P3 segment gut microbial communities from Petit-Saut dam, French Guiana - Lab288 P3 | ecosystem: Host-associated > Arthropoda: Insects > Digestive system > Gut ... | reverse complement strand
TCGGTAAGGCTTCCGGTTTTCTCCCGACGGGATCAAGTTTCTTGCCCGCGGGATTTTAAGTGCGATTGATTCACCCCAATTTCCTCCGGTAAAATCAATCTCAAGCAGATAACTTTCCGAATCAGCACGAAACAATACAACTACCCGTCCGTCCCTTAACCTTACCATGCTTTGGTTACTATAGGTCTCAAGAGATCCGAGTGGTGTACCTTCACTGTCAAATAAAAACATCCTATTGATATGAAGTGTGTATTCTACAAGACTTTTGTTGCCGGCTACAACGGCAAAGCTACCGTCGGTCGAATAAACAACCTGTTCAATCCACAAAAAATCAAGCTCGGGAATACTGACTCCGCTTAGCTCTAAAGCAGAAATCAATACACCCTGACGACAATATTCGCTGTACGTTATGATGTTTCCGTTGTCATTATACGCAGATATGACAAGTGAAAAATTCCCGTCATCGGTAATACGAAGACCTCCTGCACTGACTTGCCAACCGTTTACCGCAATGCGTGTTTCCGTAGTACCGCTTCCTTCAGCAGCGAGACCGACTATAACAATCTCCGAATCGGGGTTTTCATACCAGTAATAAATCGTATCCTCGTGCACCAGCATACCTGACGGAGAGCTTGAAGTGCTCAGCGAAAAAGTCGGATGTGCTATGAATATATAGTTTTCTATTATATGATTATCAACAAAGCCATCATTGCGATTTTCTTCATTGCTCCTGTCACGGAAAACGATTATCAACACAGAAACAATTGCAAAAAGAGCGCATGCAGCTGATATAATATACTTATCTCTCTTCTTCATCAAAAGCCTTTCTCTCCCGCTTGTATGCCTTGGGGTTCGGAGGTTTTCTCGTCACGGGATTAACCTCGCCCCAACTGCCCCGCTTCGAAGCATGATAAGCTCTCTGCTTTTGCTTTGACAGCTTACTAAGCGGTATAAAAGGCTGTTTTTTATTGCTATCGCTCATGTTTGGGATCCTCTAATGCATGGTTAGTAATTTTGTTGTTAACATAATTATAGCATATTACTGATATTTTTCCAATCGCAATTGTCAGGGAACGGAATTAATGATACAATCCCGTGTATGTATTTTAAACTTTTATTGTCATTTTCATATATCGGGGCGTTTACGTTTGGCGGCGGGTATTCTATGCTGCCGATGTTTCAGCGTGAGCTTGTGGAGAAAAATAAATGGCTGACCGTAGAGGAGCTTACCGATATTTTTTCCATCAGTCAGTGCCTGCCCGGTATTATCGCCGCAAATACCGCTATATTTGTCGGATATAAACACAAAGGTGTTTGTGGCGGCATTGTTTCCGCGTTCGGGGTTTGCTTACCATCAATTATATTCATCCTTATAATCGCCTCATTTTTTACAGCTTTTGCTGATATCCCGATTGTTCAAAGCGCATTTACTGGCTTGCGTGTATGTGTAAGTGTTTTAATTATCAACGCCGTGATGAAGCTGCGAAAGAGTTCTATTGTAGACCTGACGTCGGCACTAATCTTCGTTGCTATCTTTTTACTCATGGTGTTCAAGATATTACCGGTAGCAATACTTGTTGCAATTGCAGGCTTATTCGGTATCGCAATCTCTCTTTTACGCAACCGTGCCGCTCCGAAAGGAGATGACGGATGATATATTTGCAGCTATTCTACGAGTTTTTTATCACGGGTATTTTCATATTCGGCGGCGGGCTTGCCGCTATACCATTTTTACAGCAGATAGGCGAAAACACCGGATGGTATACGACTACAGAGCTGATGGACATGATTGCGATAGCGGAAGCAACGCCCGGGCCTATCGGCATAAACATGGCAACATACGCAGGCTACACAGCCGCAGGCATACCCGGAGGAATAATTGCATCAATAGCACTTGTCATGCCATCTGTTATAATAGCTCTTGTTGTAGCCCGCCTTTTAGTGCGGTTCAGAGAAAGCATATATGTTCAATCCGCTCTATACGGCTTGCGTCCCGCGTCGTTGGGACTCATCTCCGCCGCAGGGCTTACAGTTTTCAGCCTGGTTATATTCGGTTCCGAAGTAAATAACATGGTAAGTGACGGCAGTATAGGTTTTTTTGATTACCGCGCTTTAATCCTTGCCGCAGTCTTACTCATAGCAACAAATACGCTCAAAGTCCATCCCATTATATACCTTGCAATCAGCGCAGTTATCGGAATCTTTGTTTTTTAAGGAGAAAGCCGTTGAAGTATGCAATAAGCCGGGATACTAAAATAACAAAAACATATGAATATGACGTGGTTATCGTCGGAGCAGGGCTTGCCGGCCTTTATGCCGCATTAAATGTTGACGAGCATCTCAGTTGCCTTATACTCGCAAAGGAGAATATGGATTGCTCCAGCTCATGGCTTGCCCAGGGCGGGATTGCAGCAGCAATCAACCATGATGACACCCCGCAGCTGCATTTGGAAGACACGGTTGTCGCAGGTGCAGGCGAAAATAATGTGGAAGCTGTTTCTATTCTTGTAAACGAGGGTCCTTCGGATATCGAAACTCTTGTTAAACTAAATGTTCCATTTGACGTTGACGAATATGGAGAGTTTCATTTTACACGCGAGGGCGGTCATAACATGCGCCGTGTCGTACACGCAGGCGGCGATGCAACAGGGCGGGAAACAATCAGAGCACTGGCATATGTGGTCGCAGGCCGTGAAAATATATCATTTTGCGGGCATACCTGCCTGTTTGACATTATTGCTGACGAAAACGGAGTTGAAGGAGTCGTCGTACGTCTTCCGGTTAGTGAGTTCCACTTTATTAAAACAAACAACGTCATAATTGCGACAGGCGGCATTGGTCAGCTATATAAAGCGAGCACAAATCCGATAGTTGCCACGGGTGATGGAATCGCAGCCGCACTCAGAGTGGGCGCAAGCGTATCCAACATTGAGTTTATACAATTCCATCCGACAGGACTGTGGGATTCGGCAAGCAACGGCAGTGAGTTTCTCATCTCCGAAGCAGTCCGCGGCGAAGGCGGCTTGCTTGTAAATACAGAGGGCAAACGCTTTATGGTCGGCGTTCACGAGCTTGCAGAGCTGGCACCGCGTGACATTGTTGCCAGAGGTATTTTTCAGGAGTTAAGACGAAGCGGTGAAAGTTTTGCTTACATAGACATAACATTAAAGGCCGAAGAGTTTCTCAAAAAACGCTTCCCTACTATTTACAACGAGTGCCTAAATCACGGCATAAATATTGCACATGATAAAATCCCGGTAAGCCCGATTCAACACTATCTGATGGGAGGAATCGAAACAGACTTAAACGGTTGCACAAAAATCAGCGGTCTGTATGCATGCGGAGAAGCAGCAAACACAGGAGTCCACGGCGCCAACCGGCTTGCCTCAAACTCCATGCTGGAGTGCCTCGTGTTCGGACGCCGTGCCGCACAGCATATAAACCAATATCATAGCGGACACATATCACATGATGAGTTTAATATTGACGACCTGCCTGCCAGACCGCATGAGACACTTGATTACAAGCAACTTCGCAAGCAAATACAGGAACTGATGAGCGAACACTGCTTCGTAATAAGAAACAAGGCAGGGCTGCAAACAGCTCTGGAGCAAATAAGAGAGATATACTCCAAGCTGGAATCTATATATGACGAAAGCACCGAATATGTAGAAGCACTAAACATAGCAACAGTAGCTAAAGCAATAGTTGAGGCTGCGTTAAGACGCCCCGAAAGCATCGGCTCGCATTTTATGGAGTAGAAAAGTAATGCAGAATTAAGAATGCAGAAACTGAGGTAATTAACACTGTGAATGAGCTGAACTGTGAAAAAATCGACAATCTTCTGCGCCTGGCACTTGATGAGGATATTGGTACAGGTGATATCACAACAATCGCTTGTGTTCCTGAAGATGCTGTGTCCGGCGGCAGGTTCATCGCAAAAGAACCGGGAGTTATCAGCGGATTAAGTGTACTCAAACGGGTTTTTGAGCTTATGGATAAGTCTGTTAACGTGACCACGCTTGTCAGCGATGGCGATGCCGTCAGCGATGGCGATGTAATCGCAACAATCTCCGGACCCTCACAGGCAATTCTCACAGGAGAGCGCACAGCGCTCAACCTCTTGCAACATATGTCCGCAATAGCAACACGGACTGCCGAAGCAGTCCGGGAAATAAGCAGCACAAAGGCAAAAATCCTCGACACACGCAAAACCACCCCCGGACTGCGCGCACTGGAAAAGTACGCAGTCACATGTGGCGGCGGAACAAATCATAGATTCAATCTGGCAGACGGTGTTCTGATAAAAGATAACCATATAAAAGCTGCCGGCGGTATAACAAACGCGGTAAAAAAGGTTCAACCGTCACCGCAAAACCATAAAATCGAAGTCGAGACCGAAACGCTCGAGCAAGTAAAGGAAGCGCTAAACGCAGGCGCGGATATTATTATGCTCGACAATATGGCTCCTGCGCTTATGGCAGAAGCCGTAAAACTTATTAACGGACGCGCACTCACGGAAGCTTCCGGAAACATGGGTGAGCGCGACCTGAAAACAATAGCGGAAACAGGCGTTGACTACATCTCAATAGGAGCACTGACTCACTCGGTAAAAGCAATGGACATCAGTTTGAAGTTTGATTAGCTGTCACATACCGGAAATACAATAAGAAACCTACGGGATACCGGGACAGGCCCTTTCACCTCTGCGGAATATGAAAAATACCCAGCATGACTGAATCCATAATTCTGCATTCTGCATTATTATTTCTTAATTGTTACTACAAATCATCCTCAAACGGAATCATGGTAACCCGATCTTCTTCTTCATCAGCCTCGTGTAAAGCTGCATCTATCTCAATATGTGCAGGTTCTTCGTCGCGTTTGTATAAGTCATATGCCTCACGCTCATTATCAGGCATGTTCAAGCTGAAGCTCTCAAGCTCATCATCTTTTGCGTGGCGGCGTCTTACCTCATCATATATTGCCAGTGTTTCATTTTTCAATGTGACACGTTCGTAAGCACCGTCCTGCTCACGTTCTATTCTTCGCACAACCTCTTTATCGCGCCATTTAGCCTGCTCTGCCTCACTGAGAGCTGTCCTGCCTGTTCTCCGTCTTCTCACTGGTTTATTACCCCTTCTAAACTGAGCGCGTATGATAAAAACGTTGATAGCTAATACAACAACGACAATAGCAAATATGAATGCGACACTATTATCCATATCCACGTTAATCACCCCCGTGTTATTGCATCAACCGTACTAACTGCTTATCGGATATTTCTATTTATCTTTTTCTTCCTTGACCTGCGAATCGTCTTTTTTAGGCGATTTTCTTTTCGCAAACATGAAAATGCTTCCACATATCATCGCAAGAACAACAACAATCAGTATAATATAGAATATTGTATTTGTTTGTAATCCTGTCTGCGGGCTTGGTTGTGACGGTGGTTGCTGTGGCGGCGGTGGAGGTGGTGAAACCGGAGTGTAATAATTATCGAAGAGGACAATATCCGGCCACTGACCATCCGGGACAACGACACTGACGGTCAAGCCGGGATTTGTAATTACATCAAAGCCTGCTATCTGATAACCTGTCTCTGTCACTGTATATGTTCCAGGCTGAATGTTATCAAGCAAAATCATATTGCCCGCACTAAGTGCATGACTGCTCACGTTTCCTGCCGGGTCTGTGATACGGAACATAAGCCCCGTTGGAAACTCATATGGCAGAAGCCCGTGGAAGACCTTACGAATCATTAAACCGTCGTGCGGCAACTGAGCTGTATAGACATTTCTTACAGAAACTGATATATCATCACCAAGCCTGAGCGGCACTGCTCCTATCGGTCTTGACGTAAGCATCATATTACCACTTAAGTCAAAGCCGCCCGCCTCGGTTACCGAATATGTTCCCACCGGCAAATCAGTCAGCGTAACACTGTTACCTATAAAATTCTGAGGATAAAGTAAAGTATTTCTGTACACTATATTTCCGAAATCATCTATTCCCGTAACCAAAAATGATATTTGAGATACGACTCCGGGGTAATCGCGCGGGTCAAAATTTGCCGGGCTAAAGAACTTTTCTATGGTCAGGCTAGGTAGCTTGCCATAATTATTGTCAATCAGCAGCAATATCTCCCTATCGGCATTTGGCGTTATCTCCCGGCTAAAGGGCATTTGCGGCGTAGTAATCAACTGATAATCCTGAACAATTGCGTTTCTTTCGCTAAAGGTAAACGTTCCTGCCGGTGTGTTTGAAAGATCCATCACAATACCGTTCGGATTTAGAATATCAGCAAGTCCGTATGTAAATGTATTTCCGAGCGGGTCACTTACAATAAGCTGCAGATTTTGTAAAGACTGTTGTATTTCTGCGGCTGTAAGCCCTTCTATTGACTTTATTATACGCATAGTCATAGGTGTGCTCGGGTTCGGTATATCTTCGATAATAATAAAGTCAGAGACATTGTTGACCGGAATGGTTGTGATACCGGTAAAGATAGGGTCTGACTGTATGCTTGTTAAGGCATTGCTTAAGTTTGCAGCATTAATTGCGGGGTTTATCGTAAAAAATGTATAGCTTCCGGGCGGAGACGGAACAGGATATCCTGCCGGTGCTGATGTTTCTACCAGTAAATACAGGAAATCATAGCTTGGTACTATCCAGGGATTACTAAACACCGCGATGCCTGCGTTATCAGTCGTTACAGATTGCGCCAACCGGGTGAACCAAATATTGCCCAGTGGCAGGTTTAAAGGTAAGCCGCCGGGCGGAGAACCGGTAGTAAGGTTCATCACATAGAGGTCAAAAACAGCGCCGCGGATATTTATTCCATGAACAGGGTCTTGTTTGAAGACCATTATATCCTGACTGCTTGCGCTGGCACCTACCTGTGATTGCTGAACAACGTATGAATTATCTGAAAAACCTGCCGAGTTGCCGAATATATTTATACTGTTGCCTATCGTACCGCCGGGTGCTCCGATACCAACCTGCGCAAGAGCGTCATAGGTAATCATAACAGGTTGACTGTTAGGAATAACAAACTGTATTTCACTTTCGCTTATAACATTAACGCTCCAAAGAGCACCGGTGTTTATGGTAAATGGCTGCGCTCTCCAGACTCCGTTCCAAACGCCGCCTATTCTTGTTTCGGTAAACATAGAAATCGTATTCATGTAAACCTGCAGGTTAGTTGTTGTATCAACCGCAGTTATCTGAGAAGGACCCGTTGCTTGTCCGGGCGGAGCAAACATTATACCACCGTCAGGGTTTATCACAATCTGATTATGAATAAGATCCGAACCGGGTGAAGATGGGGTCATTGTCTTGGTAATAGGCTGGGGGGTGTAATTTGCTATGCTTTGGTTTGTAAACATGCATGCGCCGGGGTTTACTTCAATAGAAACTGTGTTGGTAAGATTTGTTTGCACAGCCCCAAGGTCGGGGTTGATAACAGCAAGCTGATAGTGAGCTTCAAAGTTACGCTTAAACGCAAACCAGTTCGCTACCGGCCCTGTGCCTATTGGCGTCCCACCCAGCGCAGGCGGCGCGGAGTACTGCCATAAGTTTGCTAAGCCAACGGATATCACATTGTTGCCGCTTGCGTCTCTGCTCTGCGCTACATCGGTTCCGGGAGCGGGTGCAAAGAATCTGTTTGGCGTACCTGTGTCCAGGATATAGAACGATCCGGCTACATATCCGAGCCTTGGATCGAATGTGTCGGTGAAGGTCGGGGTAAACCCTGCTTGAAGCAGTGGTGCCTGTCTCACGGAATAACCACCGTTTATAACTGCGGTATAGTTAAACAAAGCGGGGTTGTTGGTCGGAAGTGATGACTTAAATACCGGCCAGTAGTCGTTTACATTTGTGCCGGATATAACATTGATTTGCGGGCCTTGTATGTAAATATCGAAAGGACTGTTAACCAGATATGTAGCATTGCTCAAAAACCAGCTTGCATTTGATTGGATCGCCGTTACAGCCGGAACCGGCAGATAGACTCTGTATGAAACAGTGACGGTAACAGGTACATCGTACTGCCAGAAAGGCGTTCCGCCCTGGTATGGAGATATCGACGTTCCAAAGTATATTCTTATCTCATTTCCATTAGTAAGCACGGGAGTCGTACACACAAATGCCGGAGACGGAGGCGTGTTAGTACCTGTGAGACTGGCAGTGATCAATAAATTCTGCGGCACGTTTGTCACTGCCGAACCGTTGGGGAATAAGCCGAGGTCGTCAAAGAGCCAAAGAGGTTGACCGAATAAGCCTGCAGGAACATTTAGGGTAATAGTATAGTCAATATAATACTGCCCGAGCGGATTAGTGCCGTCGGGCCTGCCGCAAATACCTGATGTTGTTTTAGTTAGAATTCCTGTGGTATCGGGTGTTATCGGAACGACGCCTGTGTAAGAAATTGTACCGGGTCCTGTGCCGGGAAGTGCGTATGTTATGGTGTTATTAAACAAAACCGGCGGCTGACCAACGGTCGGCGGCGTTATAGTTAATGGTGCAGTATATGTGATTACGATTTGGAAAATATTTCCGAATGGTGAAGCGGTTGCAGGATTTGTGTCGGTCGTCTGCGGTATAGTAAATGTGAACTCACTTGGGTCTGCCGGGTTTACGATGAAGTTAAAAACAGGGTTGTCGGCAGTCGCGCTGTATATGGGAGGAAGCGAAGCTGAGGGCGGTGTATTATATAGGCTTATTGTGATTGCGCTCGAAGCGGGCATAGTCTGATTCGGACCGAGTATATCCGTCAATGCGCCTCCGTTCAGTGCCGGTGAGATGCCGTCGCCGATTGTGGCTGTCCAGTTAATGGAATCGTTTGTTGACGCCAGGTTGCCTGTTTTTGTTATATACATTGCTTTACTGACCGGATCGGAAACGCTTGTGAATTGTGTAGCACCCGGAGATGAGCTGGCCCATAACTGGTTTCCGGCAATAAAGCTGTAGTCAAGCGGGTTTATATTCAACGGGCTGCTCAATAAAGAGCTGTTATTATTCGCTATCATTGCCGGAAGATAAGCGTCGTAAGTAACAGTTACAAAATCACCGACTGTCAAGGAAAGTCCGCTTGATGTCGGCCAAAAACCCACGATAAAGTTTGCAGGGGTGGTCATCCAATTTGAAGAATTATTTACCCAATTGACAACCTGCCCACCGGACTCTGTAGTACCGGTGCTTACTCTCGTGACAACAGAATTAAAATTGCCAAATGCAGTGTTACCGGGATTGTCAAATATCGTCCTCCCGTTGATCAGCGGTTGGTCACTAAAAGATATCCCTGTAATCGAGTCCCCGGGTGTTCCGACAGCGGTTATAGTCACTGCATATGTGATCGTTTCGGTTGAAGGGTTATAATTTGAAGTTTTTGATACTGAAATGCCATCAGGCGGCTCTGTTGAGTTAATATTAACTGTTGTACCCGCACCGAAATCAATGCTTCCGCCCGTTGTACCCATTTGAGCCGTGATTGTAAGGGTAATAGTCACATTCGTAAGGTCTATGTAATTATAGTTTGCAGGGTTGCCGTTTTGATCAACATTAGCAAACCATACGGAAACTACGCCGGTGGTGTTGATGGTATACCATCCGACGACATTGCCGGCAGCAGTTTGTATTGGTGTTTGAGTAATAGCGTTTTGAATAGCGAGACTAACCGGCAGTTGGTATGTCAGCGCGTTTGTTGCTGATGGCGGCAATGAGGGGTTTGGATAAGCAAGCTGCAAATCGGGATTCTCGGCAAAGGTGATGGTGAAGTTATATGATTGACCAATGTACGCAGTGCTACCGGGAGCTACCGTATTTCCCGTCATATCAGTTATAACAACGCCCGTCACAAAGTCTGTAAGATTTGAAGATGTAACCAATGCGAAAGGTGAAATCGAAGCGGGTGTAAAAGTCAACTCGTCCGACGTCTCATCCGGGTCGGGATCTGCATCCGGGTTGAGATCCGCATCCGGGTTGGAATCTGCATCCGGGTCGAGATCCGTGTCCGGGTTGGAATCTGCATCCGGGCCGGGGTCTGCGTCCGGGTTGGATGCGAGGTCGGGTCCTGCACTCGCTAAACCCGGTATGCCCGGATTCCCCTCCGGAGTACTCGCAATTATAAAAGCACTTGCTGCTACTATAACCGCCATTATAAGAACGATAAATACATATTTTTTAAACCGTAACAGACTCATAAACAACCCCCGTTTTGGTGATATGTTACTTTATCCGGTATTGTCAAGATTAGGTCGAAAAACTGTAATTCTTACTATATATAGTATCGCCACTCTTTATAATACTGTATTATTAACAAATTGTCAACAAAATCCGCTGTTTTTCTGCACAATTACAATGGGACGGTTCATCCATCTTTTTTATATACTCCAATGTTTTTTTATGATATACTCTCCCCAAATTATCTGAATAGGAATTACTACTATGATTACTGTCAATAACCTAAGCTTGCAGTTTGGCGGCACTACCTTGTTTTCGCGGGTTGACTTACAGTTTACGGCAGGTAACTGTTATGGCGTAATCGGCGCAAACGGCTCCGGGAAATCGTCATTTCTGAAAATACTCGCCGGTGAGCTTGATTACACAACAGGCTCTGTAGAGATAAAACCTGAAGTACGTATGTCAGTTCTTAAGCAAGACCAGAATATGTACGATGAATATTCCGTTATTGACACGGTCATTATGGGCAATCAGCGTCTGTTTCAGTGCGGCAGGGAAAAGGACGAGCTTTATTTAAAAGAAGACTTTTCCGACGATGACGGGATTCGAGCAGCAGAGCTGGAAGAGGAATACGCCGAGCTTGGAGGATGGGAGTCAGAGTCGGATGCGTCGCAACTGTTGCAAGGGCTCGGCATACCGACTTCCCTGCACCACTCGCTTATGAGTGAAATGGAGCCACGCCAAAAAGTCAAAGCACTCCTTGCGCAAGCACTATTCGGAAAGCCTGATATTATACTACTCGACGAACCGACCAACAATCTTGATGTAGGCAGTGTTGTGTGGCTTGAAGACTTCCTGATGGACTACGAGGGCACAGTAATAGTTGTCGCGCATGATCGCTATTTCCTAAACACTGTTTGTACGCACATGGTTGATATAGATTACGGGAAAATAAAAATGTATGTCGGCAACTATGACTTCTGGTACGACTCAAGCCAGCTTATGCAGAAGTTGATAAAAGAGAAGAACAAAAAGAATGAGGACAAGATACAGGAGCTCGAAGAGTTTGTCCGCCGCTTTTCAGCGAATAAATCAAAGTCCCGACAGGCGACATCACGCAAGAAACTCATTGAAAAAATCAAAATAGAGGATATGCCCGCCTCAACGCGCCGCTACCCATGGGTAGGCTTTAAAATGGAACGCGAACCCGGCAAAGACAGATTGTTTGTCACAGACGTCTCATACAGTGTCGGCGGAGAAAAAGTACTTGATAAAGTAAGCTTTATAATGAGCCGTGATGATAAAATCGCTTTTATCGGGGAAAACGAAAACACAATAACCACAATGTTTAAGCTTCTTGCCGGCGAACTCGAACCCGACGAAGGCGAGATAAAATGGGGCGTTTCAACAACACAGTCTTACTTCCCGAAAGACAACACCTCGTATTTTGCAAATAACGAGCTCAATATCATTGACTGGATACGCCAGTTTTCCGATGATAAAAAAGAAAGCTTTCTTCGGACATTTCTCGGTCGGATGTTATTTACAGGCGATGATGTATACAAAGAAGTACGTGTCCTTTCAGGCGGCGAAAAAGTACGCTGTATGTTATCCCGCCTGATGCTCTCCGGCGCAAGCGTCCTGCTGCTCGACCAACCGACAAATCACCTTGACCTCGAAAGCGTTGCGGCACTAAACAACGGCTTAACTGACTTTAAAGGAAATATTATCTTCACAACCCACGACCACCAACTCATTCAAACAACGGCGAACAGGATAATAGAGTTTAAGGGCACCGGCATAATCGACAGGGCTATGTCATATGATGAATATGTCGAATCGGTGAAAAGTGAGGCTGTGGACTAGTTGTTGCATGGGGGCTTGTCATGTGTTTTTTGACATTTCAGTCAGTTCCGCCTTGTCGCCGGAATTCCCTCAATGTCAAAAAACACATGACAAGCCCCTGGTGTTCCACATTTGAAATACTAGTAAGTTTTTCGTATCTTTATGGAGGGGTTAACCGTTGAAAATACTTGTTATGTCAGACTCTCACGGGTGGAATGATACCATGCTTGATGTCACGGCTCTTGAATCCCCTGATGCTATTTTGCATCTCGGGGACAAATTTATCGATTGTGAGTGTATCGAAAGAATGTTCCCTGAAATCCCTCTCCGTGCTGTTAAAGGCAATTGTGACGGCGGCAGAATCGGACTCGATATGGATGAGTTCACGCTTGACGGCAAGCGTTTCTTCATGACGCACGGGCATTTATTCAACGTAAAAATGGGTAAAACAAGAATAAGCAATGCTGCAATTAAAAGAGGCGTGGATATTCTTCTCTTCGGTCACACCCACACACCCTTCCATGAAGTAAAAAACGGACTGACGATCCTAAACCCCGGCTGTATTGGACTAAACCAAAAATACTACGCCATCATCGAAATCAATGATGGCGCAGTAGAGTGTGAACTTAAAAGCTTGTGAGTACTTGCTCAAAATAAAATCAAAAACCGACGGAAACTGCTCTGCAACAGAGCGAGTGACCGCCGGATCATACTATATTTATCGGAGTTTTATCAAAAAACTTGAGTGTTTTTCCATTTTCTTTACGAACGACTTAACTCAAACCACTACAATCTTCTCGTCCTTTGCTGCAATCGTAATATCATCGCCTTCTTTTATTTTACCTTCCAGCATTTTTTCTGCTACCGTGTCTTCAACTGCGCTCTGTATTTTTCTGCGCAGGGGTCTTGCGCCGTAGACAGGGTCGTATCCTTGTTCCGCAAGCAGATCGATTGCCGATTCGCATACTGACATATTAATACCGATGGATTTCATACGCTTGCGTACCATCTCCAGCATTTTATTACAAATCTCTTTGATATCGTTTTTGCTCAGTTTATGGAAAACAATCGTATCATCTATTCTGTTCAAAAATTCCGGCTTGAACAAACGCTTGACTTCATCCATCACTGCTTCCCGGATTTGTTCATACTCGCTGTCGCTTGCATCCTTATCTCCCGCATTAAAGCCGAGCTTCGTCCGGTTTTCCGTTATGTTTCTCGCACCTGCGTTTGAAGTCATAACGATAATTGAATTTTTGAAGTCAACCTTGCGACCTTGCGAATCCGTCAGCGTTCCATCTTCCATTATTTGAAGAAGCAAATTAAAAACATCCTCATGCGCTTTTTCGATTTCATCAAAAAGCAGTACGGAGTAAGGTCTGCGCCGCACCTTTTCGGTCAGGTTCCCGCCTTCTTCATATCCGACATATCCGGGAGGTGAGCCAATCATTTTTGAGGTCGTGTGCTTATCCATGTACTCTGACATATCTATGCGTAGCATTGCGTTTTCATCGCCGAACATTGCTTCCGCAAGGGCTTTTGAAAGCTCTGTTTTCCCGACGCCTGTCGGACCGAGAAACAAAAACGAACCTATCGGGCGTTTC
>Ga0123353_10009135_pt1 | contig 13633 bp, 17 predicted proteins | sample TergutLab28metaG_3_FD_92763 | JGI IMG/M metagenome (GOLD analysis project Ga0123353, IMG submission 92763) | Labiotermes labralis P3 segment gut microbial communities from Petit-Saut dam, French Guiana - Lab288 P3 | ecosystem: Host-associated > Arthropoda: Insects > Digestive system > Gut ... | reverse complement strand
CGAGCGGTGGAATTTTACGGAATAAAACCACTCCGTATTTTTGATGTACAAAAAGGATACCGCAATAAATCTTTTCGCGTCTTATCTTCTGATGACAAAGACTTGAACCTCATTTTTTACAAAGACGAAGATGAGATTTTGGATCGAATCAAGCGAGCAGATGATTTAAGCGAGATGGCTTTTAAGGCCGGTTTGCCAGTCCGCCATCTTGATGACGAACGGATCCTGACATTAAAAAACGAACGCCGAACAATCTACGCACGACTTTACAATTACCTCCCTGGCGAAACAATTGCTTGGGAAATGTTTTCGATGAACCACATCAAAACACTTGGCTGGGCAATGAGTGATTTGCATTATGCTTGGCGAGATTATGACGGAAATTTGCCAAATGCAATAGATGAGCTACGAGAATTAAACAATCGCATAACCAAGTATTTTGATGACCTAAATGTCTTAAACGCCCTGCACAAAAAACTCAACCTAAAATTAAAATTTAACGATTTTGAAAAAACTTTTGATAAGTTGGCGAATCTCCCTACTCAACCTCTTCATCTTGATCTAGTTCGAGGCAACTTGCTATTCGGTGGAAATGATGGTTGGAAACTCGGCTCAGTCGTTTTATCTGGCGTTATCGATTTCGAAAAAGGTGCTTCTGGAAATCCAATTATCGACCTCGCTCGGTCTTATGCTTTCCTGCTTGTCGACATCGCTGGCAAATCGCCCGAAAAGATCTTAAAGTACTTGGTTGAATCTGGCTATGACAAACGAGGCCAGAATAAAATCGACCTCAATTTAGAATTATTTAATGAATTAGTTGAGTTTTTCCTGCTCCACGATTTCTACAAGTTCTTGCGTCATAACCCTTATGAGTCTTTACCCGAGAACCATCATTTTATGCAAACAAAGGCTATCCTTATTAAAAATAGTGTGCTATACTAGATTTGAGAAACGGTAGAAAAACAACAATGAGAATTGGAGCATAGCGACAATTACCATTACACAATTAGGAGAAAACGGGAGTAATGAAAAGTTGGAAAAAACGACTGGTGGGACAGAGCGATCTGATGGAGCTGGGCGATAAACTACGAGAAAGTGGCAAGAAAGTTGTCTTCACTGCTGGCTCGTGGGATTTGATCCACGCTGGTCAGTGCCGTTATCTGGAGGAATGTAAAAAAGCTGGCGATATTTTAGTAGTTGGCGTCGTAAGCGATAAAGCCATCAGTAAAGTCAAAGGCCCAAACAAACCGATTCTTGGCGAGAAAGTCCGTGCCGAAGTTTTGACATATCTGCGATCTGTGGATTTTGTGACAATCGTGCCAGAGCCAAGTTGCCAACCATCGCTAGGGCTTTTAAAACCTGACACCTATATCACAGTTCGAGAAGATTGGGCTGCGGATTATAAAAATTCCAAGGAATACAAAACCGTCAAGAAATATGGTGGCGAGGTCGAAGTCGTGGACCGACAATCAAGCAAGATTTCTACTTCGCAAATTGTTTCACGAGCTATTGGTGGTTCGCTGTCGGATATGCTAAAAGACTTCATGCAGTACCGAAAGGACCCATTGAAGGAATAATATGAATATCGAGGATTTGCCAGAAGAAGAAAAACAGATAGCGTATCGCGACGCAAGGTTTAACAACGCCTACGACAATATTTGGAAAACTGTGGGTAAGTGTTGTTTTTGCGAAATGAAAGACAAGTATATTTTCTATGAAGAAAATGATATTATGATGACTGTCCCACTTTACGCTTACATTGATGGGCATATCCTAATCGTACCGAAACGCCATGTAAGGAGCGTTAAAGATTTGACTTCTGCCGAATGGGAGACGATCCGCAAGCTTATGTATCTGGCGAAAAAAGTAATTCGTGAAGTGCATGGGATCAAGGGTGTGCAATATATTCAAAAAGACGGTTCGGACGCACAAGCTACCGTACCAGATCATCTGCATTTCCAAGTCATTCCGTTCGACGCACCAGATTTGTCGATTTGGAACTACCGAAGACTAAAACACACACCGTTCGAAAACACGAATCTCTACAAAGAAAAACTAGACAAACTAAAAAAGCTGAGCAAGAGGTTTTCAAAGAAATATGAATAAATATTTTGTCTTGGCGTCTCGCGAAATGAGCGAGGCGAGGGTTAAGAGTCTCTTAGCAAAATATCTGCCACGAGGAAAAGTAGTTTTTGGCATCGCCAAAGAAGAATTTGTGCAAGGTTTTGAAAGTCAACCACAATTCAAAACACTCAAAGGCGATTTCGTTAAAAGTCTGGCAGACAAGTCCAAGGGTCTTCTTGAAGTAGTTGAATACGCTCAAAAAGATGGTGTTGCGATAATAGGCAAAGTAGATTTCAACCGTGCAATTATTATTAACGGCTCGTTCCATCGTAGCTTCCATCTTCGACCAGAATACGATGCGATTATAGAAAAAGGGGCTGAGGTTCGATACGAGTCGCCTTTCACGAGCGAAGACGAAGCAAAAGCCTTTGCCAAAAAGTTTGAAGTCAAAAAAAGCTTACCAAAATTTAACCCTAAAACCATCCAAGACATAATCGAAAAAGAATCAAAAAAAGCATTTATCACAGATTTCCAGACAGCTGCAGCGATAGTGAAAGACGGCGAGATAATCGCCCTGTCACATAACAAAGTTGTGCCGTACGAAACTTACGCCTGGCACTTTGGGCTCGAAAGAGAAAAACACAAATCCCCACCTGGCGATAGCTCAAAATATGACACTGTCCACGCCGAAACAGCAGCAATGATGAACGCTGGTTCTGGAACTCACGGTGCGACAGTTTATATGCAAACTTTTCCCTGCCCTCATTGTGCCAGAAATATCCTGCACGCTGGCATCAAAGAAGTAGTTTACAAACTTGACTACGGCGACGAATACGGCTATAATTTATTTAATAGGGCGGGCGTAAAATACAGGAGGTACAGCGATGAGTGATAAAAAACGAATTCACCCAGAATATCAATATTTGGAATTGCTTGCTCGCATTCTAAAGGAAGGCCGAACCAAGCAAACGCGTGGAATCGTGCCAATTAAATCTGTATTTGGCGCACAGCTTCGTTTTGACATGCGTTATGGCTTTCCATTGATGACGACTAAAAAAATGTTTGGGCTTAAATCTTTGACACATGAAATGCTTTGGTTTATTTCAGGCAAATGCCAGACGCCAGAATATTTGAACAAAAATGGCGTAAAACTCTGGGACGGATTCAAGGATGACAATTCTGTCAAAGAAGGGACTCTTGGACGAATCTACGGCGTGCAATGGCGACATTGGAAAAAGCCAGACGGCACAGAATTTGACCAATTACAATGGGCGATCGACGAAGTCAAAAATAACCCAAACAGTAAAGCAATTATCGTTTCTGGATGGAATGCTGGCGAGATTGATGAAATGCGTTTGCCGCCCTGCCACACCATGTTCCAACTCGATGTGATTAAAGGCAAACTTTACATGCAACTTTATCAACGAGCAAGCGATGTGTTTTTGGGGCTACCGTTTAATATTGCACAATATTCAGAGCTACTTATGATGATCGCAAAAATCACGGGTCTTGAAGCTCGTGAGTTTGTAATCAGCATTGGTGACGCCCATCTTTACACAAATCAGCTCGAAGCAGCGAAAGAACAAATCCAAAGAAAACCTATGCCATTCCCACAACTAAAGATTCACGGTGACCAAAAAACAATCGACGATTTTAAATTTGAAGATTTTGAAGTCTTAAATTACCAATCGCACAAAGCGATTAAAGTTCCTGTTGTTATTATCTAGTTCTGTTTCAAAACTTTACGAAACTCTGAATAGCTATCGTTGATAATTTCGAAAATTGGTTTGCCTGTTAATTTTTGATATTTCTTCACAAGATAAAAACCAAGAGAATAGCCAGCCCAACGAGGTAATTCGTTATTGCCCTTACGAAAAATCATGTGATAATCATAATCTTTGGAGTTAAGTTGGTCTTTTAAGATCTCCATAATCTTTTCATTTTCTTCATCGGACCGAGCTGAAACAACTTTGAGAAAAAATTGTGGATTATCAACCCCCGATTCTTTCATGATCTCCTGCTCAACCCTAATCGCTAAGCCCTCGTTAATCATTAAATCAAATAACACATAATTATGCTCATGGCCTCTTTGCCACCGTGCCACATGAGTCAATTCGTGAGTCAAAATATCAAAAATAACATCTTCTCGCACGACATCTATTGAAGTATCGATCGACATTCGAACATAATCAGGAGCATGAGTATAGCCACCAACACCATCTTCTGGAATCACGATATCGGTCATCGTATCAAAAACTATATCAACTTGCTGTTCTATGCCAAGCTTTGGAACAACGATTTCTTCAGTTCGACGAATAGCGTTCTCAATTTTGCTTATATGTTTGTCTAATTTATTATTTGCATTTGCTATATGAGGAATGAGAATCATAGTACGATTATAGCATAATCTTATAGAGATCGGCATGCTTGCCAATCATCTTCTCTAAACTAAACTTTTCTTCGATAACCTCTCGGCAGACCTTGCGGTCTATCTCATAAATTTTTTCCATCGCTCCAGCAATACCAACAACAATCAATTTTTCGTTAAACACAAGAACTATAAACCCAGTTTTACCATCTTCAATAATTTCAGAAGTTGCACCAGTCGTTAATCCGATAACTGGCGTGCCAGAAGCCAAAGCCTCCAACGACACCATGCCAAAAGGCTCAGAAAAAGTTGAAGGGACAATAAGTGCTATTGACTTAGCAAGAAAATCATTGAGTTCTTTGCCTTGCAAAAAACCAACATATTCAATCTCTTCGCCAAGACTTGGCTCGATAATCTCCGACCAATATTGGTCCTTGCTAGCGTCGCTATAATGCTTGCCAGCAATCTTGAGTTTTGTTTTTTGGTGAGGGTATTTTTGGTTATATAATTTCACAGCCTCAATCGCAAGATGCACACCTTTCGGCTCAATGATGCGACCAACAAAAGCAAAATAATTTTCAGTCTTTCCAAAGTTCGGAGAATAATCAGCAGGATTGATTCCATGATGAATATTGGCAACCCAATTCGTGTCTTCTGGCATACCTTTTCGTTGAGAAATTGAAATAGAAATCCAATTCAAGTGCTTATATTTCGGCATAACCGATTTATATTTAATCAGAAAATTGAATGGGTCATGATGTGTGAAAACCACAGGCTTAGCACAGAAATTCGCAAACTGCATTGCCAAATCTTCTTCGTTTGTGTAAACATGCACCACATCAAAATCGCCATCGTTTGCCATTTTGTAGGCTTTGGAAATTAGTTCTGCTTGTACTTGGCGAGCCAACCCAACAAAAGTAGCTGGGTGTTTTTTTAATAATTCCATGTAGCCGTACCCACGGCCTTCAAGTTCTTTCTCGAAATACGACATGTCTGCCGTGATGTTTTTAACATCCGTGTTAGCAGACCCAGGTGTAAACAAAGTTACATCAATATCAAAATCCTTCAGCCCAGAAGCCAGTGATAAAGCCAAATGGCCAGGCGAAAAAATCACCTTAGGCAACAATTCACGATTGATAAAAATATGTGGCACTACAAGTGCCACCCGAATCGGTTTTTTCGAGTCCCGAATATTACTCTTTGTCTTTTTCGTCATCTTTCAAGAAGCTCAAATCCAAATCTGTGTCATAGTCGTCATTTTCGCCGTAATAGCTGTCGACTGCATTATTTTCTACCATATGCGTCCTCCTTAATTTCCTCTCAATTGTACCACAATTATATTAATAATTCCACTAAAAATCAAGTAATTCACAGTTGTTTTTCTCTAAAAAATATGGTATAATAAGCTATGAAAACAACTAGTAAAATCGCCAACCACGCGCCTTTGGGCCTGCTTGGGTTTGGCCTAACAACAATATTATTAAACCTCGTAAACGCAGGAATCACGGAGCAAACAATTGTTGTCTGCGCCATGGGAATCGCAGTCGGTGGCCTGGCTCAAATCGTCGCAGGAATTTTGGAATACAAAAACGGCAACACATTTGGAGGAACGGCGTTCACGGCATACGGATTTTTCTGGCTATCGTTAGTTTTGATTTGGATAAACCCATGGAGCGAAAACCTTGCAGGCGCAAACAATATTTCAATGGGATTTTATAAAATGTTCTGGGGAGTCTTCACCGGCTTCATGTTTATCGGAGCTTTGAAACACAACATGATCACACGCCTCATCTTCGGATCATTAGCGTTGCTTTTCTTCACTATCGCACTAGGAGATTTCACTGGGGTCCTCGCCATCACACGCATCGCTGGCTGGATTGGGATAATCACAGGCGCTTTGGCGCTTTATTCAAGCGTTGGCCAAATCATCAACAACGAATACAAACGCGAAGTATTCCCACTATAAAATACTTTCTAAATCTTTTTTGACGATTTCTTTTCTGAGAAATAATTTCTGCCCAGCCATCAATCCATTAGCCCAATTTAAAATCTCTTTGTCGTTTGCAATGATTTGACTTTCGCCTTTACTTATTGAAACCAAATTCAAAAATCCACCATCAGCAATTTTCAAAACTTCGTCTTTTCTTTTCAAGACTTTTTCGGCATCCCAAACAGCTAATTGAAAAACATTAATTTCTCGCCCCAAAGTTTTAAAATCAATTACCTTCATGTCTTTTTCCAAGGCTCCAACTAAGTCTTTCAAAACACCCTGCTCCACCGTTTCAAAATATTCAGTACGAATATCACCAAAACGATTCACCAAATCTGCATAGGCAATTTTATCTCGTTCGTTCGCCACACCTGCCATAAAGTTTAGCGTGTTGTCCAAAATCGCCTGCATCAAAAGCTTGCCACTCGCTTTGCTCATTTCGTCAAGTCGCCCAGCATCTCGCCAACGCTCCCAAATAATTGTCGCAACCGCACCAATCTTTTCGATTTGCGTTTTCACACCCTTTTCTTCCCAATATTTTTCAAATCCAAAATGATGGTCGATAATTTCAACGATTCTGTTTTGGTCTACAAAATCTTCAAAAGCACTCGGATCGCTGACATCAACAATAATAAATTCATCATCGCTAGAAGACTTGAAGCCACGCACAACTCGATCTTGGTCATCAACAACACTTTCATTGAGTGGAGCGTTGCTCGCGGGAACGCCATCCAGCAATTCCGCATACGCAACTATCGCAGAATACGAATCAATATCCAAATATCTCGAACCAGCAGTGATCACAGTTCTACTCATGCTATAATTATAACATGAATGATAAAATTAGATGCTGTTGGTGTGGAGACGATCCATTATATGTCGCCTATCACGACAACGAGTGGGGGCGACCAACGCACGACGACCAGAAACTTTTTGAGATGTTGATGTTGGAAGGTGCACAAGCAGGTTTGTCTTGGATCACGGTTCTTAGAAAGCGAGAAAATTATAGAAAAGCTTTTGACGATTTCGACCCAGAAAAAATCGCAAAATATAATGAGAAAAAAGTTGAGGAACTTTTGCAAAACGAAGGAATTATCCGAAACCGTTTGAAAATCAATTCGGCGATAACCAATGCAAAATTATTCTTGGAGATTCAAAAAGAACACGGGAGCTTTGACAAATTCATCTGGAAATATGTAGACTACAAGCCAATCACAAATAGCCACAAAACAATCGACACTATACCAGCAACGACCGACATCTCCGACCAAATCAGCAAAGACTTGAAAAAGCTTGGCTTCAAGTTTGTTGGCTCAACTTCAATGTACGCTTTCATGCAATCTGCTGGAATGGTCAATGACCATATCACAGATTGCTTCGCCTATAAAGAACTTACTTCAAAATAAGTTTCTAGAATATTTTGATGAGATACAAGAAAAAGTTGCGAAACGGAAGAAGATGCACTTTGGTGGGCGTCTTCTGAGTCTCGTAAAACTTTGACGAAGTATATCGCAAAATAGTCAGAAACTAGTCTATTTTCTTGACTTGCAAGGCATCTAACTCGATCGGCATCTCCTGACCAAACATGAAAACTAGCATATTGAGGCGTCCCTTTTCTGCATCAATTCCAGAAATAGAACCTTCAAAACCTTTAAACGGACCGTCAATAACTTTGACGATTTCGCCAACACTATAGCTAATATCATATTTCGGATCTTCAACGCCCATTCGCTTCTTGATCTTTGCAACTTCAGCTGGAGAAAGTGGAGTTGGCTTGCCGTCAATTCCAACAAAACCACTCACGCCCTGCGTGTTTCGCACAACATACCAAGATTCGTCAGTCAATTTCATATCAACCAAAACATAACCTTGGAAAATTTTGCGTTCTACAACTTTTCGCTTTCCATCCTTAACTTCAATCTGCTTTTCTTTTGGCACTAATGCGTCAAAAATATAATCCGACATGTCAGCGCTTTGCGACTTTTGGCGGATTGCGTCAGCCACTTTGTCTTCGTGTCCGCTATATGTGTTGATCGCATACCACGCTCGGTCTGTATCATATCGGCTACTTGTTGCTTGTTTTTCACTTTTCATAAACTTATCTCCCTTTTACCCTAAAATTAATTCAAAAACCCAACCAAAGAATATATCCAAAAGCCAAATAACTGCAAGAATTATGGCTACATAAATCAAAACGCTAAGAAGCATCGCTCGTGTTTTCTTGCCATTTGGAAACTTCGTTTTTCGTAGTTCTAGAAACGAGTTTTTGATGTACAGACCCAACCGTTTTAACGGATTTTTACTGGGTTGTTCGACCTTTTTGGTCTTTTTAGCCACCTTCTTGTTTTTTGACATTTTCCCCCTTGAATTTAAAAAATCCTACTATCGTAGGACCATGTGTCAAGTATAGCATATCTGGAAGGAAATTGCAAGAGCAAAACTGACATCTAGTGTCAGTTTTGCAATTCCTAAACATTGAGTTGTCCAGCTATTATAGTTTAAAGCAGACCTCGCTCTCGCAGATAATGCTCACCAATGATACCGCGTTCTTGGCTGGTCATATCCCAACACTCCTGGCCCGCAAAAGCTTGCCAGCTTGCTCCTGTATAGCTCGAACACCAATTAGCCAGACCACCAGGTCCGTGCGTACTATAATAATGCCATTGACCACTCGCCCCATTTCGCCAGAAAGTCGAGGCAATCTCACCAATTTGACCCTCGTATGTAATAGCTGAAACCCATTGAAACGGAGCAATTGGACTGTTTTGAATCTCACCAACACGCAACACTCTTTCGGTATGCGCACCAGCTTCTCTCAAAGCGTTATTCAATTGCTCCTCCAAACTCCTCTCAACTGGTGCTTCCTGCCCAGTTGCTTCTGCCAATTCTGCCCTAGCTTCTTCAAGCTGTCGCCGTGTGCTTTCTAAATCTGCCTCAGCAAACTCCAACTGACTAGCCAAATCTTCATTGCCAGTATCTTCGCCATGATTTTTACTACAACTCTTGCCGACAAAGAACGCTCCGACAATCAAACCTAACACCAAAACGCCTGCGACAATCTTGATGGTGATTTTCTTTTTGCTACACTTCTCTCTTGGTGCTATACTCTCTGGCATAGCTACTGTTGTTCCATTGTTTTCCATACAACCTACTCCCCTTCCTTTTAACTTATTTTACCACACTGATCGCAACAAAAAAGCGACCATATGCTTTTAGTCGCTACAACCTAAGCAAACCGAGTTTAGAAACCCTTAATGCTAACACATGGTCGCATTTATAATTTCTAAACACAAATTTTGCAGTTTCGGTAAACTTAGATTGTAGCTCCTTGATTATACCCCTTGCCCCTGTTTTTCGCAAGTTTTAGGGTCGTCTTATTTTCAAAATCTGTGCTACAATATAAAGAGAGATAAGGAGAAGAAATGCCCGATAACACAATGACAATTTTTGATAATATCAAAACCTACGACGAAAACCGCAGTGAGTTTTGGAGTGCTCGCGATCTGCAAGAAATTCTAGATTATGCCTCGTGGGAGAAATTTCTGCCAGTAATCGAAAAGGCAAAAACCTCGTTCGAAACAAGTGAGACGACTGCAAACCAGAACACAAACGATCATTTTCGCCAAGTGGGGAAAATGATCACGATCGGTAAAGGTGGACAACGCGAAATTGACGACTATCGACTTAGTAAATACGCCTGTTATCTCATCGCCCAAAATGGCGACCCCAAGAAAGAACCAATCGCTTTGGCTCAAAGCTATTTCACAATCCAAACATTTCGCCAAGAACAAACTGATGTGGATCTCGCTGAACTACATCGCCTAGAAGCACGAGAAAAGTATCGTGAATCTGACAAGAAGCTCTCAACTATCGTAAAAGATCGAAATGTATCTCCGCAAGAACTAGCGACAATAAAGAGTAACGGCGATAGAGTTTTGTTTGGTGGACACGACACCCGTGCTATGAAACAAAAGATGGGGTTAAAACCAACAAGCCAAAAACCCTTAGTTGATGTCCTGCCAACAATTTCAATCACAGCTAAGCAACTTGCTAACGAAATGACTCATATCAATACTGTGCAAAATGACCTTCACGGATTCTCACCGATAGACACCGAACACAAAACCAACAACAAAACTATTCGTGATACTCTCACAGCTCGTGGAATAAAACTGGAAGACCTTCCTCCTGATGAAGATATCGCAAAGATCGAACGAAAAGTAAACAAGAAATTGAAGACTAAAAATTAACTAGTCATGTACTATCTTTTGCTTTGCAAAAGTTTTCACTACCTCGCTCGGAAAGAAGCGTAAACTCTTCTTTCTCTCGCTTCATTGTGCTATAATTAACTACAAGATGGAGAGTTTTGACTTAGTGGTAATTGGAGGTGGAACGGCTGGTTCGGCTGGGGCTTTGCAGGTGGCAAGTGCTGGGTATTCTGTGGCTGTCGTGGAATCTACTGCTGTTGGTGGAGACGCTGTTTGGTTTTCGGATTTGCCCAGCGAGGCAATTTTTTACGCGGTGGATTCTTTTGCTCGTGCCAAGTGGGGTCAAGCAATGGGCATCAATAGTGCAACCCTCAGCATGAATTACAACAACATGCAAAAATGGAAAAACACTCTCCGAAAAACTGTCGCCAACGCCATTGAATCAGATTTCAAAAAAGCTGGAGTGAAAGTTTTTAAAGGCTCTGGGTCTTTTGTCGACAGCCACACCGTCAGAGTCGGATCAACCCAAATTCACGGCAAAAAAATCCTAATCGCGACTGGTGCTGAAATTGTCCTACCAGACATCCAAGGAGCAGACCGAACACCATTCTTGACACCGTCCGATGTTTTGGATTTACCAAAATTGCCAAAATCTGCACTCGTGATTGGTGGTGGAGCGAGAGGAACGGAACTCGCCGAATATTTGGCAAAGCTTGGCACGAAAGTTTCTTTGGCTGAACTCCAGCCAAACATTTTGCCACGAGAAGACGAAGAAGTAAGTGCTTGGTTTAAAAATTATTTAGTGAAAAAATTAGGGATCCGAGTTTTGACAAGCACACGAGTCGAAGCTATTGAAAAAGACAAGATCAGTCAAAAGGCAATGTTGCTCCAAAACGGCGAAGAAACCACCGAGCGATTTGAAGAAATTATCCTCGCCACCGACCGTGTTGCAAATGTTTCTGGGTTAAATCTTGAATCAGCAGGAGTCCGTTTTGATGATAGTGGCGTTTTTGTTTCGCCAACTATGCAAACAACCAAAAAGCATATTTTTGCATCTGGCGATTGCATCAGCCCCGAAAACGACGGCTTTACCCCACAAAACCCAGCGACTGGTTTTTGTGTTCGCCATGACGCTTCAGCACAAAAAGATGTTTTCCAAAGCCAAGTCGCAATGAGCAACGCCTTTCCAAAAACTTCGCCGAATGGTCGCAAGAAAACTTCTGCAAATTATGCTGGGCTTCCTCGCATCACTCGCACATCGCCAATGATCGCAACAGTTGGCTTGACCGAAAACGAGGCAATTCGACAGGATTTGTCAATCAAAAAAGCAGTTATTTTGCTCAACCAATCGTCGGCGTTTCCAATCAGCCAAGCCGAAGGCTTTATCAAAGTAATTACCGACCGAAGCAAAAAAGTTCTTGGTGCTTGTGTCGTTGCACCAGACGCCGACCAATTAATTGCACCGATTTCCCTCGCAATCCAAAACGACCTGCCACTCGTGAGCCTGTCTTCACTCCGAACATCATTTTTGAACTACTCCGACATCATCCCAATGGTGGTTGGTAAATTACTATGAAACGAGAGCTAGCCCAGGAATTAACCAGATCTGCTCGTGGTTCAAAATCTTCTCGCTCACATCGTGAGCCGTCAAAAAGTCGCCGAGTAATTGCGTTTTTGATTTTCCTCGTCGCTATTGGTGGCTTGATTTTCGCCAATATCCAGGAAGAAAAAGCCGAAGTTGTCGAGGAGGAAGTTGCTCCTGCTGAAATTGTCGAGCGAGTAATCGATCCCGATGCACCAAAGGCTCTTGAAAAATTAGATGAAATCGAAATCAAAGGACGAGCACCAAAAACAGGTTATTCACGAAACGAATTCGGCAACGGCTGGGGACAAATAAATGGTTGCGATGCTCGCAATGTGATACTATTCCGAGATCTCACCGACATCGAAATGCGAGATAATTGCGTGGTTGCGAGTGGAACTTTGCACTGCCCATACACCAATAAAATAATTCCATTTGTTCGTGGTGAAAATTCAAGCGAAGTACACATCGACCATGTTGTCGCACTTTCTGATGCTTGGCAAAAAGGTGCTCAAAGCTGGGACCGTGACAAACGAATTGCTTTTTCAAACGATCCGATGAATTTGCTTGCCGTTGACGGGCCTGCCAATCAACAAAAAGGCGACAGCGATGCTGCGTCTTGGCTTCCATCTGTCAAATCTTTTCGTTGCCAATTTGTCGCACGCATGGTCAGCGTGAAATTAAAATGGGGACTTTGGAACACCCAGGCCGAAACCGACGCCATGCGACGAGTTTTGGAAACCTGCCCTAACGAGCCGATTTTGCAGTAGCCTTGTGCCTGCGTCGATAAGATAAATTAACAGCCCCACTCCAGCCGTTTTCGGATTCAGAATCAAAAACATTAATCACACCAGCCTTAACTTCATCAATAACAATAAGTGCTGGGTTGTATGGAACGAGCGTTCGATAATACGCCAAATCGTCTGGGTGTGTGATTCGCTTGCCTGGAAAAGTTGTTTCGAATTTCTCGCGAGCTAAAACATTAAAATAACTTACATCACCCATTGGTGGAAGATATAATTTCGCTTTCATACCCATGCGATTAATAATTTTTTGGACTTCGGAAAGTTTAAGACGGGTCTTGGAAGCAATGAAGACCAAAAGATTACCCTTTCGATCAAAAAACACAGTAGCACTCGCCATCGAGCCGACATAGGCATTGGCTAATAGAATCTTGTCGACTTCCCCACGATAATTGAATTGCGTGAGGAGCATTCTCTGAAACTTCACCTCATCCGACATGGTTTGATTATATCACATCAGTTGGCCAGATAAAAGCATGAGCGTTATTGTAAAATCTGGTTTTATAGATTTCGATGAAGTTCAAGGAAAAACGAGGATCGCAAACGAAATGTATCGGGATACATTGAGTGCGGACCACAAGTTTTGACGAAGAAATTCGCGAAATATATAGAGCTAGG
>Ga0123353_10009134_pt1 | contig 13633 bp, 5 predicted proteins | sample TergutLab28metaG_3_FD_92763 | JGI IMG/M metagenome (GOLD analysis project Ga0123353, IMG submission 92763) | Labiotermes labralis P3 segment gut microbial communities from Petit-Saut dam, French Guiana - Lab288 P3 | ecosystem: Host-associated > Arthropoda: Insects > Digestive system > Gut ... | reverse complement strand
TCTGGCTCTGCTGGCGTAGGTGTTTGGGTCTGGGGGGGGGGGGTGGGGGGGGTGGGTTTTTTTGGAGTTTTGGGTGTGGGGGGGGGGGTGGGGTGCAACAGAATGTGACGATTTTCACATCGTTGTTTTGATTATGTTGAATATGAGAAACCTAAGAACTCCAGCAGTAAAATGCCACTTAACATTTGCCTTTTACTTTTTAAAAAATTTCGTCTCTTAGTTGGTCCCCCTGGCACGAAATGCATTCCTCTAATCATGATCTTACATTAATAAAACTGCACAAAACACTCAACTTTCCCCCGAAGTTGCAGTACGTTAGTTTCAGTTGAGTTTTGAATGTCGTCACGTTCAGGGACGAATGAGCACGTCAGGGTCGGAATTAGACACTAACAAACATCTGCTGCGAAGTTATGGTTAACTGCCCCGCTCAATACCGCACGACAGGAAGACCACTTTGAAGATGTATTTTTTTTAAAATAAAAAGTGTATATTAAACGACATTTTACTGCTGGTTCTGTACGGCTGGAACACCTCAGTCGGTATAGCGACTCGCTACGGACTGGACGGTCCGGGAAACGAATCCCGATGGGGCAAGATTTTCAGCACCCATCCAGACCGTCCTTGGGGCCCACTCAGCCTCCTACACAGTGAATATCGGGTCTCTTTCCTGTGGGTAAAGCGGTCGGGGCGCGGCTTTGAGCACCCACCCACGTCTTGCGCCGAGGTTAAAGAAAAAGTAGTGCTGTACCTCTACTCCCTCTCTCGGCCTTCGTGGTTTGTTCGAGGGAGAATTTTTATCTTTTCCTTTACTACTGGTACTCTGTGATTTTTAATTTTTTTCTTATATTCAAACCCATTAGTTAAAACAGCTGTCCGAAATTTGTGACATAATGGTGCTGAATTCTGTATATGAAGTAAAAAATACAAAATGCTCTAGAAAGTTAGATGTACAACGTCTTGTGGTTTTTATACGTGTGCCCCGCCAAGAAGCCTACAGTAAATGTTGTGGCCCTTTGCCCAAAAAGCCGCAGGATACGCCCCTTGTGTAGATATTGAGAGCGTCGCTAAAAATTGCTAAGGAAAAGATAGAGAAAAAATAGACTGTACGCATTGCACTAACCCCGGTGTCGCTTAAGGTCAATGGTGAAAGTATAAATCCATAACCCGCTGCTGGAAATAAGACATTCTGTAGTTCGTCGTCACCCACAAACAAGATCGTGACAAAGGGTTCTGTGTGAACGGGTGTCACGTGCCGGATTGTCTGCTGTTAGTTGTAAAGCCCTTCGGTTACTGGAGTAAGACGTCGGAGTTTCAATAATTTTACTTTATTTTCCATTTTCGGTACGATACACCATCTACATTAACCACCACTATTGAAAATTTTAGAATGGCTCCAAAGTGAGTGGCACCGTAAAAGCGTGTCAGGGAGTACTAAGCCGTGCAAAATAGGGTTGATATTTTGACATTCTGAGGACCGTGCGTCGTGATATATTCGTATAATAGAAGCCAACAAGATGCATTATTTCTCAACTTTATTTTGATATGCAAATTGTATGTCAAAATGAATTTCAGAAATAGTGCATCTTGTTGGCTTCTATTATAAGAATAAGGATGACATGTTATTCATATGCAGGTTTGTAAATACGGCCAGCTTCTTTAGATAGATATTTTGAAGTAAATTTCCGTGGCTTTTTGTGTGGTCCGAATGCTCCTGTTTTGATTTAACAGAACAGAGATGATACATCTACATTAACCATTTCGAGCGTGCATTACATGTGAGTAATATACAGGATGATCCAGGATGAAAGGTCAACTTCGTGGGAGGTTCATGTGAATTTTTTTCTCACGGTGACCGCTACTGTTACCTCCCAAAATAATGACCTTTCGTCCTGAATCATCCTGTGTGAAGTTCAATCCTACTTCATAGAGAGCAGTCTCCAATATAAAGGACGAGCTCTTTAATGATGATTAGGGAAATCACCGAAGTTTATCGAGAGACCCAAGAGCAACAGGTGGGTATATTATGTGGATAAATTGCAGAGTTTAAGAATCTTAATGTAGGTGGTACGTATAGTTACCTTTGTGCTTTAAATGGTAAATCTTTTCGACATTGTAAAGATTCCTTGCGACGATTGTGAACACATTGAAATGACAATGTATATAGCACAGAAAAATTCGGACAAACGTTCATCCTGAGCGGGAATGTAAGCAGCCATCTTTATTTGAGTGGCCGTTTGACGTTCACCTATTAAATCGTGCTGTCCATGTACTTCATTGTGTAATTATCTCAGTTCTTCATATGACACGTAGATTCCAAAATGCCTGTACTACTTTACGTCTTCTTGTTCTTTCAGAAAAAAAGTTACTGTTTTTAGCAGCCAATCACTGCAATACAAATTCGGGTTAGCTCAGTTAGTGTAGTCAACACTATTAAGGCTGGTTGACCAACAGATCGAAGTTTTATTCTCAGCAGGTACAAGAGGTTTTTTCTTTTCTCCTGACCGTCTACACCGGCACTGGAGACCAGATATCGCACTGTCCAGTGTATATAGCATGCATTTTTGTCGTGGTGAAGCAATAGGAGCGTGAAACTACACGTTTCTACTTAGTACAGAGGAGGGCGGTACCATGTGTAGTGGCCTCACCCTGTATAGTCTTTCAAACTATAGTCATTCCATATAAGTTATGTAGTCGACGAATATGCATTAGTATAGATTTTTCTCCCAGTACCTCTGTTTTCCCCTATCAGTAACATTCCACCAATGCTGCATACTCATTCATTAATCTATCATCTGTGCCATAATGTTAGTAATCGGCAGCATCGTTGAAAACGCACTTAAATACTACAATTAATGATGTGTAGAGTTATACCCCCTCCCCCTCCCCCTCGCATATCTTGATGCCACAGTCCGTTCTGTAAACACAGATACAACTTTATGTGTGCACTTCAAAACAGAATTTGTGCAACGGAGCAGCGCGCCACCAAACTAATCAACGCGCGCTCTTCAACCACAGTTTGGGTTACATTATATACAGCGGAGTTCACGCAGGGAGCGACAAAGAGTGTATTTGACACGCGTTGTGCGCTCTGTAATGCTGGATACAAACAAAAACACTTTAGGGTCTGTAAACTGTTTCCTTTGTTGCAGTGTGTGGTCTGTCACACAACACCGAGCTTTGGATATACAGGGTGTTGTCTTTTCTACAGAACAATCTGCGTGCAAAATTTTGATGATGCTGTTCTGATGTCGATGTTGAAATGTTTGATTTTCGTGTTATTTTACGTGTTCCACTTACGTGTTTTCTTGAAATATGCCAGGATGGTGACAGAATCTCCGGCTTGCTGTTGCAGGGGAAGAATGGAGGTTATTATAATGCATTTATTGGTACGTTTGTACAACATATATATCTACAACACTATAATGTGTATTAATAATTGTCCAACGAGATGCAGCACAAAGCAGTCTATTTATTATTCCGCAATATCTGTCTACATGTTTCGGGTGTCAACCACACCCATCATCAGGAGTACACAAAACTGTAACTACAGCCTCCGGTACTGGTCATATTTTTTATGCAGCTACCTCCCTCCAACGTGACCGAGTTAGTAGCTGCACAAAAAATATGACCAGTACCTGAGGCTGTAGTTAAAGTTTTGTGTACTCCTGATGATGTGTGTGGTTGACACCCGAAAAATGTAGCGTGAACTTGCAGAATAATAGATAGACTGCTTTGTGTTGCATCTCGGTGGACAATTATTAATACACTCGTAGATCAGCGATGCACGGAACCGTGAACATAAAAAGCATAAAACTCTAATGTATATGACATTGCAATTCTGGACTTCACAAATTGTATTTGAGCTGTGTCTCTCGTATAACGCTGAGAATACTGAACATAGACAATAACCGTCTGGTGTTTGTAACAGAATCGTAGTGCTATGTATAATGTAGGAACTGAAACTTTATATGCCATTTGGATATATTTGTGGCCTGAAATCAGACCTCTTTCCTGTTCTGCCTTCTCTAAACACCTCCGTTCTCATCGCTTTTACCTTCTTTACTTCCCAGCGCTCTACTTTCCATTCTGCTTTTAGCAGCAGGAGGAGCGGCTACTGACTTCCGAGAACATTTGTTACAGTAACATTTGGTACAGTAACATTTGTTACAGTAACATGTGGTACAGTAACATTTGGTACAGTAACAATTGGTACAGTAACATTTGTTACAGTAACAATTGGTACAGTAATATTTTCAAATTTTTTTAACGTTAGTCATCCCGCTGTGCTTATCTATACACGTAAAGTACAACGTATCAGTCAAAACTCAACAGTTTTATTACATAAAATGCTATTTTAGGGCGACATGTTTCGACTCTTTCTGAGTCATCTTCAGGCCCTCTAAAGTACAGATCCAAGGTTAACAATGTTTAGAGTGCATTCTTGGATCCAAAACGCTTTACAATAGATAGTATAATTGTTGCAAAAGTGCATGTGTCGGTAGATTTTAATATATATACAGGGGGTGCCAAAAGTGTATATACATTAAAAAATGTATACACATTTTAAGAAATGTTATCTATGTATTACTTTTCGAAGTTGAATTGAATTACTGTAGCAATGTGCAGTAGGACGTTCGCTTAAACGTGACTTGTATTCATCGTTTGTTATCGGTATAAATTGAGTATTACAATTTTAATACAGTTTTTTCCTTTCTTACAATGTGTATACTTTTTTTGGCACCCTCTGTGTACAATAGATAACAGTTTAAAAATTAAAACGATAAAAATTCGCAATCATAGTTGTGTTATATGAAGGCACCTGTGAATATATAAACTAGTTATTACATAGTACAGTGACATCTAACAGAGATGTGCATATTGGGGATGATTAACTATTGTTAGAGCTTGAATTGGATTATTTAGGTACCATAGAATGGTTCCATATTGAATTGGTCACTAGCTATATATATTCAGTTATTCAATTCAAACTCTGACAATAGTTAATCATCCCCAATATGCGCATCTCTCTTAGATGTCACCGTACTATGTAATAACTAGTTTACATATATATATATATATATGTGTGTGTGTGTGTGTGTGTGTACACAAATACCGTCATATAACACAACTATTATTATGAATGTTTATCGTTTTAATTTTTAAACTATAGTCTATTTTATATATATATATTAAAATCTACCGACACATGTACTTTTACAACAATTATACTGACTATTGCAAGCGTTTTGGATTCCAGAATGCACTCTAAACACTGTTAACCTTGGATGTGTAATTTAGAGGGCCTGAAGATGACTCAGAAAGAGTCGAAACATGTCGCCCTAAAATAGCATTTTATGTAATAAAACTGTTGTGCTTTGACTGATACGTTGTACTTTATATGTACAGTAACATTTTATTTGTGCCCGATATGAAAGAAGTATCTTCCAGTAGGCCCCACCCACCTCCTTTCGGGCTTCTTATTGTTAAGTTTTCACTTCATTCCTTTCACAGTGTCCCTAGTATCTTGTCTCTCCGCAAGGGCTTTTGTTGACTAGGATGCCAGCATCGTCCGGGACAAGCAGTGATAGTTGCTTGCTTAGGGCCCCCCAAAAAAGGAACATGCTGTAATCCCACCCCCCCCCCAAATTGGGACACAATCTAACTACATTTCGTTCAACAAACAGTGCATGTACAACTTTACTACAGTTTTCATATCTCCACATGAGCCACATTTCCCGCCCATTCGATCCTCCTCTGTTTAATATCGTCATTAAATTGTGTTGCATTGTTCAAAGTGTGAACTCGAAATGTAGCATTGTACACCCCTTGTTACTAGCCCCATCTGCACCTGTTTCTTTTACGGTAAATCGTCTGGTTTCATTCAAGCGTTTACCGGTTCGAATTTACCGGAAAGCCGACTAGCCTGACTAATGTTTTAGTGATCTTCCTCAGTCCCTCCATACAAATGCCGGGCACAGTAACCCATTAGGCTACGAACACTCCGTTCCACACCTGCCCAGTCCAATTTTCGCTGTCTTTATATTCGACGCCACGTAATGCGATCTAAAGACAGCGTCGTTGAATAAACCAAACTGTAATTTTGCATATTTTCCCTAGAGGTTTGTTAATTACTGTCGCTGTTTGTAAAGATATATTGTGTGTTAATAGCGCCCACGGATATAAATCATATTTTCAATAAATAATTAGTCTTGAATTTCGTATATAACAAACCAAAGATCGTGTTGTAAGTTCCAGTAACTCTGTAACACAATTACTGTTACAAATTCATAGAATTCTGTTGACCCTAGTAGCTGTGTGATGATTCCCTTGTGTCTGGTAACGTCAAAGCGGTGTTTGGATTTATAGGACAGTTGGGTGCACATAGACACAATAAAGGGAACTGCTGTTGTGCCAGAACCATGTACAGTCTGATAAAATCAACACTTCAGGCCGTTAAAACCTAGTAGTTATTTCATGTACCACCAGGTTTGACATTAAAATGCCTTATGTCATGTGTTTTTTAAGGATTTCAGAACAAACAGCGATTATTTCTCTGTCACAACACTATCTTGTTTGTTTTCACAACCGATACGTGTGTTTACTGCGCGGTACGAGCTGAATATTTAAATATAATTCAGGGTGACGATTTTTAGCGCTGGCAAACGGATTTCTGTTCCAGAAGGTCTTCCTGTTCCTCGCCCTAGATAAGGTTGTTTCCATTGTCCGTACGAGATTAGCATTTCACTTAAAGAAAGGCTAATACTGGCATTAAGAAATTATTTAATGACGTAATAAGAGTGACGAAGGATTGGAATGACTTCCAGAAACGCTACCACAATGCACACCACTTTTGATCCTGTGAGGCCCAGTGGTTACTATTTGTAGAGCACTTCCACGTTAACAAGTTGTACGTTCTGCCCACACAGTGTATTTGTGTTTTTATTTGGATCTTGGAACAAAGAGCGATTATTTCCCCCTATAATATTAAACCACTGGATTTTGTAACATAGACTGCGTGTGTTACCTGCGCGGTCCGGACTAAATCTTTTAGATATAATTCAGGTTATTCTTAACCTTCAAAGTTTCAAAACGAAATCTTTCTGATAGTTTGCATTCGGCTGTTACACGCAGATGAAGGAGATGTTTTCCTTATACTTTGTTAAGCACCGCGCCATAAAGACGTATGGGGGTGGTGGAGGTTTAGGTCCATGCATCCTGAATTTAAAAAGTAGGTAGAGTAAGTGATCACGTTTACGGCTCTGTCTTGTCCCCGGGAAATGGCCTCCACTACCACACACACTGGAGGAAGAGAGGAGCCCAGATCTGCACGCACTGGAGAGGAGAAAACTATCCAACATCCTGACATCGCATACCCTAATGACAGTAGTTATTCTGGTTGAATGTAGCTGGATGTAAAGGCGTATGTGTAACAGATTGCTGCATTGTGGTACTTAAGGCTAGAATCTGTTCTGAGAGTTTCCGTCTGCGAAATCAAAAAGTAGTATTGTTCTTACCCCTCCCCGCCCCCCCCTCCCAATTCAAAAAATAAACTGTGACTTGGCAACACCGTGAACCGTTCCACCGTTGCCGGTCTTACGTTTTAAATAAATTTTGAAGAAAACTTTCTGCTTTGTGAGATACGCCGTTCTAGCGGCAGCGACAGATATTGCTGTCTTCCGGTATGTGACAGCCTTGTAGTCTGGTAGACATATCGACATGTCGGTATAGGCTTGTGGTATAGACTATACAGCAAAATGATCGACTGTATCGTTTGTACCTATCAGCCACATTACACGGCGTCACATGTCGTAAATCGACAGTATCAGTTATCTGGCTGGCCTGCTTAAAGGTTCCTAATGTCTAGTTCCTTGCTTTTTAAATCTATATTTTACTAGCAAAGGCACAGTGTCATTTATCTGAAAAAAAAACTAGGTATACTTATATGAAAAGGGGACCGCACTAGCACAGTGGTTAAGGTGCTGTGCTGCAAATCGGAAGGTCGCTGGTTCGATCCCAACTGATGTCAGTTTATTTTTCATTGATAGAAAATACTTCCGATCGCACTATGGCTCTGGGGTCGATTCAGCATCTAACAGAAATGGGTACCAGGAATATATCCTGGGGTTAAAGGCGGCCAGTGCCTAAGGCTGACAACCTACCACCATTCCGTGCCCTTGTCGCGAAATCTGGGAACCTTAACTTCTTAAGAACCCTCTGTGCCTGTAATGGGACTGCTTTACCTTTTTACATATATGAAATAATATAACTACAAATTTTGTGTATATATATATATATATATATATATATATATATATCTGAAGTAATATAATTAAAGAAAACTTGCATGAATTTGTCGGAAAGGCGGATAGTAAGGGTTAGAAAATTTGACTGAAGTTTAATGGTTCAATTCTTGGTATATCACATTCTCTGCCGTCTGACTCCTTAGGATCATGTGAAAACGATACTAGAATTCAATTGCGACGGCGAATGAATAATGGGTTTTCGGGCGGACCTAAAGTGCGATGTTGTCAGATCTTAAGTTTGCACTTCCATGTATTTTAACGTGAAAACTCAAGAATGCTTTGTCCGCGACATGACAACACCGTGCGCATATCTGCTGTTCTATCTCAGCGTCTTAAATGCTGGTAAATATTTAATGACGTAGTTTATGTAGCGTCTGACCATCACGTGCTTTGGCTCCCGTTTTTTGGAACGCAGTAAGATGTCGGATAAACAGCTGCCTGAAACAGAGATCAGCTGTGAATGCAGCAAGATGTTACATAATGCAAAAGTGTCCAGGTGTGATTTAACGAAATTCACTAGGCCTACAATCTACTTCACAGGTAAATATACTAAGCGAATAAAAAGATGGGATGTCTGGGGCATGTAGCACGCAAAGGTGAAATTTTCATAGGCAGTTTTAGTTGGAAAAACTGACATTAGTGCTGTTACTAGTGGAGGGCGAGTGTTAAACACGGTCTCAAGCGGCACACTCCATGGGGCTATGAATTGAGCGGCAAACTGAACATTTAAAAAAAAAATTGTTTTTTTTGCACTCAACAAATTTTAAATTGTTGTGCCACACAAAAGAGCATTAAAAAATATTCGTGATTCCTATAAAATCTATAATTCCTGTTATGGTTGGCCATTGTGATCACGTTCACTTGCAGCCAGAATATATAGCTACGTCACCGCTAGAAAATAAGTAACTGTTAGGAATGTCTAAGCGTAAGTGGGAGGATGATATTAAAATTTTTTTTAAAATTTATTGCATAGAAAGTATATACAACATGTACAAGGACAAGTTACAAAACTGTACCTTTAACTAGTTTGTATAAATTTTTATATTATGACACAATCTAAATAGAAATGAATATAAACATAAGCGTCAATAAAGGCAGTGAAACATTCTAAAGGAAAGAGACATTGCCACTAAAAATGATGTCAATGAAATGCGCTATAAGGGTTTTATCTCGATTCATGTGGCTGAGGTTGAAGACCATTGGTGGTTCTTTTGCAAACGAGAATTAAAGTTCGGGATCAATGAAAGAGGAAATTTGTTGAGTAGCTGATTGGTTGTTGTTTCCTCAAGAAAGACTGTGCCTCAGGGAGTTAATTAGTTAGGAACGAACGAATTGTTTACACAGCGCTGTGCATGCAATGCTTGTTTTGATTCAGGATATGGATGTTCGCTACATGGGCAGCAACAAACACTAATTAGCTACTGCTTTATCTTGTTTGTCTTCAGGCTGAACTTACATCCTAAGGGCAGATATTTTTTAGATTATTCTAATGTCATCAGAAACCAGGGCAAATCTGTCACTTCATTTCCTTGATGAAAGATTAAACTGTTCCGGAAGACACGCCCTGATGTAATGACAAAAGCTGGCACCAGATTGCAGGGTGAGCGATATAGATTCTTTTTTAACAGACGTCTGACTGGGATAAAATGAAATTGAAGTTGTGGGAGGCATCTTCGTTGGTTCTTGCATGGATTAGGTGGGAATGGGTTCGAATTTTTTGTCAGGGAATATGATGGCGTCCTGTTGCGTTACGAGGATATGACGGTATGCGATTTTATGAAAGAATAACGCTGTAGACTTGTTTTAAGAAAGTAACATTTTTGCGTTTAACTTTAGGGATAGAGGAAGACCATGACAGACCTGAGGGAAGTCCGTCTTTGAATGGACCAGAAAACGTCGTACGTTTAACACACTCAGTGCAATGTTTATTCACAAATTGTGCAGTATTTGGAGTATTTGACATTCCATGAAGGTGTGATTGCATACATTCTGCGCCTGTTGTTGGAGGCTCATGAGCTTTAGTAATTTATTTTTGCAGACTTACTGTTATTTGTGGCAGATACAATACAATATTATATTATGTTATATTATATTATAATCTTGGGACCAACGACGTATATGTGATCCGCCGTTGGCCGAAACGTCGTTATGCGGCTCATAACTCTATCCGTTTGACAGCTTTATGTACTGCCTGATTGTTTCAGTTTGGTGCGAAAGATTACTGTGTTGAGGGGTGTGAGATCGACATTTCGGTGGGATGCGTACCCTGTTTTCAGGCTTGAGGATTGCGGTAAGACATTCTTTCGAAACGTCATTAAACTTGTACCACACTACAAGGATTCAACCCGGAATATAGTTTTTTTTATTCGGAACTGGAAAATGTGTCAGCACGAGATTGTTAGAGGGTTAAGATGTTGAGTCCTGATTCGTATAGGACGAAGAAACAACGAGCCATAAGCTATGTAACTGATTAACAACACCATGGAGCTCAGTCCTTTTTGAGAAGCCAAGAAATTTTCCGCATTTTGTGGAACCCGAGTCTTCGTTACCGCCCACCACTTGCACCTACAGTCGATGCCTCCATCTCACCTCTTGTAGCTCCATTTTAATATTATCCTCCCATCTGCGCCACCCTCAGATTTTCTTACTGAATCCTGTATTCATGTCTCGTCTCCCTTGCCACATATTCTGGTTGTCCTTGATCATCCTAATAATATTTGGTGAGGAGTAGAGACCTTGAAGCTTTTCGTTAGGCATCCATACTTTGACTTGAATGATATGACTACATTCGCGTTCAGAATCAAAAGGATTCTGCAGTAACAGACACAAATCGGCCCAAATTTTGCTAGAATAAAAGATAAGATCATTGCCACGTAGGAACAACTCAGCAGACGTCGACGTCGGTCCTTCCACTGCGGTCCGTATCTGGAAGTGCCGCGGCAAATACTTGTTGTTCACTTGTAATGTTTAGGGACTGTGGCTGCTCTAAACCTTACTCATTATAACTGCAGGTTAGACCAAACATTGAGAATATCAAATCGATTATTGCTTTTGCACTGAACGATCCGGAGGTTCAGGTCAATGTAATTAAATGTGAAGACAAAGTTCCGTTCATATTTGCCAGCACTGGGCTCAGGATTATGGTTACGCGTCGTTCCAGCTTGACAGTAAATTGCACCTTAGTTTTGTGATTCTCCATTTTGAAATTTCACCATGTATAATTCCAAGTGCCTTATTACTTCGAATTTAATTTTTTTTTTTTACATTTTTCGAAACTGAAAATTAGGGTGCGTCTGAAGTTCCAGGTATTATTTTTTCGCTCTTCGAAAAGTCTCTGAAACATAATTTTTCTTGAATAAAAAGTGGCTTGGCTAAAACAGAAAACGAAAATATATTTGCTTGCAAAAATTTTTTTCTGAAACTCCGTTTTAAAAATTGGGGTGCGTCTTGAATTAGAGGGCGTCTCAAATTCGAAATAAAACAGTATTTAAGAATTTCGCAGTATATGTGATACACCGGAGTGCAAGTTTTGAAACATATTGTGTTTCTGTTTTTATCCCTTTGGCTTGAACTGTAATGAATAGCTTCAATAGACGTAATTAGATTTGTCTTACTTATTTTTAAGTCTTTACAATGAACAGCTGGCCTTAAATCAGCGTTTATGCTGACAACAATGAGACAGGTACAGCTAACCCAGTGAAATTTGCAAATACAAGTTTTGTCATACTCTTTGTTCACAAAATTGTGGGGATCGCACCTGTCATTACGTATAAACAAGACACGCAATATACGTACAACGTAACATTGAGGCGCGTTCGCGTAGCCATTGTTGTAGTGGGAAAGCAATGAGTTTTACACAACCCGAGTGTATTCGTAATCTTAGGTACCCAGCATTCAATGCGCATGCGCCATATTGTCAACTGTCAACTATTTTTCCACATTATCTCATAAACGCCACGATTTTCGGTAGAAAAAAGTTTATGAGCACAAAATATGTGTTTTGATGATTCTCTAGAAATTTTTTCCGAAACATTTCTCATTCTAAGAAGAAACGAGCGAGATATGATTAGAAATGTATATTGGTTTACATGTGAAGTGCTCGTTATTCTTGTCAGATCTTAATGAAACTTGAATTTTCCCGACAGATTTTAAAAAAATTCCTCAAATATCAAATTTCATGAAAATCCCTCAGTGGGAGCCGAGTTGTTCCATGCGGAAGTACAGACGGACAGACATGGCGAAGCTCATAGTCGTTTTTCGCAATTTTACGAAAGCGCCTAAAAACATGTTTGGCTGCGGTGTCTGCGTTCTCAGGTTTTTTTATTTCTTTAGCTCATTCATAATAAATATTACAACAGTGCGCCTGTTAGCTTCTGCTTGACTCTCCTCTTGTCCGCATCTAGCAAAACAGAGTCGTTTAATATAACTGTATGAGATTTTACATCGCGAATATTTACTTATTTTTGTCTACGTATTCGAGGTGCGGTTAAGCGGACAGGTTGCACTAAACAAAACGGTTCCTAGGCGCATCTCGAATGTAGCTGTGTAACTGTTTACTGACAACGACGTAAGGAAGAATTAGGCACAAATTTGATATCAGATACACTCGTTCCTTACAGTTTTTTGAAACAAAATTGAGGGAATACGCCATATTTTTAGACTATGCATACATTTCCTAATTTATTACTTCAAGGACAGATCTTCGGTAGAAAAACTGTAATAGCAGATTTTCTAAATTACAACGTGAACTCTTCAATGAAGCAGAGTGTACTTAAAGTAAATAGAGACTCAGAGCAGCTATGTCTGTTTTGTGAATCACATGGCCTGGATAGTGTATTCTGCGGCACAGAACTGAAATAAATCCACTTCTCAGACATAACTACAGTTTATGTGCCAGTGACTCTTTTAATCTTCTCTGGTTTTAAATAAACAAAAGACCGTCTATAAATACGCACGATAACGTGTGTGCTGTGTTATGTCTCCGCATTCCCCAGCTCGACAGTTACGAAGTTCCTTTTCACATGGAGTTTCACTTTTCTAAGCTTATACTCCTTCTCTGCTAGCACATTGTAAGTTTAAAATTGTGGTGATTGAGAAGAAGGGAGAAGATCAGTTGGACCGATAGTAAGTGAAGTGAAGAAGTGTTTCATAAAGTCAAAAATGAGAGATATATCCTACATACAATAAAAAGAAGGAATACTAACTGGATTGGTCATATTTGAGTAGAAACTGCATTATAAAACACATTATAGAAGGTAAGATAGAGGGAAGGACATTGGTGACGGGAAGACGAGTAAGAAGACGTAAGCAGATAGTGGACGACCTTAAGG
>Ga0123353_10009133_pt1 | contig 13633 bp, 9 predicted proteins | sample TergutLab28metaG_3_FD_92763 | JGI IMG/M metagenome (GOLD analysis project Ga0123353, IMG submission 92763) | Labiotermes labralis P3 segment gut microbial communities from Petit-Saut dam, French Guiana - Lab288 P3 | ecosystem: Host-associated > Arthropoda: Insects > Digestive system > Gut ... | reverse complement strand
CCCCTCCCCCCCCCCCCCCCCCCCAGGTGCCACTGCATTGGAAGCCTGGGTGGATCCAAGTGTGGTCTGAACGCTTCGGAAAAGAGAATCTCTTGCTCTTATGTGGTATCAAATTCCGATTCCTCGGTGACTAGTCAATAGCCAGGCCACAATGCCAACTACATCACCCCGGCTCTGATAGCTCTGTGTGGAAAATACCACTTCAGAGAGCATTTCGTGGATTATAGACGTTAAACAGCCCCAGTGCCATAATGAAATAATGAAGACACGAACTGCACGATGTCACAGGACGTGGGCACGACTACGTTCTAAACACTGCGATGAAACCCTCCAGAAACTGGCGCTTATTAACTTGACCCTCCGAAGACTTATACTGTTGTAAACTATATAAGTACAGAACTAAGCTTCCTACCTGACAGAACGCAGTACCTATCCACTATAAGAACCAATGGGTTAATGTTACTAAAGGACATTAATTGGCACTTAATTTGTCAATCATACGACGTAAAGAAACACAGAGTCTCTTCACGTCGTGGTACTCATTGTTACCACTGGCTTTCAAAGTAAACTTGATCTGTTACTGTGCTTTCTACAAGGTATCATCGATATAGTTAAGTTTTGTACATGTAACGTGACCTTAACATCGTGTTTACATTTCTTCGAATGAAATAACATTTGTACTGGAACCAGCGGGTCTGGCTGCGGCACTAGGATGGTTTCATTAAAGCTGTAGCCGAATTATTTTCCAAGTTTCCTCAATTTATAATCATTTCCGTGGTATACGGACTGCGATTAACAGATCAAAGAATGAAACTACCAACAACAGCAGTTAACAAAGTTTCTAGAAGAATACAGGCAAGCTGAAACACCTCCAGAGGAGAACCAGACAAAACTCTCCTAGAATAATACAAGAGACACAAGGTGAGTAAGAATTTTGTTTTCCTCTGCTACCGATACCGTCACCGCATTTCGGTGGACTCTATCTTCCTAGCACTATTGTCGCACACGTATTCCTGGGTTTCAGTGTGTACGTAGGGGATTTAGTTTGAAATATTATTAAGAGACCACCTTACAGTTATAAAACACCAGTTCTACCCAAAGTGTTAAGAGCAACTTTTGTACCGTAATCCGATTTTTTTTATTAACCTAATAATATATTTAAGTAGCACAGTTCCCTACGGGTGGCATCCATCTCTTATATCTGCGGCAACAGCATATCAACTCCCATGTTATTTGTGTGGGGGACATCATGGTTAAAAAAAAACGTTCACTGTTGATACAGCGACACCATTACTCGCAACCTTGCAAACAAAATAAACCCATTCACATTTCGTATGGATCTGTCGTTCCCAAAGTGTACTCCGTGGATCCCATTGGATCCGCGACCAGTTTCCAGAGGACCCGTGGATATATTTCTGCAATGGCTACTTTGAAGATTACTTATTGTTTTAATTAAAGGAATAATGTTTCGTTAATAATAATCGCGGAACGTTTTAAATGGGCGACACATTTATTTCTAATAACCGTTAGAATTTCTAATTATGACATTTCCTGAACTCACGCAGCGAGCGACAATCATTCCAAATAAGGTCAAATCATGCAATACAATGTTACGCATTTTGCTGGTACGGATTCGTAGCTATCTAAAATCAATTTTGAGATACCAATTTTTAATTTTAGATACCTATCATCCGAACACACTGTATGTACGTCGGGAAGGATGTGAGGATCCGTGGTTAAATTACGAAGCCAGAAGGTGCCCGCGAGCAAAAAGTTTGGGAAACAACCACAGAACAATCCACAACTGCCTCAATTAGCCTTGAATCATAGAGAAAGGCGTTTAAGTAACACAACACAAACACAGGGTTTAAATGCTAACACTCACCTCTGGGTCTACTGAACGACTTCATCGTTTTAATTCCCATAACGGAGTAGCTTTCCCAGTCTATATACATGTGTAGTGGTGATATTGGTGACTAGAAGAAATAACACTGTCTTATGATATCAAACACTTTCCATCGCAGCTACTCTTCATTGTTTCTTGTCAACAACAACCACTTTTAACAAAAACATAAACCATCACAGTAAATATTCAATTACTGGTTCGGTGACTGAGATCTGACGAATACAAACACATTGAAATCACAGATATTTTCAAATATTAACACTGAGATCGTGGGAACAGAACTGTGTTTTGGGGTTAGCTATGATCACATTATAACATTTCAGCTAAAATTCAATGCAATATACGCCTATATAAACGAGAAGACTGTTCAACATGTAACTTCAGTTAGACAGTCAAACTGGACAGCACACAGTCAAACCGGGAAGCACGCTTAAAGTATTACCACTAGCAGTAAAACACATTCACGATTAGTTTAAACGTCCTTACAGAGTGTCTGCACGCAAAATGTCCGAAAACAACGTACGTTTACAGCTTTAGCCCATGCTGACTACACTTCGCCTCGTGGAGTATCGGGTGCAATGCTCAATGAATTGCAGCGTTAGCGTTCACTGTGGCGGCATTCTGCTTGTCACTGTAATGATGATGGCGACCGACAGATGACGGCACTGAGACATGGTTGACACCTGTTGACCACGGGTCCTGCGCCCAGAATCACCCCTGTAATCTGCACTGAGCAGACCTCGGAACAAGACTAATGATGGCTTACAGTCCATGCCAGAGCTGCTACGCCCTCCCCTTCCCCGCCCCTCCCCGACCAGTCAAGCAACAGCAACAACACCCAGCTACTTTCAAGTCGGACTACTACACACTCTGCCAGTTTATGAATGAATAGCCTCGTGACAGGGTCTCTACTATACAGTTCCGCTAGGTCTCGCCCTCGGGGGAACCCGGTTTTCTTACAGGGTTCACTTTTTCATCTTCCTCTTACCCCCGCGCCCTTCCACAAACCCTCATTTTACACACATCCAAAGAGTATAACAAGATGCTACATGGAAAACTGGCACAAACAAAACGCGCGCACATGTTCACAAAATTCTGAGCTTGAAATGTTTTACACAACGCTCTAATGCACAGTGTTTCGTCAGAAACAGAAATTAAACGAGACTCGAGTAAGGAAAAGAAGGCATCAACAACCATGTATATTTAATTGGTGTTTTATTATTGTTGTGTCATTCGCTGTAATTATCCTACCTATTAATTACTACACACAACGGGGATGGCACATTAAAAAAAAAGTTTCAACAAGCAGGACAAAATTCTCGCTGGAAATTGACGAGGAATGACACTGGAGGGCCGAAATCACAGTCTTCACAGCGCACACACTTCAACGGTGTAACGAAAGTGGCTACTGCACGCATAGCGAATGGCTTGCACATTCCTAGATGAATTTCTTATTTGCACCCTAAATGAAATGCCTGTAGTGCCGGTTGTCTTAGAACTCTACACACACTTAGCAGCGGTGCATTCGATTTAAGAATGCTGTACCAAAAATGAAAAGTAAAATATGACAAAAAATGGGTGGCAATATGCAGAAACATGTCCTACCTAGCGACAAACAGTCAGCGTTCTATGAACATCTTAACTTAGATATTCGCGTTAGGTTTCGCGACAGGAATATGACTGTATTACAGTTTAATGCTATTCATACCGCGCACGTTCTTACAATCAAATATCATCCAACATACACACTCTATGATACACCATTTATGACATACATCAAGTCCTACATGTCGCAGCACCCAGGTGTCATCCTCGGGGAGTCATTATAACAAAGATGCGCAGGCCAATACGCCAATATACGTCATAAATGGAGTATCATGGGGTGAATTTGTTGGGTGATATACGGTTTGTATTAAAATTTGTTACTCAGACTTTTAGTTTACTATATTTGCGGGGAGGGGGGAGCGGCATTACCGGCCCCCTGAAATTTTATTTACTAATGTCGGATGTTTTTACACGTGTAGATTTTTCTTGTTCAACCAGTAAGGCCCACTCTCCTGTACTCAACATGGTACTGCCTCAATATGTGACAATTTGTGTGGATATCAACACATTACAGTATTGGCGAGCCAAATACCCTAGCCATAGACGTAATTTGGGGAGGGGAAAGTGCACGGGGCTAAATGCCCTTCCAATATTTTCTTCTACCTAAAAAGCAGTTTTTTTTTGGGGGGGGGGCTACTGGATTAAAGATGGGCAAATAAAAACTAGAAATATTTTCTAAACGATTGCTTCGGTGGTACAAACACACAAAAAATTAACTTCCCGCCTTCGACCGCTTCATAAATTAAAGCTCCCAATACCCATGGTCGAGTCACTCCCCTCCCCCCCCCCGCCCCCCAAACCAGAGTGCTATTAGTTAAGTTTCGCGTACGACCCTTCCTACATAATACAATCGGTGCAGCTACTCTAAGCGGCATGAAATAGACTACAGCCCTTCAGTACGGAAAACAGCTTACTGGTTTTCATACTCTGAACTATTTCGCATGAACAGAACTTACATTCATTTACCAATCACACTAGTTAAATCCAGATATGTAATAAACTGAAAATATGTCCAATAAATAGTCACGGGACACCGACAATGTCGCGGACTGGAATCTACTGACACCAAACCGAAGAAACCGGTAATATTAAAATCACTTTTACATGTGCGAACATTTGGATTAATTCGCCTGACAATTTCAGCCTTAACCCTGCTGTTGGTTCGCGAAACCACTAAGTTCTTCCGTATGTAGCTAAACGAATTCAAGACCGTGGGTACATACAACCACCTACCAAGGCCGGCCGAAACAGATACCTCAAACCCGTCACTGACACAGCAGGGAAAGACGGCTGCACCCGCTCTGTTTTCTGGTCTGCAAGTAGCGTAGTCCCTTAGGCCGTTACTCCTTTCAAGTACATGACACGAGGAAGGGAAAGATCGGAGAGAGGAGGCGTGAGAACCAGGGAGATGACCTGCGTCCGGTGGGGCTCGTCCCACTCAATAAAGCACCTGGCGGTCACTCTGTAACTATTAAAAACCAGCAGTCAGCACAGTAATAAATACTTCGTAGTAAGACAGGCTATGTGGTCCAATCTACATGATGGCTCGCAATAATCTCGCAATGGTACCGAAAGCTGCAGGAAAACTTTGCTGTATCCTGCAAATAATGTCCGTGCTAATTATGTACAATATTTACCTAATCAAGTTACGAAAATGCTGCCTCAAATCCATTCAATCACTAAAAAAACAAGCAAGGAGAGTCTGTAAAGTCTACAGCGGTACGACAGAGTGTAGTGTGGTAGGAGGTTACCAAACTCTAGGCAGGTACTGCTTATTAAAGCAGAGCAGACGCCTACCCCAAGGAAGAAAAAAACATGTTCCCCGAAACAATCTTAACCATCTACCAGACTACAGCCATAACCCGGAAAACCACAGTAAGATTCCTCGCCGTCGTCAGAACTTCAACCGTCATCGAGCACTAAGCTACGCAAGCCGTTCTTCGTTTGTTTGCCAGACGCCAATCGTATTTGCTCACCCGCATACATGAGGTACCGGAAGTAGAGTGAAATTCTGGTCAAGCATTTCGTGATTGCCTTCACTCTCACTGGAGGCGGGGTAGTGTAGTCGACATGAGGACTGAACCATGAGCTGGACGACCCAGAAATGGCGGTTCCATTCCTCATAACGTTCAGACCAACCCTGCGGCCCATCCATCCTTATAACCAATAGGTAACGGGAACTTTCCCTCCGGGGACAAAGCAGCAAAAGTGTGGAGATGACATTCCACATCCAAACAGTACCGACGTTATGAACGAGTGGACCTACAGCTCCATACGCCTTCATGGTGTGCACAGGCACAACTTTACGTCAGTCCAACCAGGCAAACTCTCAAACTGGGATGAGATTGTTTCCTCCCAAATATCTCCCTTAGCGGACTAAGCGAAGAGCGAACTGATACAAGACCTATCGATTCGAATTTACATTAAAAAATAACCAAGTTAAAACCGTTTATCTTAAGAAATCTTACATGAGCTACGGAGTGGAACAATTAAAATGCTGACTTCGTAACCGTCTGTAGTAATGACAGCCTCGACAACGGATTTAAGTAAAGTACGACAGAAGTAAGCCGGTCTCAGTGGCGGTGCGGTCTAAGGCGTAAGTCTGCGGCCGCTCGCTTGCTGACACTGTGGGTTCGAATCTCACCGGCATGTTTGTCTGTTTTGAGAGTTGTGTGTTGTCAGGTAGAGGTCTCTGCGACGAGCTGATCACTCGTCCAGAGGAGTCCTGTCGACTGTGGTGCATCGTTGTGTGTGATCTGGAAACCTCGTAAACGAGGAGGCCCTGGTCCACTGGGGGCTGGTGGGCCAATGACATAACAAGATAGAAGTAAAGTACGATTAGATTCATCAGCTGAGTCGAGAGTATACATGTAATTAGAGTAAAACACACATGGTGCTGGGCCCGCTAACAGCCACTGGATGGAAGTGAGTGTTAAGCTTCACGCCCCGGTCACTTTATCTCCGAGGAAAGACCCCAGATAGCCATTGAATAGGAGACACGCTGAGTTCCACAGCCACAGTCGGTTTAGTCACATTTAAAAAAAAATTAAAATATTTTGCGCTGCTGGAAATCAAACCATGTTTCCTGTCATCCAGCCCATTGTCTGGGGGGAGGGAGGGGGGTTAGAAAGCATGAAGAATCACTTTTACGCTAGTCAACTCTGGGCTGAAGATTAAGTTCGGAACCCGCAAAAAGATACAGTCAAAACTTAAAGATATTCAAATCCTCTTATTAGTTTACCCGTACAAAAGAGTATGAGAATGAAGTGCCGTTCTTAATTAAAAAACAATATATAAATATGCAAGAACACCCCGTGTTTCCTACAGCTAGCGGCCATAAATTTGTGAAATACGCAGTAAAAACTAGCCCTGGGGAAGTGATTTCTTTCTCTTTCCTACACATCACCTAATCTCATAATCAACTGAAGTGAATATATATACAGCATTATATAATTACAGTGCATTAAACTTCTTACTGGAATTTTTGATGGCGTCAGATGCTAAACGCCAGAAAAAAATTATAAACATCGTCAAAAGACTCATTGATCAGCACGACTGTAAAGCTACATAAACTACACACGCAATAAATGTCACAAAAAAAACTCCAGGCTTCACATAAGAGGCTCCTGCTTCGACTTCTAGCTCTGACAGGTCTAAGTTGACTTTCTTTTCGTTCCTCACAACCTTAAGAAGAAAAGTTCATTGCTCTGTAAAGTAATCGAAAAGAGTGAAAAACTGGGGTTCGATCCCGGATTGAGGCTGGGTTATTCTCGTCCCACATAACAAACAGATGGACTTGGCACCTCCAAAGCCTCCTATGAAATTCCACTAGCAATCCCCACTCCTCCAGTAGGCCTACGTGAATCGGGACCCAGTACGGTTCGAACGCATTATGCACTTATAGTCACATTCATATTCCCACAAGTAACATGGCCAGAACATGAAAGTGACCAGCACGCCAAGCAGCGATGTTAAAAGTTCATTGAGTTTAGCCTCATGTTTCCCTAGAAACTTTCTTTAAGTTATGTCTGGGCACAGGACAACTTGTCATCCCTATTTCTTTTCTCCAGCATCCATTAATTTATAAACCAACAAGGTCAATGAGGATAACATGGGCGGGGCATATTTCATTCGTGAAGAAAAGAGAAACGCATAAAACCTAGTATATTTTCATAGGTAAACACTGAATCAACAGTCCATGCGTCGCTTAACGAGGGGGATACGTTCTGAGAAATGCGTCGTTAGACGATTACGTCGTTGTGCGAACGTCATAGAGTGTACGTACACAAACCTATATAGCCAACTACACACCTAGGCTATATGGTATAGCCTATTGCTACTAGGCTACAATCCTGTAGAGCATGTTACTGTACTGAATACTGTAGGCTACTGTAACACAATGGTATTATTATATTATAATTTTATGGGACCACCGTCGTATACGCAGTCCGTCGTTGACCGAAACGTCGTTATGCGGCGCATCACCGTATAGCTGAAAAAAATATTACAATTAATCTTAAAGGAATAGAAGGATATGGCGTGGATTGATTCATTTGGCTCAAACTAGAAATCAGCAGACGGCCTTTGTGAGCATGGTTAACGTAACTTCGGGTAACCACAGAATGTAGCCAATTTCTTGACCAGATGTGTAATTCTACTCAATGGGGTTAAGTGGGCACATGATGCAGAATACTTTACTAGATGCCATGTAACATCAGCCATTACAGTCCAGTTCAGCTAACTCTTCCGCAAAACGTTGGCTTCCTCTTTTCATCTACACACGCCCTCCTGCCGCCACGTAAGCACAGCCTATCTCATTTTGGACCAGCTACAGTTTCATTTTATACACTGGATAACAATTCTATGCCCACTGTAAATATATTTCATTCATTGTGCCTTTTACTTTGTTCCCCAGAATTTCATGTCCATTATCGCCTTTATCCACTTATCTATTTTTACAAACATGATGGAACCGCGGAACATTTCACCAGTACGCCGCATTCGTGGTATTGTTTTTGGCCATACAGATGTTAACTCTAGAAGCTGGCAGTATATATTACTGTGAATATATTAAATTTACAATAACTAACCCTCGCCTCATTCACATTCTTACAGTCTGTGAAACGACTCTAATCGAAACTCTGTTGGGTAAGTATCCAAATGTTAATTCCACTAGTTAAAAGTCGCGCACCGTCGTCATTATTAACAGCAGTTTACACTAAAATTAACTACTATTTACACAACGTTCAAACTGAAGGTCAGGCCTGCACTTTACAAATGTCATGTTTCTTGATATTTACATTACTGCTTCCCACGAAAAATGTTTTGAAGTACTATATTACGAGAGCGACGAAGAATGAAGCGTAACAATATTACAATACAACTAAAACACAGCAAACTACAATGAAGCGTAACAATATTACAATGCAACTATAACACAATAAACTACAATGAAGCATAACAATATTACAATGCAACTAAAACACAGTAAACCACAATGACGCGTAACAATATTACAATGCAACTATACCACAATGAAGCATAACAATATTACAATGCAACTAAAACACAGTAAACCACAATGAAGCGTAACAATATTACAATGCAACTATACCACAATGAAGCATAACAATATTACAATGCAACTAAAACACAGTAAACTACAATGAAGCGTAACAATATTACAATGCAACTATACCACAATGAAGCATAACAATATTACAATGCAACTAAAACACAGTAAACCACAATGAAGCGTAACAATATTACAATACAACTAAAACACAGCAAACCACAATGAAGCATAACAATATTACAATGCAACTAAAACACATTACACCACAATGAAGCGTAACAATATTACAATGCAACTATACCACAATAAACCACAATGAAGCGTAACACTATTACAAAGTAATTACGCCAAAACAAACTAACACGAAGTCTGTCGGCCTACATAGTTTCATGAAGACTTGATACAGCCGAAATGCAGAGATTAAGCTGATCAATCTTCACGTACGAACCACAGTTGTACCAGGCCAGATATCTAGAACCAACGTAACTTATCACACGGCTACAGACTACGTGGGACTCGAATGGTTCATCGTGTAATAGGCCCCACAGTCACTTGTTTTTGTACATCGACATCTAGCCCACGTATACTTTTGTCGAAGTGTGATGACTGCACATTATCACCAGTAAGTTTGTTGAACACCACAACATGACGCTAAACAGATATCTAGCGCATGTACGACTCTGGCTGTTGCCTGAAGGCGGTAACCTACAGTTTACTTCTTTCGTTAAATACCACAACCTGAAGATAAAACTTATTTCCTTAGGACAGATCAATGCTGCGTCACTATTCACAACATTCTTACATCCATTTACCTTATTACCCCTACCTTAAGCACGGAATAACATATACAAGCATAAACGGCTGATGCATATTCTGCTGTATCTTATGCGTATTGGACCGTGCATCATCTTGATATTTGAATAAAGGTTGACCAACTAGATGACACTTGCTTTATTATATACTGCTCAACATGTTTCAGACGTTTATACGTCCAACTTCAGGAGCTTGCGACTACTTGTTGCGTTGTGTAGGCTGACTTGAGGCGTGTTGGTGTTATGTAGCGGGATTGGCTGTTGGTGATGTGGTATCCGAGTGCAGGCTGAACCACTACTCTACTAATAAAGTAAGTGTCATCTAGTTGGTCAACCTTTATTCACATATTCTGCTGTAATTAGCTCTCCGATAGTCGCACTTGCTTTTTAGAATTTTCCACTGCTGTTACTTATATTAACTTTTATTTCACTTTTGCCATTGTATAAATATTTATTCAAACTGGTTAGGGGAACAATTCTGTAACTTGTCCTCGAACATGCTGTACATACTTTCTTTATAATAAATCTTTAAAAAAAGGAGTAATACAAAAAGGAACGATTAAGGAGTGGTTAATAGGACAGAAACATTTAAAAAATCAGAATTAATAGCCAGTGTGTAATTATCTCCAAAATCGTTGTTTGAAACAATGTATTACGAATCCCGCCCAGCAATGTGTTTCGCTTTAATATTAAGATATCGTAAAACAACCAGATGTGTAACATTTCCCCGCGCACTTTTCGTGCTTCACTGTTCAATGCACATCGGCTATTTGCCTCCACAGCCAATGTCCCATTCGAAAGCCAGGCTGTATGTCTTCCATTGGCGTTGGTTGACAGTTCAAACACTAAACTGGCCTAACTATATTTCCGTCTTCTTAAAAATGGCGTCGTGTAGTTTGGTAAAAGTGCACCGACACTTCAGAGGATCCTAACGCCTCTATCACCATCTGCTCTACTCAAGTAGGCAGCAGGAACCTACAAAACGTTCCTTTACAATGCAGTTTCGCAAGGCAAGATCTTCACAGTCACTGTCATAACATTCTCAAATCTCGCGATATAATCTGTGGTTTATGTTCTTTAATTTCAGTACGTAAGCTGGAGTTCTGGGACACTCTGTATATCGTGTCGCAAGACTTCATCATGGTTGCACAGTCTAAAGTGTTTACAGTACGCGCAATGCCTTCCACCGCACGGACACTAGGACAGTAATTCCAGTTCTTCTCACAACAGAATCTATAAAAGTAAATTTCAACCTAGAACAGGCCACGAAGACCCATAGAGGAAGTAGAGGTATAGCTCTACTCTTTCTTTAACCTTCGGCGCTAGATGGGGTGGGTGGTCAGCGCCAAGCCCCGACCGCTTTAACTCCCAAGGCCTGTCTGGACGGGTGCGGAAAACCTCGTCCCCACCGGCATTCGGTCCCCGGACCGTCCAGTCCGTAGCAAGTCGGTATACCGCCTGAGCTATCCTGGCCCATACATCAGAACCTATACATATGCATATCTCAGTTTCTTCTGTGTTTGAAGTTGTCTTACGACGGGCTGATCCCCAATCTGAGGTGTCCTAATGCAGATCTATAAAGATTCAGAACTCGCAATCTGGAGGCCTTAGGCCGCACTGTCCCACAGCGCCACGCACACAAGAGGTCGCCGGACACCGTTCGTTCCCTTAAGCTCATTACCTCTCCGACATCATTACTTTCACTTAAAGGACCGCAGAGTCTGGCGGCTCGTTACGGGCTGGACGATCCGGAGATCGAATCCCGGAGGGAACGCACCTGTCCAGACCGACCCTGGGGCCCACCCAGCCTCCTGTTCAATGGGTACCGGGTCTTTCCAGGGGGTAAAGCGGCCGGGGCGTTGACCATATAGCCCCTTCTAACGCTGAGGTTTAACAGCACAGCTACACATCTATTCACCCTCTGAGCTTTTATGGCCTCTTCTAGCGTAAAATCTACCTTTAAAGGATCATAGACTGACACCAGATTTTCGATCCCGCGATAGTTTATAACTTAAAGGAGATGATAAAGTAGCGTAACAAGAGCTGAGAATATTCTAAATACGTCCGAAAAAAATCGAAGCAAAACGAGTGAAGTTTCAAGTATCAGTATGTGAGTGAGAGGGGATTCTGATTGTTTTTCTAATTCACCTGAAAGCTGCAACTATAACAAACACGGCTCTTGTCCTGCCTAAATGATACTAACAATGCAGATAACACTAATTACCTCAGTTAATAACCACTTTAGCGAATACGCCCGTTTTTATCTGTGGATTCCGACGAATTCTGGTTAGTATTACTGACAACAGCTCTTACTTAATTACCTTGCTATCATGACAAGCACTCAACAGGCCTATTCCGGTCACAAAATTACGTCAGCAGTAATTCTGACCTACAAAGCGCATCCACTCCTGCATGCACCCTGCTGAATGTGGGGGAACTGTTCTATGCTAGTGGGGTGAACACCGACCGGAAGTCGCGGGGGCGGGTTCCCCCAACACCCTCCAAAGAAGAGACCGGAAACTCATTTCGGACACCCGTCAGCGAGGCTAGACGCTTTTTGTCAAATGAAAGAGAGGCAGAGAGAGAGAGAGAGCGAGAGACATGACGAAGAGAAGAAGTGGGGTCTAGCCTTGAGCGGTTGGCATACGCCTGAGGCAATATCAACATCGCATGAAGAACAGCACTGTCTCATTCTGCAGAGTTTTATTTCGATTTCTCTTAGGCAATAAAACGGCCATGAGCATAAAATTTAAATTGCTGAACATATTTAACGAATTCCACGAAAGAGTCCTTTTTGAGAAGCTAACAGTTGTTCATCTAATAATTATACCGAAATACCGTACTTTCTATCGAACACATACGGTTGTCACATAACACCAACAGCCGAGCCACTGATCCAGTCCAAACCTCCAGCCCTATTTCTCAAAGTTCCTCTTAATAATACTCTCCTTTGTACTCCCAGTTCTTTGAGGTGCCCCATTTCCTGCAGGTTTCCTCCAAAAAACTGTGTATACATTTCTGATTTGTCACTACAGTGCCAAATGTCCCATTCTCCATTTTCCTAACTTCCCATTTACATTCGGTGATGAGCATAAAAACCCTCATTATGCCATCTTCTCCAGCATCCTCCTTCTGTCTCCCCACCAAATGCGGGGAAACTCAGTCCCCTTCTCTCAGCCACTCGCATTTCACACTGTACCTTCAGTCTGACAGACCAAGTTACACATCCCTGTAAAAGAAACTCTGTAGTAATAATGTGATTATTATAATTGGGCCATATACATATGGTGCCGATCCCAGTGGCCGCGTGTCTACGACGTGGGTCTGCGGCCTCTCGCTTGCTGCGATTGTGGGCTCGAATGTCGTCAGGGCCATGGACCATCTGTCTCTTGTGAGTGTTGTGTGTTGTCAGATAGTGGTAATGGCGACGGGCCGATCACTCGTCCAGAGCACTCTTACCGAGTGTGGTGTGTCCGAGTATGATAATGAAGCCTCGATAATTTGGAGGCTTAGACCTACAAGGAATGTAGAGGCATGGGGGGGGGGGAGTATGGTATCTAATCTTGGTTCATGTAGGTCCCAGTGGCCGCGCGGTCTAAGGCGTAGATATGCGGCCGCTCGCCTGCTCAGATTGTGGGTTCGAATCCCACCGGGGGCATGGATATGTCCGTCGTGAATGTTGTTTGTTGTTACGTAGAGGTCTCTGCGTCGAGCTGATTACTCGTCCACAGGAGT
>Ga0123353_10009132_pt1 | contig 13634 bp, 6 predicted proteins | sample TergutLab28metaG_3_FD_92763 | JGI IMG/M metagenome (GOLD analysis project Ga0123353, IMG submission 92763) | Labiotermes labralis P3 segment gut microbial communities from Petit-Saut dam, French Guiana - Lab288 P3 | ecosystem: Host-associated > Arthropoda: Insects > Digestive system > Gut ... | reverse complement strand
CGGATACGATTCGTTTATACACCGAAGCATTGTTCTTGGTTGAATCAGATTGAGATTTGGTTTAGCGGTTTGAGTCGCCTGGTCTTGCGCAGGGGAAATTTTAACTCCGTTGGTGTGTTGGAGAAAAAAATATTGAAATACATCGCATTTTACAACCAAACCGCAACACCGATGAAAGGGAAATGCAAAGGAATGCAAAAAAAATACTTAATCAATGCCATTTAAGGCGGAAGGTAGTAGTGTCCGTATTCCATCTTGCCGCCACCGGCGGCGCATAAGGTAGCCGGGGGTGGAGCGGAGCGGCCCCCCGGACAGCGTACCCTCATCAATCCCGCCGCCAACGGTGGCGCACAATACGCACTGTTGTGGCACCCCGATAGGGTGCAGAGGAGTGGGGTGTTCCGTGACCGGGGGTTGCGCGAGTACGCTCCACCCTCGGCACCCCTGTACGCCGCCGTTGGCGGCAAGAAAACGCACGCAAAATTTCACCTATCCCCCCCGTTTTCTCTTGTTTCCAATCTCTTTCCCGTAACACACAATAACAAAACAAGACAAAAATTGCTTTATTTTGCTACACAACGTAGCATTTTTCCCATTTTTTGTTACAAAACCCCCTTTTTCTCCCAAGTCTGTCGTTACAGATTGCCGAAACATCAAAAACGGAACAACCCGTATAACCCTAACAATCGATAAAATCCGACCAACCGGTGCAATCGATACAAATTAACACACGAACATGAAACAGAACAGAATCCCCCCCCTTTTGGGAAAGACCCTACGGAGTGCCCTTGCAGGGCTACTCGTGGTCCTCGTTTGCACTGCGCAGGTCGCTACGGCGCAAATTGGTAATTGGAACGATTTAAGAGATGCCATTAACAACGTCGGTAATGCTCATCCTGATTTAACCATCCTAGTCGGTGACATTACGGTGGACGATAGGGACACGAACCCAGCGATTGTAATCCAAAGGCAAAATATCATTCTCTCAGGCGCGGATGGAGCGTATACCACCGGCACCATCGGCGATGTGTCCACTCAAATGGTCAATTTTATGACCGGATTTTTGGACAATCCCGATTTCATTACGAAAGACAGTTACACCGATTGGGTTGGCACTTGGGCGAGCGGGCTTGCTTCAGGCAGTCTTAATCTTTCCTATATCGAGGGTGATAATAGTTTGCGAACAGGTGGTGCTGGAAGCCAGTCAAACGGCGAACCCAACAAGTGGTTCACCAGTAATACCAGCATTACATATCCTACTGGCTCTCCTCTTGATCTCTCAGGTTCAGTCTACTCCTCCAGAGGTCTCGGTCTGGAAAACATCCATTTCCGCGACGTTGACGTTTTGTACCAGAATGAAAGGTACGTCAACGGGTTAATTGGAAACAATTTCAATGCGCGAGAAAGCGGAAAGATGGGAAACATCACCGGCAACGCTTTCACCGACATTAACGTGACGCTCCGAAGTAATGGCGATACCCACTACCTTGCTGGCGGTGGAGTTGTCGGTATTCGGGCAACGGGCGAATTTCCTGTACCGGGTAACGATTGGGACGCACTAAGAGCGGATGCCGAAATGGGACTCGTTTCGGGCAACATTTTCAATAACATCAAGATCACGTCGACGAATGCCGCTAATGCCGGTTTTACACTTAGAGCCGTTGATGGTTGGACCAGTGCCTATCTCGAAGGGGGCGGATTGGTTGGTGTGAATGCAGCGACCTCGCCAGTGATGAATGGAACTCATAATACGACGGGCACCGTTTTCGGTAAAGCCGTTATGGAGGGGTTAACCAATAACTATTTCACCGACATTCATATTATGTCCAACGACATTTTCCTGGGTGGTGGTCTGGTAGGTCTCAATAACAACAGTAAAACGCAACCTGGTCAGACGGGTACTGCGATGACACCCGAAGAGGTAGAGGAATTTGGCGTGTTTGCACATCTTCCACTCGCACAGGGCAATATTTTCGGGAACGGGAGGGGTATCTATAACCCTGACCATACACCTCTTGATACGCTCAACCCTTTGGAGGCGTATGACATCACCCTCCAAGTCGCTTATTCGCTTCGCGGCGGCGGTGTCCTCGGTTTGAATGGTCTTTCTTCTGCGGACATGCGATTGGATGCACTTAAAGACAACGCGTTTGCGGGGATTCTCGTGCAGACCGGAACGTATCTTCGCGGTGGCGGTATCGTCGGGCTTCAAACAAACGACGGCGAACGCAAGATGATTTTTTACCGCTGGGATAGCACTGATGGATACGTTCCAATAACACCAGAGGAAATACGATCAGCAGCATGGGAGAATGAGCCTATTTACATCAAATATGCAGGAGGGACTGAAGGGAATACAACAGAACCTGATGGTGGTTTAGGTTGGGCAACTTTAGGTTCCTGGACTTCCTCCAATGCCCCTGGAGGCTCCCCTGGTAGCGGCACTAATACTGAGGTCTTCGATCCCGAAAGATACAGATATGAAGACAAAAGTGATTATGATGACATGCAGTCCTCGAAGTCTCGTCTTGACACGGCATCGGGGAACCTTTTCCTGAACCAGCGGATTGATGTCGGCACGTACCTTCATGGCGGCGGTGTCATCGGGATACGTGGCAATATGGGAACAGCGTTGTTAGGGAACGAAGCCATCGAAACCCGTGATACAGCAGGTCATGGACTCGAAAACAACGTTTTCAAGGGAATTGACGTTCTCGTCGGATACAACGATATCATAGACGATACAGCTGCGGCAGACCCCGTTACCGGAAATGAAGTCGCCAAATACCTGTATGGCGGCGGTATCGTGGGGGTCTCCGGGTACGAAAATGCAACGCTGACAAGGGTGGCAGGTAACTATTTTGAGGATATATCCGTGACTGTCACCAATAAGGATGGTGTTGTTGCTGGCAAAGTTGGCGGCGAATTGTACGGCGGCGGATTCATCGGTGCTGATGCGTATAACACCGTCGGCAGAGAAACCTCTGCAACAATAGGCACCGTTACAGGGAACGTGTTTATTGGTTATGTCGGTGCTGAAGATAACGTCAGTAATCCGATTACGACAGACAATGTACTTGCCAACAGGATTTACGGTGGTGGAATCATTGGTGCCAGCAACGATACCGGAACCGCACAGATTCTCACCGTTGGTGGGGAAGCAGAGGCTGCACAGAATAGATTCACCAACCTGCGGATCACCTCTCTTGACGAACTGGTCGGCGGTGGTGTGCTGGGAACATGGTCGGACAAACCTAAGGGTGGCGGCGGCGGTTCAGCAGCCCATGCCCACATAGGAACTGTTACCGGAAATATGTTTACCGGAATGGAAGTCACGACAGGCGGATACCTGGAAGGGGGCGGCATCATTGGTGTTCGATCCGATAATATTGCCGGTATTGACACGATTGGCAACAATTATTTTCTCAATAACACCATCAAGGTGGGAACCTATCTTGACGGCGGCGGTATCATCGGTGCCACCGGAAATAAAATGGGTGCCACTTGGATCGGACTCATTGATTCAAGCGAGTTCATCGGAAATACGGTTACTACCGGTACTGATACCGTAGCCGCCGACGATACAACCCTTAGTACAGACCTCTTTGGGGGGCTTGTTTACACTTATGGTATTGATAATGGAAATCGCGGCATGACCATTCAGGACAGTCGGTTTCTCGGCAATACTTTCACAGCGACCGGCGGCACCGTTTACGGAACCGTTACAGTGGATACCGGCGGGGCTACAGCCTATGCAAACAGTCCGCCGACACACCTCTTTACTTTGAAGGCAACTGCCGGGAAATTGACAGTGTTTAACGACAATCAGATTACCAGCAAGAGTCCATTCGCCGGTATAGAGGGTACTGATGAAAATCCGCTTTACAATTCGCTCTATTTCGGAGTGACTGATGATGTCAATCCTGTTACTGGCAAGAAAACAGGCACCGACTACGCCGAAGGGGATGCGCGGCTGAGAATTATCACGGACGCAACCGGTGTCGTCGCCCTGTACGACCCGATTTGGGTCAATCAGGTCAGCCAACTGGGTGGCACGGCAAACACCGATCTTACGGGGAACGTTTACACGTTCAATATGGATGTTAAAGGCGATGGTCATTTCATTTGGGGCGGAATGAACCGCTTCGAATTGGCAGTCGTCGATGAGGACGAAGACCCTGTGGATGCTTCGGAAAAGGCAAGAGGCGGTACGGTCAATTTCCTAGCGGGCAGCACCACGACGTTGCTCGACGGCAACACACGCGGTCAACATGATCATAATGCCGTTACTACTGCGACTGGCCTCGATACTGGTTGGCAGCAAATTGTCAGTAATCCTCTGCGACCCAGTGATTATCTTGGGACAACCGGCGATCTGGACCCGAGACACACGATGCACCTGATTGCTCCGAATTTCACGGTCAATTTGATGGACGGTGCCACGCTCAATGTCGAAGGGCACAACTACTGGGATCTGTCCGGTTCCAAGGCAAATACAAGTGATCTGGCTGCGAACCTGAACGGGCACCTTCACTTCAACCTGAATAATACCACGGTGTATGCACGGGGAGAACTGCCGACATTTGGTACTGACGTTCAGGATACTCCTAATGCCGATTATTACGGTCGGGCACTTTTGACCATTGAAATAGAGGATGGCAAGGAAAACATGGTTGACCTTACAGATAGCAAGGTTACATTGAGCGACAGAATCGGTGTCGAAGAAGCCAGAGCACTGAAAGATGGCGACCGATACTTCTTGATCGAAGTCGTCAACGATGCCATTGCTGGTCCGAATATGGGTGATCAGACCTTCGTAGCCTTCACGCCTTCCACCCAAGAAACCACCCAGTATGGTTTCGAGGATAACGCGACTTCCGAAGAGAGTGCCAAAAAGTTTAGCACTGGAATCAGTGAGGATGATGCATTTGTTCGGAGTGGAGTGACCAAGATTCACCGATTCATCATCGACTTGAATGGTGATAGCTACGACCCACTTGACGATACCGTCAGGATCGAAGAAAACACTCGGTATCTCGTTGCCCGGTTGGTCGAGACGCAGCCCGGTATCTTTGTGCCGCCGCCGAATGTTGTGACTTTTATCCATAACAGACCCCCCCGGTTCCCGGTGTTCGATGTTCCCCAGTTTGGTCCGTGTGATCCGTGTGGATCGGTCAATCCTTGTGATCCGGTTAATCCGTGTGATCCCTGTGGTGTTGTGCGGCATCATTCTGGTGGTGTGCGGCATCCTTCGAATTGGGTTCGGACACCTTTTGCTGATGTCCAGGGGACTTGGTATCGTGATAATACTGGTAGTAATTCTTACGCCGATATTCGTGGGGTGAAGTTCATGGGTGGCTTGGCGGCTCAGACACGGGCACATAATGGTGATGGGAGAGTTATTTTCGGTGCGTTTGTTGATGCCGGTGATGGGAGTTATCATACGTATAATCCTGTGACGGTGATTGATGATGCGTACCGTGGACGGGGTGATCTCGGTTATGTCGGTGGTGGTCTTCTGTTCCGCAGAGATTGGAGGAATGGTTTCCGACTCGATACGATGGTCCGGGGTGGTAGTGTGAAGGATGAGTTCCGGTCGGCTGAGTTGGCAGAACTGATCGGTTCCGGTGATATGTTCCGTTACAAAAAACGGAATGGTTATTTGGGGACCGATATTGGTTTGCACCGCACGCAGAGACTGAATAGGTGGTATGAGGTCGATGTGTACAGTCGGTATAGTTGGGTCACCGTAGGAGGTGGTAAGGTTGATCTTCCTACGGGTGAAGTGTTGGATTTCAAGGCGATCCATTCTCACCGGCTTATTACTGGTGGACGTTGGATTACGAAGTCGAGTTCGAGATTGTCGAGTTATATCGGAGCGGCTTACGAGCATGAGTTTGATGGTCGTGCTCGTGCGATCGAACAGGATTTAGGGCTTGTCCTTGATGGTTCGACTCTCCGAGGCGGTACTGGTATCGGCGAACTCGGTTTGATGATGCGTCCGAGAGATTGGTTCCAGTTGACGACCGGTCTCGAAGGCTACGTCGGCAAGCGGGCGGGTGGAAGTGCTTTCGCCGCTGCGGTGTGGCGGTGGTAGGAGGGAGACGGCAGATTGCAGACGGCAGACGGCAGCAGAGAGTGTTGAGCGAGGTTCGACGTTCTCTGCGCCGGGCGACTGGTGCGGTACTCCGCACAGGAACGACCGGACGCGTCTCCGTGGTGCCAGTCGGCTATCGCCGACGTTGCCGCCCGGCGGTCGGCAACCTACCTATTTTGAAACTTGCAATCGCCCTGTCGGACTGGTCGAAAACATTGACTCCTGCCCACACATGGTTTACAATGGCGAGTGGGTGCTTTTTTCGTAACGTGTCGTAGACAATTGAAATAAACGAGGTACCCGACTACATACTATGAAACTTTTCCCAAAAATTATCGGAATCGGTATCGCCGGCTTGGTCATCGCCGCCTTCATCGCCATTGTCGCCATTTATAGTAGTGCGCAACTAAAGAGTGCCCAAGATGACATGGATCGAAACATGGAGTTTCGGTCCAAATTGACGGCTGCAAAGGAGGCACATCTTATGTGGAGATTGTCCATCAATGCTTCAATCGTTAACGCCGATGAAGCCTTGACGATTGGGAGAGACGGAAAATTGTGTAACTTTGGACAATGGTATTATTCCGAAGAAGCCAATGAACTCGTCGGTCATATGCCGGACAATGTACAACAACTTTTTCGAGACCTCGCACCGGGACATCTGAAGGTTCATGTGGTGGGAGGTAAATTGATCGATATGTGGGATAATAGCGACTTAGGTCCTAGTATTGCTTTTTTTCTGTCCGATGTCGTGCCCCAAGTGGATGCGTTTCTCGGAGAGTTACAAGGATTGCGAACCGCGATAAATGAGCACACTCACACTCTTCACATGCGAGTGGAATCGCTTGTCCGTTTCCAACGTTATGCAATATGGAGTTCGTTGGTTTTCGGTGCCATCATTTTATTTTTGTACAGTTGGTTTACGGCGCACAGTATCGTCGTTCCGTTGAGGCAGGGGGTGGATATTTTCCATGTGATTACGCAAAAAGGGAGTATTGATGTAACGATCCCCCAAAAAATGCTGCGGCGCAGAGACGAAATCGGTGATTTTGGTCGCGGACTCGAGCACGTTTTGCACGATTATAACGCCATTGCCGTCACTGCGGAACAGTTGTCCAGTGGAAACTGGCACATCACTGTGCAGGTCAAAGGTCCCGAGGATATGATGAATCAAAACTTCTCCAAGATGCTCGACCAAATCAACGCTGCTCTTCGTGAGATCGACGACAATGTCAAGCAGGTGGCGACCGGTTCCAACGAAGTTTCGTCGGCAGCCCAAAGCCTTTCCAGTGGTGCCCAGGAAGCGGCGGCAAGTCTGGAAGAGATTTCCGCAACGATGCAGGAGATCAGCAGCCAAACGAAGGCAAATGCTGAAAGTGCCGGACAGGCGCGTGATTTGGCACGGACGGCAAGCAAAGCGGCGACCGATGGTCAGGGTGCCATGCAGGCAATGACCGAATCAATGAAGCGGATTACGAGCAACTCCAACGAAATCCAACGGGTGATCAAGGTCATTGATGACATTGCGTTTCAGACGAATTTGCTTGCGCTCAATGCTGCTGTTGAAGCCGCCCGTGCGGGTCAACATGGTAAGGGTTTTGCGGTGGTTGCCGAGGAGGTGCGGAACCTTGCTTCCCGGAGTGCAAAAGCAGCGCAGGAGACATCGGAGTTGATTGCCAAGAGCGGGCAAGAAATAGAAAAGGGGGACGATATAGCGACACGTACCGCTTCGGTGCTGAACACGATTGTGGATCAGATCCAACAAACGACCGAATTGGTGGCGGGCATTGCCGCTGCCAGTGACGAGCAGGCGCAGGGTGTCAATCAAGTGTCGCAGGGCTTGCAGCAGATTGATGCCGTCACGCAACAGAACACGGCGGCAGCGGAGGAGTCGGCAAGTGTTGCCAACGAAATGAACTCAATGGCAGGGAACCTGCAAAAACTGGTCGCCCAATTTAAGTTGCGGTGATTTACTTAAGTTGCGGTGATTTACTGAGACTTTCGTCCAGCATCAGGCTTTCGCCTGCAAGAAATATGCCCCCGCATTTCCGCCCCTAATTGGAAAACGCTCCCGTATGGGCAAAACTGGGTTTTCTGTCCCCCAATCCCTTGACGTTGCCCGGTAAAGTGTTACCATGTGTCGAGTTTCATTGGTGTAGAGCCTCTGTTCATTTTCAGTCTTGTTAAAAGAAACCCACTTATGTTGAATCGTTTCAGAATCGGAACCAAACTGACTCTTGGTTTTTTCATCGTTCTCGTGTTGCTTGTCGTCATTTGGCTGGTCGGACGGCTGGCTATCAATCAAAAAACGATCATGGCAGGCGGAGTTGAAGCGGGGCACGGATTGACCCAAGCTGGCTTGACGTTTCAACGCGATGTCTTCGAAGCGATGAATGCCGCCAATATGAGGACTATTACGCGCGACGGAAAATACGCCGAAGATGTCCGGAACATGACGGCAAAAATTATCGCAGCACGCGAAAAAGACTTGGAAGGCGTTACCGATAAGGACATGCTGACAATGATGCAGGGAGTTTTGGACAAATTGACCGCCTTTGCCCAAGCGAATGCCGATGCTTGGCAGTCCGAAGTCAAACGGAAACAAGCCGCAGAAGAGCGTTGCGATTTGGCAGAGCAAATGGTTGAACGAATCGAAGAATTGAAAGACACCATCAACCGGTCGACAATAGATCAATCCATCATCCAGGAAGGTGAAACTTATTATTTAGCCAAACGTGTAGAGAGAGTCAATATAGCCGAAACGATTGACAGTAAAGTGCGTGATATTCGACGCATGAGTTTCCAATACGAACTTGCCTCAAAGAATATCGAACTAAAAATGGAGGTTCGAAAAAGTATTGACCGGCAGTACACCCACATTGCGGAGAATATCGCCGGCTTGAAGGAGCGACTTGAACGCAAGATGACGCAAGATATGCTCGAAGAACTGAATGAGAAAAATGCAGAATGGCGTGCGGCAGTACTGCTCAGCATGGAATTGGAAGATGAATACGCTATCTTGGATGTCCGGTCAACAAAATATGCTGGGGAATTGATCGCTGCCATTGAGGGACTTTTCCCGATCTTTGAGGGGATTGCAAAGGGCGCAAAGGATGCCGATTTGAGATTTAACGACGTCATTCAATGGACACTGACCATCGTCAGTCTCATCGCGATTTTTCTCGGAGTCATCGTCAGTTTAGTTTTGGGTCGCAATATCGGCAGCGGTATACGTGCGGCAGCTTCCGCAACCAAGCACATTGCAGAAACAGGAGACCTGGACATCGAAATACCTCGTGAGCATCTTGAGAGCAAAGACGAGATAGGGGATTTGGCTCGCGCGGTCAGTACGGTGTTGACGGTGTTCCAGAACGTCGCCGCTCTGTCAAAGGCACTTGCCGAAGGCAACTGGCAAACTGATGTCCAGATTCGTGGCGATTTGGATTTGATGAATCAAGATTTGTCCGCAATGCTTGCCCGGGTCAACCAGACGCTGCGCGAAATTGACGACAACATCCAACATGTTGCGATTGGTTCCGGTGAAGTTTCGGCTACCACTCATAGTCTTTCCAGTGGGGCGCAGCAGGCGGCGGCAAGTCTCGAAGCGATCACCACATCGATGAACGAAATTAGTAATCAAACAAAACAGAATGCCGAAAGTGCCAATCAAGCGCGTGATCTAGCACAGACCGCAAGTAAAGCAGCCGCTGAGGGACAGGGAGCGATGCAGGAGATGACCGAAGCCATGGGACGGATTACGCAGAACTCCAACGAGATTCAGCGGGTGATCAAAGTGATCGACGATATTGCGTTTCAGACGAATCTGCTTGCGCTCAATGCCGCCGTCGAAGCCGCCCGTGCGGGTCAACATGGTAAGGGTTTTGCCGTGGTTGCCGAAGAGGTGCGTAATCTTGCTTCCCGGAGTGCAAAAGCAGCGCAGGAGACATCGGAGTTGATTGCCAAGAGCGGGCAAGAAATCGAGAGGGGGGGAGAGGTAGCGTCTCATACCGCCGAAATCCTCAACACGATTGTCGAACAGATTAAACAGACCACCGACCTCGTGGCGGGCATTGCCGTCGCCAGTAATGAACAGGCGCAAGGTGTCAACCAAGTTTCCATCGGCTTGCAGCAGATTGATTCCGTCACACAGCAGAATACGGCTTCTGCGGAAGAATCGGCAAGTGCCGCCAACGAAATGAGTGCGATGGCAGCAAACCTGCAAAAACTTGTAGCCCAATTTAAGTTGCGGTGATCGGCGGCATCAGAGCGTTGGGGGGAATCTCGTGGGTAAGTGGGGGAACGCTGTCAAATTCAGCACTGGTATCAATGAGGATGAGGCACTTGTTCGGAGTGGAGTGACCAAGGTTCACCGATTTATTATCGACTTGAACGGTGATAAAAGTTTCTATTTAGCCGGTACTCCGAGTTCTCTCCCGGAGTACCGGCTAAACACCGAGGGCTAACGCCACTCGCTCTTGTGCTCTCGGCTTTCATTTGAACCCCAAACGTACAAGCGGCACCTCTCCACGCGGATAACTCTCCTTGATCACCGCAGGGGCATCCGCCGAGATGCGCAAATCGAGAGCGTGGTAATCCGCAAGCACGAGGTTGCCTTCCTGACTTCCCTTTTCAAGACCGAGCAACTCTTCGGACACCTTCGTAAGATCAGTGTACTCCACGGGTCGCTGCCACGGCACCCCCCAAACGAACAACCGCTGATTGCCGTTTCTTGCAAAAAAGTTGTGTTCGTGCCGTAATTCAAGGTTTTCGAGAGAACGCCCCACCGGTTCTTCTCCTGCCCTTGCTTGATAGGGTGTCGTTACAAGTCAACCATTCGCTTCCGGTGCGAGTGGTCATAGATGCGCCGCACCATTGCTACACTCGTGCCGGTCATCATTGCCGCTTTTTCTTCGCCAAACAAAATGACCAGTTCCGTGATTGCCGCATGGCGTAACTGGTAGAGCGTCCAGTGGGGTATTTTCTCTTCGTCAGGCAAGTGCCGATTTGCCTCAATGATTACGCTCTTCAGTGCCTTGCCGAGAGTCTCTGTATCAAAATGCTCGTGATTTTCGGCTTTCGGATATTTTTGCCGGTGTTTGTCCCTTGCAATCTGCGAAGGGGAAAGCGGCGTTACTCTTGCCGCTCGGTCTCTCTCTTTGCGTTCACGCACCGCATCTTTCGGGGAAAACACCGCTCGGTCAGAGTCTTTCCCTTCCAAGTAGGGCAACAGAACCGCCTGCTCTTGCGCCCCAAAGACAATGACTCGCCTTTTATTGTGCCGAGCAGTTTTATGATTGACGGGACTAAAAGTCCAGTGGTCGGTCTCTGTCTTGTCAATATCGCCGACTCGCATCTTGCAAATTTCCGACGGTCTTGCTCCGGTCATTTTCAGGATACGAAAGAACGCTTGGTATACGGGCAGGGGAAACGGCAACGTTTTTTCTACCACGTGAAACGACACGGCTTCTCGTTCGGGATAGTCGAACGCTCCCTCTTCCCCTTCCCGCAATGATTTTACGACCAGCAGTGCATGGGAAACGGTAGCGTTGACCAGTTCCTCTTCTACCCCCCAAGCGAAAATGCGTTTGATAAAACCGGTGTAACGATTCACGATGTCCCGACAAAGCCCGGATTTGACCATTCGTGCTCGGACTGTTTTCAACTTTTTCGGAGAAAACTCGTTGACGGCAAATTCCCCATAGGCATCGGCAAGATGTCTGACGGCTTGCTTGTAATGCCGGTAGTCGCTTTTGTGCATCCGAGATTCGTAAACCTCTAAAAAACCGGCGGCAAGTTCCGAGACGAGAACGTCAGTCTCTTTATCCATTCGCTTGGGCAGGACATGATTCTCCTCCAAAGCAAGGTTGGCAATGAACCGCTTGTAGGATTTGTCGGCTTCGGGTGAACCCCAAACACCGTGATAAATACGCTGTCCCTTGTGTTTTGAAACAGCAGTGTTTTTGTCCCGATACATTGTCGGGAATCGATTAGTCAGTTTCGGCATGGCATACTCTCCCTTCCCCAAAGGTCGGTTAACCGACCTTTGGCTCGTTTCAAATAACCATACAACTGAAAATCCAAAGTGCCGTAAACACTTGTTTTTCTAGGGTAAAACCCAGTACGCCCGAAGGGACTCGAACCCCTAACCTGCGGATTAGAAATCCGCTGCTCTATCCGGTTGAGCTACGAGCGCGACTTACAATCACTCATTCTATCAAAATTATTCCGTAGGGGAACACCGGCGGACTTATGTCCCTTGCTCTGCGTTCCCTTGCTTACGACGCGGCGGACTCTGCGCACAACCTTACGATTGCGTCTCTGATACTACCTCACGTCATCCAACTTCACCCAACGTTTTTCGGCGGCGCAAATCATTGCCGCCTCCAACACGCGCTGCGTTTGATAGGCATCATTGAAATCCGGCAACGGTACCGTCGGTGTCTGACCTGCCAACTTCAGCAGAATGTCATACGCCATGCTCGTGAAGCAATGTTCGTAACCGATGATGTGAGCATCGGGCCAATAATTTGCCACGTAAGGATGATCGCCGCCATGCGTACACATGATCGTCGTCCAGCCCTGTACGGCACGCGGACGAGTTGCATCATAGTATTCGAGAGTGTTCATGCTCTCGAAGTTGAATTTGAGTGCCCCCTTCGTGCCATTGATTTCCCAACCGTTGGCGTTCTGGTTGCCCGTTGCTTGACGAGCCGCCTCGTAGGAACCGACCGCACCATTATTGTACTTGACAAGGAACAACACGGTATCATCGACCGTAACGTCTCCCATCTTTGCCGAGCCCGCATCCGCCTTGGCATAACGCATTTGCTCGTCTGTAACAATGCCGCCGCCGGAATCTTGCTCGATAATTTTGCGCTGCTTGACGAAGGTTTCCGCAATCGCGCCGCAGACGGTGTCAACTTCCAAGCCGCTGACGAATCGGGTCATATCGATGATGTGGGCGTTCAAGTCGCCGTGTGCACCGCTCCCTGCGAGTTCCTTTTTGAACCGCCACGCAAACGGCACCGATTCGTCCGCCCAATCTTGCAGATAGGTTGCCCGAATGTGCCGGATTTCGCCGAGTGTCCCCGACTTGACCAATTGATGGGCGAGTGCCACCGCAGGAGCACGGCGGTAGTTGAACCAAACGAAGGTATCGACACCGGCAGCCTTGGCGGCTTCTGCCATTTCTCGGGCTTCGGCAAGCGTTCCGGCAATCGGTTTTTCGCAGGCACACGGCTTGCCAGCGGCAACGGCGGCTTTTGCCGGTGGAGCGTGCATAAAGTTCGGCGTTACGATGTCCACGAGTCCGATTTCCGGCGACTTCACGAGGGACTCCCAATCGTTAGAGGCGTTTTGCCAGCCCCATTTTGCACCGAAATTGGGGTCTTCCCCTTTCATTCCGTAAACGGTGTGCATCACTGCCTGGATGGGCGGTGTGAAGAAACGATTGACTTGTCCCCAAGCGTTGGAGTGGGAACGTCCCATGAATCCCTGCCCGATGAGGGCGACATTGATTGTGTTTGCCATTGTTTTT
>Ga0123353_10009131_pt1 | contig 13634 bp, 9 predicted proteins | sample TergutLab28metaG_3_FD_92763 | JGI IMG/M metagenome (GOLD analysis project Ga0123353, IMG submission 92763) | Labiotermes labralis P3 segment gut microbial communities from Petit-Saut dam, French Guiana - Lab288 P3 | ecosystem: Host-associated > Arthropoda: Insects > Digestive system > Gut ... | reverse complement strand
TTTCATCAAACCATTTTTTCAAACCGTCTTCGCCTCCGCCGCCGCTTTTGCTTCAGTCTCCAGTTCCAGGTAGGCGACTTTGCCTACCAGTGTGCGGGGCAATTCTTTGCGATATTCAAATTCACTCGGCATTGCGTATTTTGCGATGTTTTTCCGACAATGCTCCAGTATTGACGCCTTTATTTCTTCTGTCGGTTCCTGATTATCACGTAATGTAATAAATGCTTTTACTCTTTGCATTTTATAGTCATCCGGCACGCCAATGACGCAGCTTATCAGTACTTTTTCATGCGATTCGATCACATTCTCAAGTTGTGACGGATAGATACCATAACCGGATGATATTATCATCCTCTTTATGCGCTGGCGGAAGTAAACAAAGCCGTCTTCATCCATAACACCGAGATCGCCTGTGTGAAGCCATACGCGACCGTCCGGATGGGTTTGAAGCGTCTGCGCTGTTTCTTCTTCGTTGTCGTCATAGCCTTTCATGACCGTGGGTCCGGACAGGACTATTTCCCCCTCTTCGCCGTACGGCACGGTTTCCTGCGTTCCGTGCTTCACTATCTTGTAGTACATATCAGGATATGGTATGCCTATGCTGCCTTCCTTGTGGAAAGTGCGCGGCGTCAGGCAGCTCGCGGTGACGCTTTCTGTCAGCCCGTAACCCTCGCGGACCTGTTCTGTCGAGCCGTGTTTTTTCAGGAAGGCGTCTACCTTGCGTTTGAGTTCTATTGATAGCGAGTCGCCGCCGGAAAAAACGCCCATCAACTGCGACATATCAAGTTTTTCTATGTCGCTGAGCCTGAGCAGCGCCTCGTACAGCGTCGGTACGCCCGCGATATAGTGCGGTTTGTGCTTTTTCAGCAACTGTGCGTACGACTTGATCGAAAACTGCGGAACCAGGATCGCCGACGCGCCTGAGATAAGCGCTGTGTGTATGCAGACGCCAAGCCCGAACCCGTGGAATACAGGCATTATTGCGAGCATTTTCTTCGAGGGTACGACGCAGTTGCCCGCCGCTTCGGTTTGCATCGCGAGTGCGTTAAAGTTCAGGTTTGTCAGCAATATCCCCTTTGTTGTGCCTGAAGTCCCGCCGCTGTATAGTATTGCCGCGACTTCGTCGCCGCGATTTTTTGCATCGTACTCGCCTTTGTAACCTTTTCCGCGCTCGATCAGGTCGGTATACCTCAGGATGTTGCCGCTTGTCGGGCGGCGAGTTATTTTCCTGCCCTTTGTCAGTTTATACAGAGGTTTTTTTATGCCTTTCAACCCGTCTTCTATCCCGGTCAGGATCAGCGTCTGCGCGGGCGTCCTCGGCATGATCCCTTCGAGTTTTTCCGCAAACTGGTCAAGCGTGAGCACCGCGAGGCTCCGGCTTGCGTTCATGTAACGTACCAGTTCCTCTTCCGCCGAAAGCGGGTGGACCATGTTTGCCACAGCGCCGACGAGATTGAGCGAATAGAGCATTACGACAGCCTGCGGCGTATTGGGCATGCATATAGTTACCCTAACGCCGGGTTCGATACCGATCGCTTTGAGCCCGCGGGCGCAGGCGTTTATTTCTTCCGCGAAACCCCGGTAGTTTTGCGTACGCCCGAAGAAATCATACGCGATTATGTCGGGGTATTTCTCAGCGGTTTCGAGTACGAGCCTTGCCATTGAGCAATCCGGGTAATCGAGTTTATGGGGTACGTCTCCATATGAGTTGAGCCAGGGCGCCGCAATTTCCATAGGTATTTTTTTCCTGTTCGTATTATTTTAAAGCCTGATTTCGTTGCCGGAGTTGTCTACTTTTTGCGCGTTTTGCACGAACAGCGCCGCGAAGTAGAGGATGACAATGATCACAACCGTGACAAGCGTCGTCATGAGTACGTCGAACGGCTGGAAGTGCAGCAGCGCCCCTTCATGCACAAGCGATCCCGCCAGATAATGCAATGTGAAGGGGTTGTAAATGAAGTCCGAGCCTGATAATGAGAAAATGTCCGGCAGGAGCAAGGACGCGGCGACACAGACTCCAGCGCTCATGCCCGGTCTGCCCGACGCCGTCCCCAGCGTTAGGTGGCAGCAGATGTAAAACATCATGTATACGCCCGCGAGTGTCCCTCCCAACAGCACGCCCGCGATAGTGACGTCGTAAACGTCATAGGACAAGACCGATATCCCCAATGCCGCGAACGCTCCGGCGATTGAAAGGACGAGGGCAGTTACAGGGAAGATTATGTATTTGGGGAAAATGTAGCTGAAGTTCCTCAGCCCGGAACTCCTGGGTATGATGATCGAGCGTTTTTTCTGCTCGCCGCCGGCAAAGCTGTTAATGAGAAGCAGGAACACAACGAGTCCCACCTGCGCTATGTTAGTTATGCCCAAGGATACGCCCATTGACACGGTGGAGTCGCCCAACAAATCGGTAAAGCCTGTAATGTCCATGCCCATCTCGTTGTAGAGCGGTTCCATCGTGGTAAAGAGGGCTGCCATTCCGACAAAAATCAGCGGCGAAAATATCGACCATCCAACTATGGAAAGGGCGATGATCAGAAACTTGCCGGTTCTGACAAACGCCAGTACTTCTTTCCTGAAACTCGCTTTTAACTGCATACGGTCGTCCCTCCATGTACTAGAACATTAGCCTCTTGCGGTGTGGATTATTGTGTCGCCGCATATGCTTATGTATATTTGTTCCAGGGTTCGTCTGCTGAATTCGACGCTCTCCGGCAGGATCTTGTGTTCGGCCATTGTTGTCACTGCTTTGTAGAACAGCTCGGCTTCGCTGACGCCGTACTTCGCGTAGAGCGTTATGCCGCCGTGCCATATTTCGCTTCTTTCCACGATGTCGAGGCTGCAAAGGGGGTCTGTCGGTTCCGGCGTGTATCGCAAGCGGATGAAGACCGCCATTTGGCCTTCGTACTTTTTCTTTACATCGGAGATAGTCCCTTCAACCGCCATGACGCCATGGCTGAGTATGCCTACCTTGTTCGCTACGCGCTCGACGTCGGTAAGGATGTGCGTGCAAAGAATTATCGTCGAACCGGACGCCGCCAGTCTTGTGATGATATCTATGACCTCCGCCCTTCCCTGAGGGTCGAGAGCGGACGTGGGTTCATCGAGGATGAGCAGATCGGGGTGGGCATAGAGCGCGGCGGCGATCCCTATCCTCTGGTTCATGCCGCGCGAGTAGCCTTTTATCAGCCTTTTTGCGCCTTCAAGCATACCGGTTATCGCAAGCACCTCGGCAGTCCGCGCCTTAATATCGCCTTCGTACTCCAGACAGGCGCCAATGAAGTCCAGATACTCAAAGCCGTTCATGTAACCGTACAAGGACGGCGACTCCGGGAGGTAACCTATCCTTGCATTTTCGCTGTCGAAGGCAATTTCTCCGTCGTCCTTCGGTATGATGTTGCATATTATGTTCATTGTCGTCGTCTTGCCGCAACCGTTTGTTCCGACGAACCCGTAGACGTCCCCCCTGTCGATGTTCATGTTGAGGTTCGTCAGCACGGGGAAGTTTTTGTAGCTTTTCTTCAGCCCGGTTATTTTGAGCATTATTATAATCCGCCTTCCGGTCCTGGTTTTGATGTTTATTAGCCCTATGTTTTCGGCAAGCGCCCTCGTCCGGCGCCCGTCATCTGATGACCAAACGCAGGAGTAAACCTTGCAGATGCTCGTTTGCCGCAAAAATCATCATTATTATAACAGGTATCGATACAAAAAACAAAGCAGTTTTCTTTCCGGCGCCGACTTCGTCCCATCCGTTCTCAACTCTGTACTTTCTGATGACGGGGATTTTTCTTATGAACACGACCAATCCTATCACGACAAGTATCAGCACGGCGAAGACGTAAATGTACAGCATCGTATTGAGCAGCTTGTTATCGTAATGCGTGATCTCCGCCATTGACAGGAGAAACAGGAGCATCGCTGAGACGGAGTTAAAAATGGCGTGGAGTATGGTGCAGATAAATATCGAGCCTGTCGCATATCTCACATATCCAAGGGCGAAACCGAGCGCGGTCGTGAAAAAAAGCTTGTCCAGGCTTCCGTGCATAAGCCCGAACAGCACCGAGCTGATGATTATCGCCATTCCGCAGCCGTAGGGCTTGAGCGCGTCGTACATGATTCCCCTGACCCAAAACTCCTCAAAAACCGGCGCGATCACTACAAGCAGGAACATCATCATGAGTACGCTCGCGATATCGCCCGGCGGTTCTATCGCGTTCGGCCTCAATATATCCTGTATTATGTGCTGACCGCCTGTTGCTCTCAAGATGAAATAGGAGGCAATTAGCGTCAAGATGACCGTTCCGTAACCCAAGCCGTACATCGCGGGAAATGTTCCCAGCGCGCGGGCGATCCGCCGCGGTTTCTTGTACAGCGCCGCAAGCCCGCCGTTTTCGCCGTAGTACTTGAAGCTTCTAAAGACGATGACTGCAACGGACATCGGTATGAGGTAGCTCATGAATATCGAAAGCAGGACGTTCAGCGCATAGGCTTCCGTATGATTCATCCCTCCGGTGAAGCCGCCCATCCAGCTCGCCATCAACCCGCCGAGCAGCCTGCATGCGAAGAAAACGGTCATTACGACTCCAAGTTTTGCGCATACAGCTTTGTACGCCCGGAGCTTCGATTGCTGCGTCGGGGGTGTTGGGGTGTGCGGTTCGTCCGGGGCGCCGGGTGTGGTTGGGGTGTGCGGTTCGTCCGGGGCGCCGGGTGTGGTTGGTTGTTGCGGGGTGTTCAACTCTTCATTTTCCATCGTCAGGTTCCTCTCTTAGAAGTCTCAAGGAGAATCTCGCGTGTGTTATCCTCCGGGCGCTCGACCACATGGTCGAGCAGCATTTGAAGCGTTGCGCCGAGACCGGGCCCGGGCAGATGCCCGGCGGCAATAAGGTCGCTCCCTGCTATTGCAAGGTTTCTTAGTGAGAAGCACTCGCCGCTTCCTATGATTTCATCGGTCTTTACAACACAGGGGGACGGTTCTGTTGTGTCGTGGGCGGCGGCGGCGCAGCGGACTGCGTCGGCGCCGTGTTTTGCAAGCAGTTTCTTTATTTCCAGGCGACCGTCCGGAAAGTCGGTGATTGTCTGCGCAGTTGTGCATGCGCTTATAGTCTTCCCGTCGAGGCGCAACTCGCGCAGGAACTCGGTCGGCGATGTGATTAAGCCTGCGCTGAGAAGCAGCTTGCAGAATGCATACCATCGGAGGAGCGGTTCGGAAGGTAGCAGAGCGATTCTCTCTATTCCCGCAAGAACAACTGCCTGAAGCGACAAGTATCTGTTTAGCAGTCCCGCCGTTATTATCTCACTTGTCATTTCCGGCTTGTCAGACATCAACGTCTTTTCCAGTTCCACACGAATGCGTTCCGCGCTTATCAGCCCTGCCCTGTCCGCGTTCGCTTGGATCGCGCGCAACGTTTCGGGTTCTATTGAAAACCCGAGTTGTGCGCTGAACCTGAATGCTCTGAACATCCTAAGCGCGTCTTCGCTGAAGCGTAAGTCCGGGTCTCCAACGCACCTGATAATGCGGTTTCGGATATCCGCGAGTCCTTCAAAGGGATCGATGAGCTCGCCCGCTGACGAGGCGGCCATCGCGTTTATAGTAAAGTCCCTGCGGCTAAGGTCTTCTCTGAGGTTTGTCACAAACTCGACGCTATCGGGCCGCCGCCCGTCGTTGTACTCGCCGTCGGTCCGGAATGTCGTTACCTCTACTGAGCTGCCGGGCGTCAGCACTGTGACCGTCCCGTATTTCACGCCTGTCATGAACGTTTTCGGAAACAGCCGTGCGACTTCCTCCGGCGTTGCTGAAGACGCGACGTCCCAGTCGCTGATGTGCCTGCCTATCACCGCGTCGCGAACGCAGCCTCCTACAAGAAAGGCATGATATCCGTTTTCATTTAAGCAGCGCAATACCGGCTCTATATGCACCGGAGGATCGATCACTCTCATGCCGCACCCGCATTCTGTTAAAATAGACAACCGCATTCAAGAAAAAACTGTAGGTTATCACTATTGTAAAATGCCTTACTTAGTAGTATAATCGGTATTTGATATATTGGCAATCTTCATGAAGGGTGTTTTATGGATTTTATTGAATTTGAGCGGCACATCAAGAGCGGTGAGCGGTGCCACTTTGTCGGTATTGGCGGGGTTTCCATGTCGCCGCTTGCAGAGATTCTTCATGGGAAGGGCGTTTTGATCACCGGGTCGGACATAAATGAGAGTCCTGTCGTTACAAAACTTCGCTCGCTAGGTATTGAGGTCACTATCGGGCACTTTGCGGAAAACGTTTCGGGCGCGGGCTTTATTATCAGGACCGCAGCCGCGCGCGAGAACAATATTGAAATAATCACCGCCAGGGAGCTTGGCATACCGATTTTTGAACGTGCGCAAGCCTGGGGATATATAATGAGCGGCTACAAGAACGCTGTCTGCGTTTCCGGTGTGCACGGCAAGACGACGACGACGTCCATGGTGACGCATATCTTGCTTGCGGCGGAGACTGATCCCACGATCATGATCGGAGGAACGCTGCCCGTTCTCGGTTCGGGGTATCGCGTTGGGAAGGGCGACGTTATCGCGCTTGAATCGTGCGAGTACTATAACTCTTTCCATTGCTTCTGCCCTACCGTTGCGGTCGTTTTAAACGTCGACGCCGACCATCTGGACTTTTTTAAGGATATCGACGATCTGAAGAATTCTTTCTGCAAGTTCGCCTCGCTCGTTCCCGATGGCGGCACTATCATCTGTAACGGCGACGACCCGAACGCAATGGAAGCTCTGGCTGGGCTCGGCAGGGACCTGCTGACATTCGGGATGGGAGAGGATGTGCGCGTGCGAGGCGTCAAAGTCTCCGCTATCGGAAGGACCCCGTCTATGGACGTCTTGCTTGACGGCGAACCTTTTTGCAGGATAAAGCTGCAGATTCCAGGAGAACACAACCTTAAAAACGCGCTTGCTTCCGCCGCCGCCGCAATAGCTATCGGGATCCCGGCGAAGGCAATAGAGGAAGGGTTATCCGACTACACAGGCGTCAGCAGGCGGTTTGAACTCAAGGGCAGCATTAACGGCGCGGACGTGTATGACGATTACGCGCATCATCCAAGCGAACTCCGCGCTCTGCTCGACGCGGTCTCATCGCTTGAGTATGAGCGGATAATCCTTGCGTTTCAGCCGCACACGTTTTCGCGTACGAAAGCGTTATTCTCCGATTTCGTTGAGGAGCTTTGCCGGGCGGATTTCACGTTCCTTGCAGAGATTTATGCCGCAAGGGAGACGAACGATATCGGCATAACTTCCGAAGATTTGGCGCGGGCAGTGCCCGGAGCAAAATGCTGCTCCGAGCTCTCCGCTCTCGCGTCTGAAATCGCCGAGATCGCCCGCGAGGGGGACATTGTCCTGACAGTTGGCGCCGGCGACATATACAAGGTGGGCGATGCGCTGGTAAAGTGTTAAGTGTAAATCTGTAGGGGCGCCGCTCGCTGCGCCCGCATGTAAAGGCAGGGTCGATAGGATGTAGGGGCGCCGCTCGCTGCGCCCGCGTGTAGAGGCAGGGTCGTTCGGATGAAGTTCAGAAACTGGGATATAGCCGGCTTTGATAGGGGAATTGCAGTAAATTTCTGCAATAACGGCGTCAACCCGTTGGTTTCTGTTCTATTGGCTTCAAGGGGCGCGGCTTGCATAGAGGACGCCAGAAGGATCCTCGGAGAAGTGCCGGCGGAGTTTTTCGACCCGTTTCTGATGAAGGACATGGACAAGGCCGTATCCTGCATAAACTCGGCGATAGAAAGAGGCGAGCGGATAGCGATCTACGGCGACTACGATGTTGACGGAATGACCTCAAGCGCGGTCCTGGCATTGTGGCTGCGTTCCAAAAAAGCGGATTTCGAAATTTACATCCCCGGCCGATTTGGCGAAGGTTATGGGATAAACCGGACGGCGCTTGATACTTTGCAATCCCGGGGAGTCAAACTGGTCATATCTGTCGACTGCGGCATAACCGCCATTGAGGAAGCGCGTCACGCTAGAGAAATAGGCCTTTCGCTGGTAATAACCGACCATCATGAGTGCAGGGACGAGCTGCCGGAGGCGGAAGCCGTCGTCGATCCGAAAAGGCCTGATTGCGCATATCCTAACAAGTCGCTCGCCGGTGTCGGCGTTGCTTTCAAGCTTGTTTGCGCGTTAGAAAGAGACGTCCGCCCGGATGAGGTTTTCAAAGTCTATGGCGACCTTGTCGCCGTGGGTACTATTGCGGATGTTATGCCTGTCACAGGGGAAAACCGTGAACTGATCAGACGCGGGCTCGCAGTTTTGAATAGCAACCCGCGCCCAGGGTTCTCGAGGCTTCTGCAAGAGGTCTGCACACAGCCCTGCAAGATAAACTCGACAACGGTGGGCTACTTACTTGCACCGAGGCTCAACGCAGCAGGCAGAATGGGTCAGACGGAGCTATCGGTTGAATTGCTGCTGACCGGGAGCGACGAAGACGCCGAGAGGCTGACGAACGAACTGTGCAGGCTTAATCTGGAACGTCGTTCTCTGGAGCAGGAGATATATGAGGAGGCGTCGGCAATGCTGCCGGAGCCGCGTCAGGACGAACCGATATTTCTTGCGAAGCAGGGCTGGTATCAAGGCGTGACGGGGATCGTCGCCGCAAAAATGGCTGAGCGGTATCGTGTTCCCGCGATAATAATAAGCATAGACGACGATGGGACGGGCAGAGGGTCGTGCCGCAGTTACGGGTCTTTTCCCCTCTACGATGCGCTTGCTTCGTGCTCAGACATTCTGGATAACTTCGGCGGGCACGAGATGGCGGTTGGCGTTACTGTTGCGGAAAAAAACATCAACGAGTTGCAGCGCCGGATAAAACAGTACTACACAGACAGTATCGAAGGCGCTGCCGCACCCGGTTTGAGGCTGGACTTTGAGGTGGAGAAACCGGAGCTGCTAACGGTCGGTAATCTCGAGGCGCTGGAGCAGCTGGAGCCATTCGGAAGCGGCAATCCGCCGCCTTGCTTGTGTATTCTCGGAGCGGAAGTATCCGCTGTATACTCCATAGGCGATGGAAAGCATTCGAGGCTCAGGATCGACAAGGCGGGCAAGAACATGGACTGCATATTCTTTTCAATGTCGTCTGAAAGCCTCGGAGTGAGAGAGGGTACGATGGTCGACGTGGCGTTTGAACCGCAAATAAATGAGTTCCGCGGCCGCGTAAGCGTACAGTTGCACGTTTTGGATATAAGACCAAGCGAAGTGTAAAGTGTGAAGTGTAAGGTGTAGGGGTCGACGCCCCCGGCGACCCGTAGCAGGATGTTTCGGGCGGGTGAGATGGGGCAGCCTGCGGGGAGAAAAGGATAATGACAGACGTGTATGAGAGATACCGTCAGTTGGAGGCGGTCATACTTGAAAGCCATCCCGGCGCCGATATGGCGCGAATCCGGGCGGCGTTCGAGTTCGCCCTTAAAGCCCACGACACGCAAATGCGCAAGGACGGGACGCAGTATATCATGCACCCGCTCGCCGCAGCCGAAATCGTAGCAGAGATAGGCCTTGACGAGGATTCGTTATGCGCCGCTCTGCTTCATGACTGTATAGAGGATACCGACGTCACTTATGCGGACATACAGAAAGCTTTCGGTACGGACGTCGCCGAGATCGTCGACGGGGTAACCAAGCTGTCGCGCGTCACATATACGAACAAAGAAGAAGAACAGATGGAAAACCTGCGAAAAATGCTCATCGCTATGGCGCAGGACATCCGGGTCATTCTCATAAAAATCGCCGACAGGCTCCACAATATGAGGACTATCGAGTATGTAGCGCAGGAAAAGCAGCGGGAAAAGGCGCTTGAAACAATGGAGATGTACGCGCCGATCGCTCACAGGCTTGGAATGCAGAAGGTCAAATGGGAACTTGAGGACTTGTCGATCCAGTATCTCGACCCCGTGGGGTGCGCGGAAATCAGCGAGGGGCTCAAAGCGCGGCATTTGGAAGACGAGAGTTTTTTCAACAGAGTCCAGTCCAGAATTACCGAACGGCTCGCAGAGCACGGGATAGAGTGTACGGTAAACGGGCGCATCAAACATATATACAGTATCTACCGGAAAGTTTTCAGAGGGAACAAAACGCTTTCCGAAGTTCTTGATTTATACGCGTTCCGCGTGATCGTAAACGATATAGCCGACTGCTATAACGTGTTGGGTTTCATCCATGAAATGTACCGGCCGATGCCGGGTTCATTTAAGGATTATATCGGCACGCCGAAACCGAATATGTACCAGAGCCTGCACACCTCCGTTATCGGCAACGAGGGGTTGCCGTTCGAGGTGCAGATTCGCACATGGGAAATGCACCAGACCGCGGAGTACGGAATCGCGGCGCACTGGAAGTATAAAGAGGGCAAGGGCGGAAAAGTCGCCGACGAGGAAAAATTCGCCTGGGTCAGGCGTTTGCTGGAATCGCAGCAGGACAGCGACGCTCAGGACTTCCTGCAGGCGCTGAAAATCGATATGTTCTCCGACGAAGTCTTTGTTTTCACGCCGAGCGGCGATGTTGTGAACCTGCCGGCAGGTTCTACGCCCATCGATTTTGCGTACAGTATCCACTCCGAGGTTGGAAACAGGATGACAGGCGCGTATGTGAACGGCCGAATGGTTCCCTACACTCACATTCTCCAGAACGGTGAAATCGTAAAAATACTGACTTCAAACTCCGCAAAAGGCCCAAGCCGGGATTGGCTGGATATAATAAAAAGTTCCGAGGCTCGCAATAAGATTCGCCAGTGGTTCAAAAGGGAGAAACGCGACGAAAACATCGTCCACGGAAAAATGTCGTTCGAGGCGGAGCTTCGCCACGCAAACATCAACATTTCCGACGTCATACGCGAGGAGTTGCTGCCAAAGGCTCTGGCGCGCGCAGGGTTCAAGGCGATAGAGGAACTCTATGCCGCGATCGGTTACGGCGGAATATCTGCGCAGAAGATCGTCAATAAGATTCGAGAAGACCTGCGCGCTGTGGAAAAGTCCAGAAAAAAAGAAGAGGAGCCTCTGAAGGCGGAGCCGAAGGAGGTCATCAATGCAAAGCCCGTACACGGTGTAACCGTAGAGGGTCTGGACAACTGCCTTGTTAAGTTTGCCCGCTGCTGCTCCCCGATACCAGGGGATCCGGTCGTTGGGTTCATCACCAGGGGTTATGGCGTGTCCGTACACCGTCAGGACTGTATCAACTATATCAAGTCCGATAAAGCGCCGGGCGAAGCCGGAAGATGGGTGCGGGTCGGTTGGGCGGATACGAACGGGCGGGAGTACTCGACAACGATCAATGTCCAGGTACGCGACAGGGTCGGGATCGTCGTCGACGTCGCGTCCGTGTTGAACGCGCTCAATGTTAGGATATCGTCTTTCAACGCAAGGCCGGTCGGGAACGGGATCGTGTTCGTCTCGATAGTCGTCGGCGTGAAAAATCGCGACGAACTAGTGTCCGCGATGGCGAAACTGATGTCCGTCTCTGGTGTAACGGACGTGCGGCGCGCCGACGGATAGCGGGCGGGGATATTCGGAATTCGGAGTTATTCGTTGGGAACGCGGGAATATATTTAATTTATTTGGGGGTTGATGCTTTATGCGAGCGGTTGTTACAAGGGTTTCGTCCGCTTCTGTTGAGATCGGCGGGGTCGTTACCGGGAAGATCGGTTTGGGGTTTCTTGTTCTGCTTGGGATAAGAAGCGGCGATACGGAGAAAGAGGCAAGTAAGCTCGCCGCTAAGATATGCAACCTGCGTGTGTTTGGCGATGAGAACGGTAAAATGAATCTTGACCTGAACGCTGCCGGGGGCAGTATTTTAGTGATATCGCAGTTCACCCTTTACGCCGACTGCAAGAGCCGCCGTCCGGGCTTCACAGAAGCCGCCCGTCCCGATACCGCGATTCCGCTGTACGAGTTATTCGTAAGCGAGTGCCGGAACGCGGGGTTCGTCGTTGAGACAGGGCAGTTCGGCGCAATGATGGACGTAGCGTCCGTCAACGACGGTCCGGTAACGATAATTCTGGACGCCGAACAATTGTAAATCGTAGGGGCGCCGCGTGCTGCGCCCGCTTGTAAATCGCAGAGTGGAGATGATTACCCGTGTCCGACATTACGGTCGAGGGGACTATTAATACCATTGTTTTCTCGAATCCTGAGAATGGTTATGCTGTTCTGCGTTTGGATACGCTTGACGGCGTCGTTACGGCGGCCGGGAGTATTCCCGGCGTCTCTCCGGGAGAGCGGCTGGTCCTCACAGGCTCATGGATGACGCATCCGCAGTACGGGGAGCAGTTCAAAGCGGACTCTTTCAAAATGAAGCCGCCAAGCGGCGCGGACGAGATATACAGATACCTCGCTTCGGGCGCGATCAAGAATATCGGGCCGGCAAAGGCGCGCGACATAGTCGAAAAGTTCGGCGGGGACTCTCTGCTTGTTATCGAAAATGAACCGGACAAGCTGTCTTCTATCAAGGGCATCTCACTCAGAAGCGCGCGCAAAATCGGAGAGGGCTTTCGCCGTCAAGCCGGACTGAGGCGGCTTATCGACTTTTTTTCGGGATATGGAATAAAACCGCTCATCGCGACGCGTGTGTACAAGGACTATGGAGACGAAGCACTCGACGCTGTGCGGGAGAACCCCTATCTGATCGCCGCCGACGCGTATGGCGCGGATTTTTCCGACGCGGACTCCATTGCGCTCGACCTTGGGTTCGAGAGCGACTGCCCGGAGCGGGTCTCCGCGGCGCTTGTGTTCGAGCTTGTCCACAATCTGGGCAACGGGCATACATTCATCCCAAAGGACAAGCTGACTGCGGCGACTGACGAACTGATCGGCGCGGGGTACGACGCTATACTGGAGTCGTTTGACGCCCTGTGCGAGTGCGGCGACGTAGTTGTTGACACGGTTGCGGGAGTGGAGGCTTGCTACCTGAGGCATATGTTCGAAGCGGAGCGTTATGTGGCAATGCGAATCTCCGAAATGGCGGGCAGGACGGCTCCTTCGCCCGGCTCTCCGTCCATCCTTGATATTGAACTATGCGACGGAATAAAATACGCAAATATGCAGCTTGCGGCATTGGAGACCGCCGCGAGCCATGGAGTCATGGCGCTCACGGGAGGGCCGGGCACAGGCAAAACAACCACTGTCCACGGGATTCTTCGCCTGTTTGACTCGATGGGCCTGAAGACGTCTTTATGCGCTCCGACAGGCCGGGCGGCTAAGCGCTTATCGGAGACCTGTTTGCGTGAAGCTGCGACTATACATCGCCTGTTGGGAACCAGCCCCGGCGAAGACGGCGAACTCATTTTCGCCCACGACGAGGACGACCCTCTGGACGCTGACGCCGTAATCGTCGACGAGTCGTCCATGCTCGACATCCTGCTGATCCGTTCCCTTCTTTCCGCTATGAAGCGGGGGAGCCGCCTTATTATGGTCGGCGACGCCGATCAACTTCCGTCAGTCGGTCCGGGCAGTGTTTTTTCGGACATTATACGGAGCGGTCTGGTCCCGACCATCGTACTGTCCGAAATATTCAGGCAGGCGGAGGACAGCGGCATTGTACGCTGCGCGCACAGTGTGAATAACGGCGTCATGCCTGATTTATCGGTGAAATACCCGGACCTG
>Ga0123353_10009129_pt1 | contig 13635 bp, 8 predicted proteins | sample TergutLab28metaG_3_FD_92763 | JGI IMG/M metagenome (GOLD analysis project Ga0123353, IMG submission 92763) | Labiotermes labralis P3 segment gut microbial communities from Petit-Saut dam, French Guiana - Lab288 P3 | ecosystem: Host-associated > Arthropoda: Insects > Digestive system > Gut ... | reverse complement strand
GCGCTGACCACGTGACACCTCTCTATCCGCAAAAGTTGGCACTAACTTCGCCGACCGGCGGCGGCCGCTCTGTCGGTATAGTTCGCGTGCGGACTAAGGCCACGGAGTTTAGTTTAGTTTTAGGTTGGAGGTTAGGTGCGGTTAGGCTGGAGTAGTGTGCTGCAGCCTGCAGCCCGGACACTACTCCAGCCTAACCGCACCTAACCTCCAACCTACAGCAAACCAAGAACGAAACGACCAATGTGTTAATCAACATTATAGTCGTGAGCTCCTGATGATGGGCATAGTAGTGCTCGAAACATGTTGAGATTTTAAGAAGTACAATAAAATAACAAGTGGCATCTATTTGGTTTTTATTCTTCAGTTATCACAATGATGCACGGTCCAACAAACATCAAATACTACCTTTATGTTTTTTGGGCCGCAGAATACGAAAATAATACTAAAATTAATTGGTTAGCTCTTGTTTCCGAGATAATAGCACTATCGTAGTTACGCGTACAATAAATATGAATAGAAAATTACTGGCCTTAACGACGTGTCCTTTTGGCCTGTCGGTGGTATTTTGTTTCAGGAGCATTCCTTTTCATCATCCAGCAATAATCACCTAACATGGAAGTGCTCCATTTCCCTTTGTACCTGTCTTGATGGATGCGCTCCCCATGTTCGTCGCTCACGGCACCGCAGTTTAATGGAAAGAAATCCAGGTGTGAAAATAAAAAGTGCATTTTCAGCGACATATTGCACCCCAGCTGTTCATACAAATCCATCAGATCTTGTACAAGTTCTCTTAAATTTGCAGCTTTGAAATTTCTCAGTAAACCATTCGAAATATTTTCAATGGAATGCCATGCTGCTTTCTCCTTGTCACTTAACACTGTTTCAAACTGCTCGTCTTTATAAAATATTGTCTGATTTGAGTACCAATAAACACACCTGCTTTCACCTTCTCGTAAGTGAGCCTGGGGAATTTTCCACATAAGTAAGTGAATGCAGGACCCTTCACATCCAAAGCCTATACAAAATACTTCATAGGCCCCAATTTAATATATAGTGGGGGAGGAAAAACTTTGCTTGGCTTTATCAAAGGCTTATGTATAACATTTCTAATTCCAGGTGTTAATGATTGTCTGTGGGGCCAACGTTTTCTAGAATAGTGGGCGACTCTGGCTCGGCTATCCCAATCACACAGAAAACAAGAGTATTTGTTGTAACCGGCTTGCAGTCCTGATAGAACGGCGATTAATTTAAAATCACCATGAAAATTCCCATGGTATTTCTTGTAGTCTACTTCAACCAGAATGTTGTTTATAGTTGTACACGTTTCTTTTGTGCTGGGAGCATATGCCATAGGAATTGAAGGTAACTTATTTCCATTGCGTAAGAGGACTGCTCTAAGACTTGTCTTTGAAACATCAATGAATAGTCTCCATTGCTCAGGGCTGTGCCTCACATGCACTGCATCCATCAGACCATCAGTGTCTTTGCAGTAGGTGAAATAACCTACGGGTTTGGAGAATTGCTCGAATTCTTGGTCTCTGGTGCGAAATGCTGTCACTTTCACGGAGAGGTGTAGTAAATTCCACTGTTGTAACTTTGATACCAAAAGTTCTGCCTTATTTTTTAGAAGTTCGAGATCCCTAATGAGATCATTGAGCTCGCTTTCTGTGATCTTATGATTGGAGGAGTCTGTGTTTGGCAAGTAGTCTGCATATCTTGAAGCTGATGGCTGCTGTTCTTCGCTGTTTGAAGAAACACTGTTTTCGTCGTCAGAGTACATAACAAAATTGTCCAGAGATTCAGAAACAGGAATTCCGTAGGCATGAGGCACAGGCCGAATTGCTGATGGTATATTCGGATACACAAGTTTTGATTTTTTCTTCATAGGCTTACCATTTTGAATAGGGAGCACCATTCAGAAATAACAGTCAGTACTGTGATTGCTAGGCACCTTCCAAACCATGGGCACTTCAAACGGCATACAACGACCTTTCCATTCACCCACGCATTGCGTTTGGATGAAAACGTAGTGCAGCACACGTGTGTTGCCCATTTTTTGTCCGGATCCCCTACCTTACAGCCGAAATACAAGTAATATATTTTTTATAGTTGGAGTAATCGAACACTTCCTTGAGGCAAATGTCACTTCTCCGCAAATATAGCAGAAGTTATCCGAGTTATTTACGCAATTCCGGGACATTTTTATAAATATACTACACAATCTACGACAGTAGAATGCCAGCTGAAACAGTCACGACACAATTCTCATGAAAGAACTTGGGGACACCGTCTACAATACGACCGCTTTCGTACAACACTTAATAAGGACTGAAGAGAGATGACAGGCAACAATTTTACTGATCACATGACGAACACCTGCAGCAACGATAGCCGATCACGTGATTTCATGGTGGTATGAGAATTACGGCGCCCGCTTAGAGTTTTACCAACTTCTGAAGAGAAAAGCTTAATAGTTTTTTTTTAAAAAAAAGTGAAATTTCAGGCCATAACGGTAACTCGAAAACTAGAGCTAAGCTGAAAATTTCTATGTCATTTTCGAATTCAGCGGCCCTCAGATTGGTAAAGTTTAGCTGGTCTCGTTTCCATAAAATTTTGTGTGTTGAACAGTGTTATAATTCCATGTAAAATCCTGCTTTTTAACAGTTGTTACCAGAGGTATAAAATCCCTCAGATTATAAAACCTTCTAGGGAATACTGCTATAATATGCTGTTTAAAAGCATAGCAAAGCGTAAATGCACTTTGTAGCACTTATTTATATATACCCCAATGTAAATGCTTCATTATTTTAATGTCTCGCCTTGAAACGTAATGTATTTGGGTGGTACATGACGTCATCCTTATCATTCACTGACTCCTTTAAAAGTCGCTGACCTGGTCAAGATTTTTCTCACTTTTTTGATTGCAACCACCGTCCAATTCCTTGTCCATAGTAGTCTGGCAACAAACTCTATCCTGAAACAAAAGGATCCAATGCGCAACAACAGTTTAATATTATACATCTCAAACTGGACTTGCCGAGGATTAAAATGGTCTCCTTCCTTCAGGCGGAAATTTTTCATAATTTGTCGCCAATATCAACGTTCTACATGCCACACTTACCTAAATATCCCTAATTTAATAACCTCATTTTATTAGATAGTGCACATACATTACAACGCTCTTCTCTGCTCCTTCCTCTCACTTATATCCCGCCATGCTGTCGGTCTAAATCTAATCTACTATCTCCCCTTAATGCAACATATAACGTCGAAACTCATAAAGAAAAGGGGAAAATTTTGTTCTATTTTTAGGTAAAGCAAAGTATAAATATATTTTTTTCATGGTGCGACAGCCCCTAGTGGGCCAGGGCCTCCTCATTTGCGACGCTTCACGATCACACGCAGAGACGCCACAGTCTGTAGGACTCCTCTGGAGGAGTGATCAGCCCGACGCAGAGACCTATACCTAACACACAACATTCACAACAGACAGGCATCCATGATACCCGCGTAATTCGAACCCGCAATCTCAGCAAGCGAGTGGCCGAAGACCTACGCCTTAGACCGCGCGGCCACTGGGACCGGCAAGCAAAACGTAAGTAAGTAAAAACACAAAGTAAACGAGTTATGTTCCATGGCATGTGAAACAGCCGAATTACGGGTCTGAACACCAAACGAACAATCGTGGTTGAATGTCGGCTACACATTCGGGTGCCGTGGAATTCGATTTGTGGTCCAAGACTTCTGTTGATTAAAGTACTGCTTTAGTTCCCAATCGTGAAGGAAATTTCGGTAACTTTAACGAAACATGAAAGGATCGCTTTCTCCTACGTTGTTGCCAGCTCACTATTCGATGTGTTATCATCTCTGTGGTTGGTAAGTACTTATTGAATTAAATCACAAGGAAAGAAAGAGTTTAATGACATTTTAGTTAAGGTAGGATTGAAAACCAGAACTAGAATTCGAAATTATAAATAGGCAAACGGTCGTAACATTTACCTTAACTCGGACCTTTGAAGGTGTTCTGTTGGCAGTAACACCATACACCTACGTAAGGGCTATAAATGTGTTTCTCCTCTTGGCGTGGTGTGTTATCTTATTACACTTTCATAGCTTCCCTCTTCACTAGAGCAATAAATTGTACTAAGCAAGTTGATACGAAATCTGATTACTTTGTTGATCTTCTGTGGGTAAATGACCAATCTGATGCAAATTACGTTATATAATACGTTTATTATTATAATCCTCTACCTGTTTCGAGCAACACTGTGCTCATCACCAGGAGGTCAAATGGTATTAATACAATATCTGGTATAGTATTAATACCATTTGACCTCCTGATGATGAGCACAGATTTGCTCGAAACATGTAGAGGATTATAATAATAAACGTATTATATAACGTAATTGTGCATCAAGTTGGTCATTTACTCAGAGTTGTACCAGGATGCAAGGAGAGCAAAACATAAAATTAGTTAATCTTATAACACACTGTCTCACATTCCTTTATAGACCAATGATGTACGCAGAGTTATGATAAATTACTCTTGATAAATAAGTACAGTTTTGAACAAGACAAGAATCAATTCTCAGCACTTAAGAACTGAAACAGTATTTGTATTATCGCAATTACAAACTTAAAATTGGTGAAATTTGGAGCAACGGTATTTGAGTAGGTTTCAGCAGCAAACATACTAATTTAACTACGTCCACGTTTTCAAAACTGGTTTAATACAGAAATCCCCCAAGCGGACCCATCTTAAATGCGCGAACCCCTTTTATGTTTCTTTCCCGTACCGCGGTTACCAGTTGCTCAATGGACTGCAGCCGGCTTCCTGCACAAACATTACCAAAAAGCCCGGTCCAGAATCTTGCAACCCTCTTATATAATACAGAAATCCTCAATTCCATTCGCAACCGGAAAACTGGTTGTACTGATGGAGGGTATGCGAATGTCTCCTCAATACCTCCAAGGAAATACCGTAATAGTACCTTAATAGGTCGCAACCACTTCCCTCCACACCCTCTGAAACCCTCCATGCACATGCACACATTATAAACTACCTACATTATGCACATGAGAAGTGCCGCTGCTAAGATAACAAGTTAGGAAGGATATGCGAAACGTAAGAATGAACACTTCCCCTCTGCTAGTGCCTGCAGACAGCGTAAAAATACCTTTTAATAACCTATGGAAAAGCAAGACTTACACAAACGTGTGCTGAGCAAGCAGTGAGTGATTAAGTTTCCTCCTCACATTTTATTCCAGATATTTTCGCCCCAATTAACCTTTAACAAGTACTGCTCCATATACGTGCAAACAAACACGTAAGTCTTCAAGTTAAGCGCCCGTTCACTCTCTCCGATTTCAACCACAAATTTTAGTCTCCTCAAGATTTTAGTAAAATTTCCCCAGCATGATATTTAATGAAAATACGTTAAATGTTTGTGCACAGACCGACAGATAAACGTGTTAAAGTTAAGAGCTGCATCATTTAAGATTTTTGTTGCAGGCCTCAATACGCCTACCCGCATACATTAACGATTGACGCAAGCTCGACAGGTTGTATTTTGCACTGCGTCGGACGGTGAATAGCTGGGAAGTTACCCAGCGCCGACCTCGAACGAAGCCCAGTGACAAATGTGCTGGAAAACACGCGGCCCCAGTCAGGGCCGCCACAAAGTCTGAGGCGCACTGCAGATGTTACAGTACGAGTCCCTTTAACAACTATAGTTTAATGGGCTAAAGAGGCGTACTCGTCTTCCCATATCACTCTAAATGTACCGAAATGACTGAAGAACTCTGCTCAGCTCTCTAAAATCTGTAGTTTCACAGTACAGAACATATTAATTATAACAAGAAGAATAACTTCAAAACTGCTTGTGTTTAATCACGAAGATTTCAGTAGGGACTACGAAATGCAAAAGCGGTATTCAGTAACTAAAATAGTAGCCTATGTATCTCTTCATGAAGTCTGAATTTCCATTATCAGCACGAATATTTATATTGTATTGATTTAGCTTTACTTCAGGCATATTTAAATTAGATTCGCGGCGAATAAAATCAGGGCTGACACTGAAACTTCGAAGGGGAAGGACGAAGAAGCGGCTTAATTTGTAGCCCATTCTTTATGGGACATTATGTGGGTAATAAACTAAAGGAGCGTGAAAAGAATGGGACAAGCAGCACACAGAGGAGACATGAGAAGCATACACAAATCTTTAGTCGGAAAACCTGAAGAGAAAGGACCACATGACAGACTCGGACGTATTAGGAATGGTAATACGAAACTCATCGTAACGATGAAAATGGTGTGGGTTTTGGCTGGATTCATCTGACTTATAAGAGTATCCAGCAGCTGCTTCTGGAGGGCAAGACAGTAAATTTTCGCGGTTCACAGAGAGATAATGGCGTCTTAAGCAGATACGCGCCTATCAGCTTCAAGTTTTATTCGAGATGAAAGAATAAGGGATAAAATTGATATTATACTAGGTCATTACACATTAAGACATCAACAAGCCTTCAGGTTCGAGAGGTGTTACTTTTCTTGACCACGATAATAACTAACAACTTCCTAAGGACTCTGTCCCATGAAGCTAGGTATTTCAGAATCTGAAACATAAGAGAGATAGACGGAAAGAATTAAAGAGGACGAGAAGGACAGAAGCAAGCATCCCTACTCATTCCCTTAAAGTACCTGCGCAAAGCGCACCTAAAATTGTACACGGCCGTAAGGCATTTATGATAACTCTGCGCAAGTAAAGCCACTCATTCCTTCCACTATCCACAAATTCATCTCCACAATAATGAATAATATTGTCCGCAGCAGGCTTTGGCTCGGGACCAGAGCTGGTTTTATCGCGGTGGTCATTCTGAAGGTAGGACACGGCAGCGAAAAAGAGAGTGCAATAGGCTGAGTAACTTTATCACATCAACGGTACGACAAAGAACTGAAGTCTTATTAGGAGTAATGTAACTTAATATAAGGTCAAATTTAGTGGCAACTAATTACAAGTGCGTATTTCATCTTCTTTAATCTTTCTACAGCGACATGCCATATTGATTACTAAACGAGTAACGTTTGTCGTATCTCGACCCAATGCTATATGTACGTACAGAAATGTGTGTCAAACGGTGACAGACTCTAATCGGTCTATATTCTTTGGTTCCAGAAATTAGAAAAAAGTTTTGTGACATTTTATGCTCTGATACACTCACAGCTCGTAAAATTACTCAGATTTTATGAAACTCGCAGTGCGTAACAGCAGAAAACTTGTTAGAGACAGAAATGACTTACACAAAACAAACTGTATTCTCCTGACAATATGCTTGCAAAGGTTGGGAAAAAAGGAAAATTCCATCCAAGATTGCCTACGCCCTCGTACAGGATCGAAGAAGATAATTTAAATATAAGATAAGGTGCCTGATGTGTATTAGCATGACATCTTTTTGGATTGTGTTGTATCTTTTATTAAATTCTTACCCTAACTTAACACGAAGATTCTCTTAATCTAAACAAGTTTTTATTCTCCCCATCTCCTGGTCGCTGTAGCTGCTGAGGGTTATTTAGTTTGTGTGCGTTCTGAGAGTTTCTCCAAATCCATTTGCCAGATGCTTCCGACCACTAATGGTAAGAAAGCTAACTTTTCAAAGTTTGTGTAGAATATTCTCCAGCCAGACAGTTCCCAAGCGAAAACTTCAGCCATGGTGCAGACTTTCCATGACAGCGAATGGCGGATGGATAAGGTTCGTAAGAGAGAATTTTTGTTTCAGACATAAAACAAGAAGCAGCATCAAAAATCAGGGTTTAGCGTGTGACCACGGTAAACAGCATTTTATAATGAAGTGGGTGTGCGATTTTGAAGGGAGAACCTCATCCAAAAATCATTCATATATATATATATATACTTTTCACATCACAAAAACGCACTGTTTCCTGAGGCGAATAATAGCTTACTACAATACTACCTTTTTTTCTGAAGGAAAAAAGAAACCAGTTGTAATAATGTGTGCGTGAAATGCCCATTTAGCGAACATTAAAGGAATCTGTACAAGCAATTACCACTGTCACTTCAAGAGACATATCAGCACTCTAACTTACAGACATTTATTGGAGGACGATATTTCTTACCCTCTTTGAAGCAATCCCCTGCTACTTCAAACAAAACACAACAGTTTGTGATAATTAGCGACTTACAGAATAGAAATTTTCTTTGCCTGTAAGATTATACACCATAGAATGGCATAAGAATTACAAGGAAACGTCATACAATATAATTTATTACTTGAGATTAAATAGCCTTACAAATACTCCAACTACAAAGTCTATTTACACAATAGATGTCCCGTTGTGCTTACGATATTTGAGTGTGTAGTTGTCGTCAACACAACCATGCATTGTGTTTTATCAATATAAAATATACGGCTACATATTTCGGCACAAAATGATCATCTGGCCGGAAAATGGCCGGACTTTGTTCGAAACATTTAGTCGTGCAGTTTATACTAATGAAAAACAATAAATACTTATGACGGTGGCGACTTTATACTCAATTATAGAACAAGAAAGTCACGTTATATGTATTCCATCATTAGCGGCTTTAAGTGAAATTTCTGTGTTCTGAAAGGTCGGAAGAAAAGTGTAAATAGAAATAATGAAATTGCATCTTCGCTTCAATTTTACACGCTAAAGCCTACTTTTCCTTGGTTATTCTCTTGAAAGTAACAGGCACTCGCGTATCAAAACCATAACACTCCGCTCGCGGAACGAAGATAATATACGAATTATGATCCCAAGTTCTAACACAGTTTCCTGCCTCAGTGAATATTCTGCTACATTTAACGCAAAGGTCACAAAATTTTTATTTCTAAAATACTAAATAAGCAGCAAGCTCTATTATAATTACATATACGTAATATAAAACATACCATGTGCACTTCTGGCAAGGCAATAACATGCCTTCTTACTAAGCCTCTCGTTTGATCTCAAAGTCTAAGCATTCAGCTGTAAAGCGAACGGATACGAGAGTACTGGAAGGGAGACAGCAGGAGAAGACGCAAACTTCTTGGTTTCTATTACATTACTTTCTTGCAATAAGTGATTATTAAGTCAATATATTTTCAGACATAACAGACAAGCATAACTTTCTTACCCAATAATTTTGATTCCCAAAATTCTTTTTTCACCTTGATCACCTCCCCCCCCTCCATTTTTTGGTTTTTTCCAAAGTGAGGTTAGACTCTTAGACAAAACAGCGTCAGAATGGTTGAAGATGATAAATAAGGAAACTTTGGTGCCATAGTTTAATGTACATCGACATTGTTTCTTTGAGTTTTAAAGCAAAACCATGTAACAACTCAGGCTATTCAGTCCCCGGGTCGAAATTCAACCCTTGAATACGACTCCCGAACACTAACAGGAATTCTTCGACGGTGGATATATCTAGCTTACCAACTGCGCATGTGTGGCGTCTTCATGTTGTTAAGATACTTGATTGTAAGTACCTGAATCTGGGTGACAGACCAGCGTCCGTATTTATGCAAGAACAGGTTAAACAACATGTGCTGGGACACGCAGGATTTAGCATCCTCTAGTACGACAGTGTTAAAATGACAACGTAAATTTGTGTTTGCGTAAACGAACCAAGCAACACTAACGAGCATAGAACTTGTCAGTGAGCTCACGAAATATTTATATTCGTGCTCACTAGAGCCTGCTACCGAACCAAGTCAGACATTTCAGTCTAGTCTAAAACCTCAGATCTTATTTGTCGGAAGTTCATTTTAATACAAAGCTTTCCACTTACACTGACACAATCGATGGGGATTAATAATCACTTCACTAATCAAATGCAGCAAAGTACTTCTTGTGAAACGAAAAGTAACACTGTTGATAGAACATTTGTAGACTTTTAGAGAACCCGAAAGTTCATATCCTCATTCACAACAGCTTGCTCCTATTCTGAACCGGTGAAATTCGGTCTATGCCGTCATACGCACAGCATGATTCAGGTCTCTAGCCCCTTTTCTTCGCAGTGCTGAGTTTTCTACCCCTGAAGTTTCTCGTAACAAGATCTCTCATTTCCACTGCGCCCTTGACTTCTCCCATGGCTGCCATAAAATTTTCTGTATGCAGGCGAACATCTTTTCGGATACTGGCAAAACATGTTCTGTATATTTCCTTCCTGTGGGTTTGGAACTTAACTCTATGTAAAAGTTTTATATACAATATACCACTTTTTATCGAATTGAAAAACGCCTGGCTATAAATTTGACATTTACGACCAACCTGTAGCAAATATTAGCACTCCCGACTAGATTTTGCTTTTACTTTCCCAATACTAAACCAAAAGACAGAAGCGTACTGAATTTTTATTTGTATTTCCATTGTAAAAATTTTCCAAGTAACGTTGGCTATCAACGATCTTCCACCTGAAATCACCATCATTCCTGTGTCTACAATTAGAAGTTTAACCACAGTAACATTTTGTTTTTAATAATTAATAAGTTCACTTATTTTTATAAACATACAACCATTGTGTATCTGAAGCAGACTGTCCATGTAGCATGCATGTTCCGAGTATGGGTTTCCACAATCACAGATTTACTTCCAATACGAAGAACTGATAAACGTATTATAGTTATCTTTGTAACATATCTAAATGAATACGTAAAATCACAGAATTTCAGGTCACTAATGAAAATGCAAATAAAATTCAGTGTCTAAACCTTTCAATTTGTAAAGCTTACTTGTAGACAAAAGGCTTCTTTGGCAAAACTACCACTAAGATCCACTTCCATTCCAGCACACCATGGAATTACGTTAGTAGCATACCGACGTAAGAGCACGTTACATTAAGAATATCGTTTGCACTTAAAAGGCAAAAAAGTAATGAAATTAAAATTCTAATTGAAATTTCCAAAGCTAATTACATCCCGATGAAGATAATGCACAAATCTGATAAAGAACCAAAACAAGGACTCAAGCAGTATCCCCAGCACAAAAGAAAATGTCCATTCCCTTTACAAACAACAGAGCATGCACAAAAAAAATTAAAAAGAATTTTCAAAGACAAAAATCTCAAAATCTCGCATAAAATAAAAAAATGTTAATTATATACCAATGCAATTATGTCTAGAGTAATAATTTTATTTTGCGTGAATAAATTATTTATACAATCATCTTGCAGCTTGTAAGTTTGCTAAAAACAAGAAACTCCGGCGAGATGGGCATGTAATCGGATTATTTACACAATAAATGCTTACTGAATGCTTGGTGACAAATCTTTTAAAGATTACAGAAAGAGACAAACTATTACATTCATATGAATCGTAAGAAGGTAAATTTAGAGGATGGAAAGTGTATGGTACTTTCTCAGAACCTTGTGCTACAGCGAGCTGTGGTATTATGTTTTAGAAGCTTCGTGTCCTCCTGCACGACAGTCATTAGATATATTGACGTCGAATGATGTGTAGTTCAGAGTCAGCATTATGTCATCCAGTTTTATTACATAACTAACCCTCTGAAGACAGTCATCCATCCAAATTACACGCAAAACTTCAGAACCGACCTCACGGAGATCAGAATATGGGCCCATATTTAAAAAAAATCGATTAATTATGTACAGAAAATTGTCGATATTCATTGTCCAAAACGCAACACGCAACTACACTGCAGTTCCTTCATGTTTCAGCAGGTCGTGTGTTGTGTGGCTACCTCTGGGCCTAAATGGGACAAACATAAGGATGCTGCATAAATTTACTATGCAGTGTTGCGCAGAATATCTTAATAGAATATAGCATGCTCATGAAAATTGTCCAATAATTACATTGGTTCATAAAAATATTTGTTTTTTTTTTGTACGTAATGAATGTTGCGTCAAGTTTTGTGTTGGAATGTTTATAAATCACGTCAGTTTTTCAGGAAATACAGACACCATTCAGCCTAACGAAGCGGCTTATACACTAGGTACCATTGAAGCTAAACGTCGAAATAACAGGAAGTTTGTATACAAATAAAGTAGCAAGCGTTGTAATCGGCCGTTATTACTTCATCTCGCATTAACGTGTTTCTCTTTGCAAAGCTGGGAATAACTGGAGTAGTTGTCAAGAGTGGTGAGGGGCAGGAGAGGGGTGCAGGTGGTGGTGTTACGGCCCATGACTCCTCCGTGTCGTTTACCTTTCCTAAATACCCAACTTTCTTAAGATCATTTACATAAATTTTTGGACTTAAAAATTGAACAGCTTCCTGCCTCGTTTCCTATAACAAAGAAATTAAAATTCGTAAGAAACACTCTTGTGTGCACTTTGAATGAAGGAAACCAAAGAGAACTGGAAAGTTTAGTTCACCTTCAAAGTGGCGCTGAGAACGCCGCGGAACTCAATCGACATTTAAAGTAGTTGACTTTTGATGTATATGAAACAGTGATAATATACTTTCATTCTTGCGCCGTGCATTTGACCTAAATTTACTTTTTATTTCACCAACATATGCACTTGTAAATCGATCAATATTAATGTTAAGACATTAAAACTTTAAAAGATAAAACATTATGATATTAAAACTCCAACACGTTTCGGTTTTTTATAAAACCGAAACATGTTTGAGTTTTAATATCATGTTTTATCTTTTAAAGTTTTAATGTGTTAACATTAATATTGATCGATTTACAAGAGCATATGTTGGTGAAATAAAAAGTGAAGTGATAATATAGTTTCACTTGTAACACGGCTGATCTACTGACAGTGACACAAAAACAGCAATCAATAATGTGACTTTTGTGGAAGCAGAGTGTGGAAACTGGTCAGAATGGCAATTCAGTATGGAGATAGTTGTAATTAACAGAGGTGGTTTTACTAATTGGTGCAAATATTCATAGAACAGCGCAGGATTGTCTGTACAATGGAAGCCAGCGACTGAACAAGTGTTCAGACAGGAAGATATCAACCATTATATCCCAGACAATAGAAAATTACCGTTTATCATATTTCACCTGAAAATGGAATCGGCCATGGAAAATTTCGACGAAATAACAACTGCCGGTCCAATCTACATTTTATTCTGACGGAATCGGGATAACTGTGGACCGTTTGGATTAGGAAGCTTTTGGCTCTTTCGATAAAGTGCAGTGAGAAATGGGGGTTTAGGTCGCTGAATAAAACAAATTGCTACTGTGTTCCTTTCAAAATGACCTGCAAGCTTACTGGCGTCTTTCCCCGGTAAGCTAAACACATTTAGAAAGAGGGTTAAGAATGTAGTTACGAGGAAGGGAAATCAAGTGGATACTGAGTGTAAATAAGTGAAGAGATGTGAAGTGTAGTGATGTGGCGTGAAGTAACGTGATTTTTGTGAAGTGGTTTTATTTTGAAGTGAAATGAAGTGAGTAACGGTGAAGTTCTTGTGGACACATGCCCACACATTACAAAACCCACACATACACACACACACACCCATACATTACAAAACAATATAAAACCACCACAGTACAAATTAAAACAAACACAGTGCAAGATATACCCAAATGAAATAGTAACAATATAATCAATAATCTCAGTATAAGTTCACCCTAATATACATGTCTGTAGTGTGGGCGTGTGTGTGTATGTGTGTGTGTGTGTGTGTGGGGGGGAGGGGGC
>Ga0123353_10009128_pt1 | contig 13635 bp, 5 predicted proteins | sample TergutLab28metaG_3_FD_92763 | JGI IMG/M metagenome (GOLD analysis project Ga0123353, IMG submission 92763) | Labiotermes labralis P3 segment gut microbial communities from Petit-Saut dam, French Guiana - Lab288 P3 | ecosystem: Host-associated > Arthropoda: Insects > Digestive system > Gut ... | reverse complement strand
TCACAAGAGGTATAATATTAAAACGAAATAAAATATATACTTCGTCAAACACAACTATCTTATACTTTATTAAATTAATAAAGTATAAGACAGTTGTGTTTGGCGAAGTATATATTTTATTTCATTTTAGTATTGTACTTAAAGACAACGGAATGTCCTCTACTAAGATTATCACAAAAGCTACTGTTGCATTAAAATAAGGGGGTGATAATGACCCTAAATGTCATGAAAATAAGACCAGGAATTTGGACACTTAGCGTTATGGTAGACTGCGTCTGTGTCAGTTTGTTCTCTGATCGTTTTCTGGGGATTACTGAAGTTGAGTGACGTCATGTGCACAGATCTGACAGGATTATGGTGCGGTTACTGCAGCTGCGCCACCTCTGTGTCTTCTGTTGCCACGTCTCCATGTTCTAGAGGCTAGGAAATTACGTTCGTTTGTGTGGCATTTGTCAAGACCTTACACGTTTATCTTCAAAGGGACTTGTGTGAGGGCCTGCAAGGTTTAAGAACGGACCCATGAAGCCGTGGCACCGTTGCTGTCCTCAAAGATGTGAATTGTTATTTAAGTTTACGAACGTTGAAGACGGTGGCACTGATTCTGTTACAAGGTAAGTGTAAAGGATTTTGTGAGGCCAAAGCGTTTGGGATCGGACGTGGTCGTGCCGGTGAACGGAGGTCGCTGCTTTGTGCGATATGATGTCATGTAATCTCGTACGAAGGTACCAACTTTAAACAAAAATGCGCTGCCTCCATCTTCAGGGTGTAACAATTCTTATGCCTTTAAGACTGTCAGAATACACGACGTCACGTTGCAACAGGCAAGTAATCGTTTTTCATTAGTCCATAAATAAATTGATCAGCATGTAAAATCAAAACCTGAAACGTCGTTGTGTATCTCCCAACCAAAGTCCATTTGCAGAATTACGTATATCGTGCTTTCAAATTATGTATAATAATAGTCATACGACAGATAGAATGGATTTATGGACTGGGCAGCCCTCCTGTTTCACATGAAGAGCCTGGCTTTAAATTTCGTTTTGAGGACCGTCTTTATTTTTACTTATGTTTCTCCTTTGTCCTTGGTTTCCTCCAGGCAAATTGCGGGAGAATGTCACAAAGTAGGCCATCACTGTTTCCTTTCACATCCTCTCCAGTTTATTATTCACTAATTCGTCATTTGACACTGTATGGCCTGAAGCAATTACAGTGTCCTTCAAAAGGGTCACAGCCAAATACTGATAAGAAATAAATACCGTATTTCCGTGCTTCCTAGCGAAACAAGACGTAGCAATTGTGACTTGTACAAACACACGATAACACCAAGACATAAAATAGCAATTTTGTTAGTGTTGCCCCTTAGTAGTATAAAGCTGGAAAGTCGCGGGTTCGATTCCCGATGGTATCATTGGAATTTTTCTTTTACATAATCCTTCCGGCCGCACTATGGCCCTGGGGTTGACTCAGCCTCTAACAGAAATGAGTACCAGGAATATTTACTGGGAAGTAAAGGCGGCCGGTGCGTAGGGCTGGCGTTACCTCCTTCATGTGCCGACTGTCTTGAAATCCGGGAGCCTCAACCTCCTCGAACCCTTAGGGCCTTTCCAGGTCTGTAATTGGATTGCTTACCTTACTTTAGTGGCAATAAATTCTCGAAGTTGTAGTAACCCAAAATGAAATTAAAAGGTAACCATCTGCGACGTATTCCTGGCTAAATATAGAGCAAACTCTACCTCTTACTTGGAACAAAACATGTAGGCTAATGTGAAGGAGGGACAATGCCTCGATGTGGTGCTCCGGAATCGAATTTGGAAACCAACAAAGCGAAACCTGGATTAGCATGAGGTTTAGCCTGTGTGGATGCCGCGTAGAGAAGAGACTGTTCTTGCAGTAAATCGAGGACCGTGATATAATCACTACACTGAATGAGCTGTCACAGCTCCGCTGAACTCGACAGTTGAGTACCGGCAGTAGCCTGCACCAAAAGCAGCCACTGGAACAGACATGACCAGTTCTATCCTTGGCGACGTTCTTGCTGGCCATCTTACATGTGCGAAATGACCGGATGCGAACTTAACGATTCCGCGAATGTAGAGCGACGTGTCTTCTTTATCGCCTACTTCAGACCAACCGACCTTCTGTTGGATGGACAGATCGGGTTAAGACGGCCGGGGGCTTGGAGCCTACCATTTATATTCAAAAACTGCGGCGAGTTAGTGTCCTAATTCTGGTTTAGAAATTGAGGCTTGCCGCTGAATATTAGGTACTTTCGACGCTGGAGAGTGAAGGTAACATTTTTTTTTCTTGCAGCGTTGGTGCCTGTCTTCCAGAATACACGGTGTAATTTAACACGTTATCTTAATATTTACTATAATGGAATTTCAAACACAAATAAGCTTTACCTTTACCTTTAAGGTAAAGTTTTCCCCGTTCACGCCATGAAAACATATAGGGGAGTTGGAGATAAAGCTCCACTCATTCATAACTTTGACACTTTGTAGAAGTAACTTTACGACCCGGCCGCTTTACCCCCGGGAATGAACATGGGTTTCCTTGGAATAGGAGGCTGGGTGGATCCCAGAGCCGGTCTGGACTTTTTTAGAGAAGACAGAAATTTCTTGCCCCTACTGGAATTCAAGCCCCGGGTCGTCCAGTCCCTACCCTAGTCGCACAGGTAGGCTGTTGGTGAACAAAAGTGGCGAAAACTAGACAAAGGTAAAAGTGAATGCGATTAGTTAAAACAACACGTCATGCAGATGTATATGGAATGGCGGTATAACACCGTACAGACATAACCTCATCACTAGATTGATGTGAATCGTTCGTTTCACGTCGCGGCCATCGAACTCCAATTCCATTGTCGGCCAGGCCATCACGTCGTCACTGTACTGACAAGGCTACCCGGAATCCCACCTAAGACAAGAGGCGTACAAGAATTTACGCGATGGCCTGTCAGTAGACTGGCCCATGTGTTACTAACTTTATGTCAGTACCGTTGTTAAAACCAAATTATACATTTCAGAAAAGTATGGAGTGGTACTATATTGATACCAATTGATGTGTGCTGTGAAGTAAAAGAGAGGAATCTAGCGGACATGGATTATTTATGTTTTTTGTTTAAAAAAAAAAGAGCGAGGGTATACGAAGAAGGAAAGGGGGTGTGGTCGAACTTTAAAGAATAAGAATATATGGTATACCATTAGAAGCAGCGTATCTGTTGTGCTGGCCAGGGTAGCAATTATGTGATGGCTACACGAATCTGCATAGTTCTGATATTCAGCCGCTGGGTTCCAGCATAAACTGAGGTAATTGAAGGTCTGTTTTGTACCATGTCTGATCCAAATCCACTTTTGATTATGCTCTAAATGATTTATTTGATATGGAAGACAGAATGGTGAGGAGGGATTTTGTGTTATTTATCGGAAGGTGCTGAATGCATGCGTGCTTCATTTGTGCCACTATTTACCAACGGCCAACTTTGAATTCGATGGAAGTTCAATGTTGTAAACTACGTTTCCTGTAATTATGAGACTGTCATTGTGATTGTGCTGGAATTACGGTATTGTTCCGAATTTCCTCAGAGTGCAACCAACAAGATAGACTTTTCTAAATTTATTTATTTCTGTAAGAAGCTCTACATGTTTCAGAAGGGTTTTCCGTCCATCGTCAGGAGCTACTAGCAGCAGGTAGCAGTATTGGTCTGACAAATGCCTGACGCTGTGTGTGCAGTTTTGAGCTCCGGATGATGGACGGGAAAACGGTCTGAAACATGTAGATCTTCTTTCAGAAATAAATAAATTGAGAAAAGTCACATCTTGTTGGTTGTACTCTGAGAAAATGTTAGCGATGCACGGACCTATGAATGTTAAAAAAAAAATGTTCCGCATCTTGGCAGCTTTACATTGTGTTTTATATGTGGTCATTTACATTTTCTTGACCGCAAAATTAGACCATCAAAGTTTTGTTACTGTTAAGTTCCTAACTTCTTGAGGGCTGTTTACAGAAATAGAATAGCGTTCCTTAATCCTTCACATATTCTGTATGCATACGTCACTGCATTGCAAAATAAGTCAGTGTAAAGTTAAAATTTTTGGTTCTCCCAGCCATGAATATTAACCGTTTAAAGCGCAGTGGACACTGTGTATATCACTAGGTTTAACACTGAAAAATTCTACGTTTTGCCCACACAGTATATTTTTGTGTTTTATGTAGACCTCAGAACCAAGAACGATTATTCCCCTATACTGCAATAACAGATTTTTTTTTTTAAGTTTTGTTGACCGTACATCCTGGTATGATCTTTGTAAATAACGAACTTGACGCACAATTTTTCTTGTATGTTTATTTCTTTTCTCTACGTATTTCGGGCAGCCATGTGCCCATCATCAGCAGAATTATTGTATCAGTGCGACACCTGGTTTATGTCACTCTGTGTCGATGACCGTCTGGCATGCGTGTTCGAATGAACCTGCATACCAGACGGCCATCTACACGGAGTGACATAAACCAGGTGTCGTATTGATACAATAATTCTCCTGATGATAGGCACATGGCTTCCCGAAACATGTAGAGAATAGAAATAAACATACAAGAAAAAATTGAGCATCAAGTTGGTTATTTGCAAGGATAATAACATATTTGTGTTTATAATCGAGACGGCATTTGTTTACTGCGCGGTACGAATTTAATATTTAAATATAACGCAGTTGAATCTTAGACTATAAGAGTTCATACTGCAGTCATCTAGGATATGACGGTATGTAGTGTGCTGGATTGTTACCAGCGTTTCAGGGGAATCTGCCGCCTCCTTCTTCAGGGAAGAAGAATTTGTGTGTTTTTTAAGATACAAGCTGTCCGTTTCATTAAAGGATTCCCTTAAAGGGTATACAAACTTCAGACACCTCGTCTCGGTTTTCAGTGCAGTAAAGCAGAAGGCAGTTCAGCCGCGGGCCCTAGCATTTACATAGTCACGAGTGACTTTGGGTCAGACCGTCTGAAAGTATACGCTCGTGTGCCAATGGGACTCAATTTGGAAGGTATACAGTGTTTCAAAAGTCGCTTCTTGCTTGAGTGTATGCGCCATATCGCCGTAGTTTTAAATTTGGTTCGTGTCGTTTTACTTATCATTACATAATTAGCCTAATCAGGACATTGTTCTTTTCCGTGGAAGCCATACATACTACACTATAGCACCTGAAGGCGGCAGCAGTACATTTCACTAGCTAAAGTGCATGCTGCAGTCCGTACTATAATTTCGACCTTCGCTGGAAACGACATGTAGCAACACAGCATGTTCTGTCAATGTTTACTTTGTTCGCTTCGGGTTTTCCGATTAAAACATTACATTTTTAATTTGTCATCCCATTCATATGTACTGGATGCCACACGCCTAATTGAGTTCATTTTTTACCTAATTTTAAAGAGATGCAGACGAGAGAGGGAACATGAATCCATTACACGATTAAAGGCACTTGAGCCAGTTGCATTTTTTTGACGATCATTTATTTGTATCTCTTGTCACAATCCTTTACCATCGCTTTTATTCTTTTCGCTTCTTCTTCCTAACTCTGAACTGTCTTATGTTAAAACAGTAAATTACTACACATCTTCATCCTTAGATGGCACAATTTAGAACAGAGCTGCCATCTGTGTCAGTACGTTACACCGAAAAGCTTTATTAGTAAACCTGATATAAGATACACATAATCAGATAATATGCATACATGCTTATAAAAGGTTTATGAAAGAGAGACACACAGACGAGCGTTGAGATGCTAATAAGGCCGAAATGCCTCGGATGTCTGACGACTGCATTCAGACTGAATGAACTGAGCTTCTACTTGTGACTTCAAGAACAAACACTTTGATATAACGTGAGATAGTGCAATCTCGCAGACACATCAATATTAACAAGTCAGTATTTGGTAAATATACTTTACAAGTTTTGAAAAGTATTGACCTGCTGGCCCAATTAGGGTAGTTGCGTCAACAAATATTTAAGTACAGGCTACCAAATCGCCGGAACACTGCCTGCTAACGCAACTAGCACGCCTCGTTAGCGAGTGCAGCAAGGCGTCGTCGTGCTGCACAATTTCAGTTTCTCAAATCCATTATTAACCCTTTCATTTCTAAAAGTGACATTTCCTTTAGAAACACTACTTCTTTGAATGTGTGAGTTATTTAAATGTTGGTTAAACTAATTTATGTTCTGTGTACGAGTTTCCTTTACTGGGAAATGTTGAGGCACTTTGCACCTACACTGAGTTCAGATGTTCATGCTATTTGTTTCCTTAACGAAACACAACACCAGACGAACTGACCCTTTATGAAGCTAAGTTATCTTATATATGTATTTCAAATTTCACGCCCTCCGTGGCAGTGAACACGCAGTATTTCCATAACAAAACAGTCGGCTAATGTGGAAATCAGCCAACCTGTCAAGGCTGCTCACAGATAAAGACAACGTCGACAGAACTGTCTGTGTTTAGCACTTCTCGGTTTCCCTGACTGAGGACATCCATGATTTTCTCAGTTTAAGACGAATGCCAGTGTGTCATTAAAATAAGGGACACGGTCCGAATCTCCTCCACCCTCACCAGCACAGAGCCCTTTAGCCAACCTGACCCCGCACCTGGTCGCACAGGCCTTCAGCCTACGCGACTTAACCGCTCTGGGTTCAAACCCCAGACATCTATCGAACCAAATCCAATTTGTACCCCCCCTCCACCTCCCAGAGGATACATTGCCAACTGTAACGGAAGTCCTTGGTAACACCAGTGAAGACAGCAAATCCCTTAGCGTAAGCACAATTCCAGTTATATCAAAGGTTTGCGTTTCGTACTCAGGACTGACTGAACGGACCTGACCTCCGCAGATCTCCAGTCCGACCGTATTGAGTTTTTGGCCTGTCGGTCGGGCGGTTAGTGGTTGGTGTTGTTTGTGTAATTAATTGTTAGAACGAGGCCCACACATGAACTGTGTGAGCGCAACAAAAGCTGTTTAAAGAAGCTGTGTTAGACTGACATGCAATTTATATATTCCTTTAGAGAATTATTATGAGGAACAATCGGAATGTGAAGCAGTGTGACGTCACGTTCGAACCCAGACCCCCATGCGATTGGTAAATTATCCGATATGGCAAGAAGTTCGCCACCAGACCACCAAAATTGCCAGAATGTGAAGCAAAACTGTTTTCTCCTCTTCATTCAATAGAAGCACACTTATTTTACGCTTAATAAGGTGTATATGTTGTGTAGGTTATACATCAGGCCAGGACTGATTCACCGCTCCACTGTAGGCCCATAATTTAGCTTTCGCCCTTGCGTTGCCTAAAACAGAGGGACTGTTGTTTTGTCTAATCGCGCTGTTGGTTTGACAAGCCATCGCATCGCATCGCATCGCTGAGGACAGTGGTATTACCACTTACCGCAACGCAGTTAAATTGTCAAGTCTCATTGTGGTGTAGTGTGCACCAGGAAAAGACAACGTCACCATTTGGGCCCAAGTGGCATGCATTTCGTACTGGCTTTCACGAAAAATCTTTAAATTGGTCTGTATTGGTATTTATTTGTACATCTGTGATTAAGTCACAAAGATATATCCAGGTGGGTTTTGCACAAAAAATCAGCTGTTAGAGCCCGTGCTAAATTCAGAATCCGAGAAACGTACACACAGCGGAAAATAGACCTGTAGGTGGAACGAGATGAGCCTACTGCGTGCCTTAATGTGATGGGCATACCGTGTGCATTACTGTGGTGGGCATACTGTATGCATTACTGTGGTGGGCGTACCGTGTGCATTACTGTGGTGGGCATGCCGTATGTATTTCTGTTATTGGCACACTGTGTGCATTACTATGATGGATATACTTTTGTGTCATTTCTATGACGGGCATGCTGTGTGCATTACCATGAATTCGTAATCTGATTGCTACCCATCTGAATCTAGACGAAAGAACTGAAGATTCTATTTAGTGTGCATAGTTTTGCTCGGTGTCTGAAAGCTAGAAAAAACATTTCTCTAAGCTTGTTGCATCCAAATTTATCATACTAACAAAACGTGATCGATCCTGCTCTCAATTCAATTGGAACAATCAGACATCTGCAGTTGATACACCATACTGAAATAGGATATTAACAAGCAAACTTTCCTGATAGTTGGAAGGCCGATCTTTATAAACAAACATAGAATAAGAATATACAAGACACACTATTTGTTGTCCACCTTATTGCTATCATGCAGAGAATCTTCTTCATTCTCGGTGGCCACGCGTCAGGCTCATTGCAGACATGTCAGTACAGTGTGAATAATTACTTGTTGCCACCTGAACCAACTGCGCAGCTTGTCCGTTATGCATTTCTTGTGGTCTCTTTGGCTATGCAGGTAGAATTGTAACTGACTGGAAATAACCGATTACCCTTAGCGAAATCTGTCCCAACACCACTTTGTCCACCACAAACCCTAACTGACTACCCTGGGATCGAAAGCGGTCCTTCACGTTGATAAACCGGCCTGAGTTGTGGCAGTCTTGTTAAACTTGGAAAATAGTATGTAGTCAAACACAACTGTGTCACATGAAGTGTATTTAATGACAATATAATGAACAACTACATGTTTCGGCCTGTACTGGTCATCTTCAGGTTGTCTTAGGGGAACTTAGGTCTTACTATAAGCATGCGCGCGCACGTGGTGGAGAACAGGCCTCCGCACGACCACAGAACTTCATACCTGCCGAGCACACCCCCACAATAGCTTTATTTTTCTGCATCTGTTTTTTTGTTTTTTGTTTTTGTTTTGTGTTTTTTTAATTTGATTCCTGTTTTTTGTTTTTGTTTTGTTTTTGCTAATAAGGCCCATATGTAGAGATCTCTACACCAAGTGCGCGTGCATGCGTGTAGTAAGCTCTTAAGTTCCCGTAAGACAACCTGAAGATGACCAGTACAGGCCGAAACATGTAGTTGTTCATTATATAGTCATTAAATACACCTTATGTGACACAGTTGTGTTTGACTACATACCATTTTCCAAGTTTCACACACACACACACACACACACACAAAGGGGATGACACACTTCCTAGTCTTGTTAAATTTACATCAAATCTAGCCGGTATAATTCGTCCGTGTTTCCCTATGTCAGTATCGCCAACCTGGACGTTGCTCGGATACAGAGTGTGATAATCTGTACAGAGCGTGAAACTGTACGTACTGTATGTCCATATGCGTTCCCTCACCACACGCAATTTAGTACACACCATACAGGCGGTGTACGTGTGACGTAACATTGAGACGCGTTCGTACAACCGTTGTTACAGTGGAAAAGCAATAAGTATTACATATTCTGTGTTTGTGTTGTAGCTTTAGGTATCCAGCATGCAATGCGCATGCGTCATGTTGTCATCTGTGGCCTGTCCGGCTCTACATTATTTTTACACATTATCTCGTACTCGGCACGATTTTCGGGGGGAAAAAAACTTATTGAACATTAAAGGTGTGTTTTGATTTTCTCTGCAGTTTTTGTCCGAAACGTGTCTCGTTTGACATTCATTGAATGCCAAAAGAATGTCAAAGTGTCTCGTTCTAAGAAGAATTGAGCGAGATATGATTAAAAACGTGTATTGGTCTTCATGTAAAGTACCCGTTATTCTTATCAGATTTTAATGAAACTGGAATTTTCTGGATAGATTTTCGAAAAATCAGATATCCGATTTCATGAAAATCCGTCCAGTGGGAGCCGAGTTATGCCATGCCGCCGGACGAACAAACGGACAGACATGACGAAGCTAATAGTCACTTTTCGCAATTTTTCGAACGCGCCCAAAACTAAATATTTTGCAGCTAGAAGAGTTACCTCCTTCAGAACACGGGTTAAATAATATGCACACTGCATGATGCAACATACTTAAAATTCTGGAACCTGAACTGAATAAGTACTTCAGTATTTGCTTCTTGTTTTGTACTGTGTCTGCGCGTTTTGTTTCAGTTATGATGTTAATGTGACGTGTTCTTATTTACTTTGTTTGTGAAATGTGTATAAAGCTATACGTATTTACAAGAACTAACATTTCGTAAGAAGAACCTGTTTGACTCATTAAATCCTAGAAGTTAGTCTACGCACCACCGTGTTTACCACTAAAATCACTGAACTTTGCCCACGCACTGTGTTTATGTGTACTGCATGATTCATACAATACACAGCATTTATTTCCCTGTACAACATTAAGTGATTGGTATTTCTAATGGGAGCAGTGTTCTGATTTCAAGGTTGCTAAACAAATGATTTTGAATTAGCAATTTTAAATAACTAAGGAACCTGGAGTAGAGGTAGCTCAGTCGGCATAGTGATAGGATACCAGGCGGAAGTCCGAGGAACCGTGGTGCGATTCTCCGTAAGGTTAAGTTATTTATTCATCTCCTCCAAAATGTCCAGACTGGCTCTGGGACCTCTGGTAAAGAGAGTTCTTTCCCGGGGGTAAAGCGCCCTGAGCGTGAATGCGATTTTTCTTTAAATATGGCCGCCAACTTCAATAAACATTTTGTTTTCAAATATATCACCGTATTAAATATCGTCTTTGGGCCGGGGTAGCGTTGTCGGTATAGTGCCTCGCTATGGGCTGGACGGGCCGGGGATCGAATACCATTTAGGGGGCGAGATATTCCGCACTCGTCCAGACCGTCGCTGAGGCCCACCCAGCCTCCTGTACAATGGGTACTGGGTCTTTTTTCTGGGGGGAAAACGGCCGGGGCGTGGCGTTCAGTACCCACCCCCATCTAGCACCGAGGTAGAGCTGTACATCTACTCTCCCTCTGGGCCCTCATGGTCTGTAGTAGGATGGTCATTAGCTTTTACCTTATTAAATATGGTCCAATTCATATGACCTTCTGAGGCATTTGTCAGTGTCCGACCCTCAGCTATCTGAATGTGGCTGCTCCAGACAATCGAATGCCGACCAGCGGCAAATACCGGGACTGCGGACCGGCATTAAATTACGTCGCTGTGGCTTCCTTCCATGTGCTTCCCAATTTATTTTACAGTGGTTATTGTGCCATTCAGTGCTCTATAGGCTCATTTACTGACAGCGACAGAGAACAAAATAACTGAATTAATTACTAACAAAATGAAGGACGTGTAATTGTGGATTTACAAGAGCATATTTCAAAATTTGGGTTTAATATATTTTTAATGATGGTATGATGAAGTTGCTGTGGATAACATTGATGTACTGTAGTCACGTCACCATCTTTAATGCCGTTCTGTCTTCCATATTTCAACTCTACTATCGTCCCACTCTCCGACGACACTCCGAACGCTCGCGGACATTTTACCGGCCAGCGACGGCCCGGCGCCCGCCACAAGTCATGTCCCTACATCGGAACCACAACGTCGTTCTGCGACAACTGATGAGGATAAGCCGTCACATTTTTGTAATCGAACCGTAAGGTAGAAAATTCATCGGCCGGAACGTGACGCTAAAAAATCTCCCTCGTTTGGTGACATAGGTTAAGAAGGAATGGAACTCCACCTCCACGTATATTTTCTCTTCTTTTTTTTTACCAGTGTTACTGCTGTGGCCATCTTTATTCTTCGAGACTCACGATGGCCTCCTTCGTTTTCTGATCTCTTTTTCACCATTTCTTTCTTCTCTTTATGCGCGCGTCAACTCGCCAGATCCCTTTGTCTGCAGTCCAAACGCTTTACGAATTCATGTTCTGCCTTTTGTTTATCTGTTGCCTTAGCTCTTCCACAGTTTCTGTTGTTGTTATCATCATCATCACCATCATCATCATCGTTGTCATTGTTTATATCTTCATAAGCTTTTGAAAATTGTAGCTTCGGAAGAAATCTAAACAGTGGCGATGCAGAAAAGCGGTATTTCTACATAAAGTCGATACGTTATCAAGTGAAGGGGCCTATAGAAAATTTCCAGACAAGAAGCTTACAGTTCTTTATCTGGTTTAATTAGGGACATTACACGAGAAATGGGACGTAAGAAATGCTCCCGGAAGCTCAAGGAAGTTGCCTCAGTCTGTAAAGGAACGGAATGCCTGGCGGACGAACGGGATTCGATTGGCTTCAGGTTCTAAAGCTCTATGATTTTTGAAACCGACAGATGCTGAGCCTTCATTCCTTGAAGATAAAGCAACCGGAACGTGAAATTGACCAATCGTAACGATCTCACACCTTGCTGAAGAATTCGTGACTTACTGCCTCTCCCTGTATGTTTACTTACACCCTCATCGAGGGATGCTCACATGTAGGAACAACAACTTGTTTATGAAGAAACACAAAACTAGGAATACCAACGCAGAGACTGGAAAATTAGGCCTAATTAATCTTTATGGTTTGTGAGAAAGTGAACAGGATTGGAGTTTTTGGATACGAATCATTGGCTAGAGCGTTTGATGAGTGGTGCGCATTCTGTTCTGTTGCATTACTGCTTGAGCAACATCACTGTGCGTTCAAACACATCACATCCGCAAAAGTGCAGTAGAAGACAAACATTGTATTCTAGCCGTCTCTATTATTCGTGCCTATTATAACCTTTTATTTTAATTAAAGTATTTTTACGATTTTACTGCTACCGTATATACTTGAATCTAATCCGCACCTGAATCTAATCTGCACTAGTTTTTGCCGATTTCTTAAACGAAAAAATAGTTAGTTCGCGGTTCTAATCCGCCCCTATGGGAGGAGGATGATGAAGATAAAGATGATAGTGACTGGGTGACGGATAACGATTCAGTTATGAGTGATGACAGCGAGTCTGATGAATAATAAATTATAAATATTATATAATCTATTATATAATGTTATAAATAATAAATAAAATAATAAATTAGTGTATTGTATTGTTCTTACGGCACGTACAGCGGCTCTATCATTCTTCCAAAATCCAGCTCACGACCGCGAATTTAATCCGCATCTGAATTTTTAGCCCTCTGAAACTGTAAAAAGGTTGCGGATTAGATTCGAGAATATACGGTAATATATTAATCTACACCTACTCAAGTCTACAGAGTTTTACTGTCACACATTTTACACCCCATTACTTCTTCCTGTATAGGTATCACGCGCATTATATACTGTATATAACACATTATACGGCCCAAGATCTCCGACCAGTATTGCAAATATATTGATTTCTTTCTTTTTATATTCTTGGGATCGGCCTGATGATGGCTATTAACAGTTTCCGAAACTTGTGAGCTGATTCGTTAAAGAGTAAAGTTGTGTTTTGACTGAGAAACACTTCCATTTTTAGAATGCGTATTTGAGCAATAAGTATCATGAAAGGGCTGCCATGATTTGCAACTTGAAAAGGTGCTGCAGGTGAGCAACGGACTGAAACTTGAAAAGGTGCTGCAGGTGTAACAACGAACTGAAGCTTGAGAAGTTGCTACAGGTGTAGCAACGAACTAAATCTTGAGAAGGTGCTACAGGTGTAACAACGAACTGAAACTTGAAAATGTGCTGCAGTTGTAGCAACGGACTGAAACTTGAAAAGGTGCTGCAGGTGTAACAACGAACTGAAACTTGAGAAGTTGCTACAGGTGTAGCAACGAACTAAATCTTGAGAAGGTGCTACAGGTGTAACAACGAACTGAAACTTGAAAATGTGCTGCAGTTGTAGCAACG
>Ga0123353_10009127_pt1 | contig 13636 bp, 13 predicted proteins | sample TergutLab28metaG_3_FD_92763 | JGI IMG/M metagenome (GOLD analysis project Ga0123353, IMG submission 92763) | Labiotermes labralis P3 segment gut microbial communities from Petit-Saut dam, French Guiana - Lab288 P3 | ecosystem: Host-associated > Arthropoda: Insects > Digestive system > Gut ... | reverse complement strand
TCGCTTTGGAAGAGGGCCTCCATGCAGGGGTAGGCGCACACGCGGTCGTCGTGGCCGTAGGCGCCGATAAGCCCGCGGTCCAGGCCGATGTCGCAGGCCTCGAAGGCAGGCACGGCCTCGAGCTCCGCGCTGACGAAGTCCTCTTCTGTTATGTCATAGGCATCGTGCAGCAATTTTAGCAGGTTGAGTTTAAAGCCCTCGGGCTTGCCGTCGAGCATCAGGGGGCGCGAGCCGATGACGATGTTGAGCTCCTCTCCCTTCACGCCCTCGCCCAGCTTGCGGCCGGCCTGCTCGCGGCCCAGGTGGGGCAGCAGGTCGGTGACGCAAAAGCGCGGCTCTCCCGGTGCCTCGCCGATGGATGCACGCACGGTTCTGCCGTCTTTTTTGCATACCACGCCGTGCAGGGCCAGGGGAATGGCCGCCCACTGGTACTTCTTGATGCCGCCGTAGTAGTGGGTCTTCGCCAAGGCGAGGTTCTTGTCCTCGTAGAGGGGGTTCGGCTTCAGGTCCAGGCGCGGTGCGTCGACGTGCGCGGCGGCCAGGCGCAGGCCCTCCTCCAGGCTCTGCTTGCCCAGCACTGCGAATATCGCTGATTTTCCCCGGTTGTCCAGATAGATTTTGCTGCCGGGAGCGGCAATCTTGCCCTCCTCATAGGGTGCGAAGCCAAGTTCCTCGGCACGGGCGATGAACCAGCTCGTGCACTCGCGCTCGGTTTTGCAGGCGTTGAGGAAGGCCTTGTAGCCCTCGCAGAATTCGTCGGCCCGGGCGATTTCGTCGGCGCTGAGGACCTCGCAGGCGTGCTTTTGGCGGCGCAAGAGGGTGTCGCGCAGTTGGTCGGCCTGGGATTTTTCGCTTGACATGCGTTGTTCTCCTTTTCAGTGATGCAATTCTTTCCGGATATATTCGTCGTATTTCGCATACGCCTTCATGACTTTACTGACATAGTGGCGCGTGTCGGGCGCGGGGATTTGCGCCAGGGTGCGGCCATCCACGGAGCTTTCCGGGTCACGCAGCCATTCGTTTACCCGCCCGCGCCCCGCGTGGTAAGCCGCCAGGGCGGTCTCTGCCGCGCCGAATTCGCCGAGGAGAGTACGCAGCAGCAGCGCGCCGTAGCGCACGGAGACCTCCGGCTCGAACAGGGCGTCCAGGGGCAGGTCCTCGCCGGTTTTTCCCTGGAGCCATTCGAAGGTCTCCGGCATGATCTGCGTCAGGCCCCGCGCGCCCACGGAGGAGACGGCATCCGCCCGAAAGCTGCTTTCAGTATGGATGAGCCCCAGGAGCAGGGCGGTCTCCACGCCGGATTCCCGCGCCGTGCGGTCAATGAGCTCGAAGTGGTCCCACGGGTAGAACAGGCGGTGCTCAATCTCCGTGCGGTACAGCAGCAGGAGCAGCGCCGCCAGGAGTATCGCCGGGACCGCCAGCCATCGCCCGGAACGTCTTTTCGATCTCATGCCGCAGCGCCGCCTCCCCTTCCGTGGTGTCTATGATGGTGTATTCCGTGCCCGGCGGCGGCCTGTAGTCCACCTGCCGCTGCGCCTCGACGCGCCGGCGCGCCGCCGCTTGCGTGATACCGTCCCGGGCGAGGATGCGCCGCAGCCGCAGGTCCTCCGGCGCGGTTATGATTAGGATATGCCCGCACAGGGCCGCCAATTCGCTCTCCAGCAACGCCGCCGCGTCGAACACGATCGCCTTGGGTATCTGTAAAGTATTTTGCCTTGTCAGTAAAGCTTTTGCCCTTGTCAGAGCCAGCGCCGTGATGGCCGGGTGTGTAATGGAATTCAAGTCCTGTCTGGATTTCTCGCTGGCGAAGGCGCGTTCGGCAAGCAGAAATCTGTCAAGTATTTCGCCTTTACAGATAATATCTTCCCCGAATCGCGCGGCCAATCGCGCCAGCACCGGCGAGCCCGGCAGCACGATTTCCCGGGCAAGGGCGTCACAGTCGATCACCGCGCAGCCGAGGGATTCGAGGATACGCGCGGCGGTGGTCTTGCCCGCGCCGGAGGGACCGGTCAGTCCGATAAAGGGGATAGCCATGGCTGCCTCCACTATTTCAGGATGAAGAGCTTCACATAGGCCAGGACGAACAGGTGGGCGGGATAATAGACGTAGAAGAGCCACCGCATCGCTTTGCCGCCCGCGCCGCGCTGCCCTTTATAGCTGCGCAGCAGCGGAATCGTCAGGACGACAGTCATCTGCAGAAGGCCGTAAAGCGGATGGATGGTCATCGTGTAAATCGTTGCGTAGACAGCCACACAGAGAATCAGGCTGAGCATCTGTCTCTTGAAATTGCACCGAAAAATCCCTATGAGCAGCACGGCGGCGGCAGCGGGGGTGCTCCAGTTGGCGGGATAGGCGGCAAGCAGGCACAGGCCGATAATCACCGCTTTTTGCCAGACCTTGAGCCGCCCGCTGTGGTAAACCGCCAGCGAAATCAGCCCCATGGCCAGCGCCCACAGGATGCCGGACTGGTTGGGCGCGATAACCTGGAACGGAAGCATCGGCTTGTTGAACAGCAGCGCGTAGCCGAAGTGCGAAATCACCGCGAAGACCAACAGACGGCCAATATATTTTTTGACGTCCCGCGTATAATGATAGCCCTCCGCGATGAAAAACATCATGGTGGGCGCGGCGAGCCTGCCGACGATATGCAGCGTCAGCGTGAGGGCGTCCGTGCGGTAGCCGGGCAGGAACACCCACGTGGCATGGTCGACGGTCATCGCGGCAATGGCGATGATCTTCAGCGCGCTGCCGGAAAGGCCGCGCCGCGGCCGCAGATCAATCACACTGTCACCTCCCGGAAGGCCGAGGCCCTCAACAATCGATTGTACACCGCCAGGCCCAGGCCCTCTTTGGTCGGGCAGCGTACCAGGACTTTGCGCCAGCCCAGTTCGTCGATTTCGCGCAGCCTCGCGAAGAGCTGCTTTGCCTGTGCTTTCGGATCATCGCCATAGCGCAGGCAGTTGACAGGTTGACAACTGCCAATTTCTGATTGGCAGCAACAATTGACAGTTGACATATCCCTATCAAAAACGAGTAGGCCATCGGGTTTTTCCTGTTTCGCGTACGCGAGAAACGCTTGCAGCGAGCCATGCACGAGGGTCAATTCCGCCTGGGGGGCGTAGTGCTTGTACTTCATGCCGGGGGAAGGCGTGGGGGCGTCATTTTCGAGGGCATGGACGACGGCGGGGGAGACGGCGATCTTCCGGTCCAGCACTGTTTCGAGCTGCTCCACCGAAATACCGCCCGGGCGCAGGAGTAAAGGCATTTCACTTGTCAGATCAAGCACGGTGGACTCAATCCCTACTGCACAAGGGCCCGCATCCAAAACGGCGGCGATTTTGCCGTCCAGGTCGTAAAGCGCGTGGCTTGCCAGAGTGGGGCTGGGCGATCCGCTGCGGTTCGCGCTGGGGGCCGCCAGGGGGATCCCCGCAGCCTGCAGCAGGGCCTGCGCAACGGGGTGCGCGGGCACGCGTAAAGCCAAAGACCTTAACCCCGCGCTGACGATATCCGGCACATGATCGGCCCGGGGAAGTATGACTGTCAAGGGCCCGGGCCAGAAGGCCTCCGCGAGGCGCCGCGCTGTAAAGGGAAATACCTTTACAAGCGGAAAAGCCTGTAAAATATCCGTCACATGTACGATGAGGGGATTGTCCTGGGGGCGGCCCTTGGCCTCAAAGATCTTCGCCACGGCGGCGGGGTCCAGAGCGTTGGCGGCCAGCCCGTAGACGGTCTCGGTGGGGATAGCGACAAGCTCGCCTGCGCGCAGCAATTGCGCGGCGAGAGAGAGATCCTTAGGGTTATTCGCGTTTAATCGGAGAGTGATCATAAGCACCTGCTGTAGGGGTGGCTTGCAAGCCACCCGCAACAAATCATAATGAATTATCCTTCGCTCGATTTCAGTTTTTCCGCCGTGTCCGCCGTGATCAGGGCGTCGACGATCTCTTCCAGGTCGCCGTTCAGGATGGCTTCTATCTTATATAGGGTCAGGCCGATGCGGTGGTCGCTCACGCGGCCCTGGGGGTAATTGTAGGTGCGGATGCGCTCGCTGCGGTCACCGGTGCCCACCTGGGCGCGCCGCTCGCCCGCGATGGCCGCGGACTGCCTGTCCTGCTCGGCCTGGAGGATGCGGCTGCGCAGCACCTTCATGGCCTTTTCCCTGTTTTTGTGCTGGCTGCGCTCGTCCTGGCACTCCACTACAGTCCCTGTGGGCAGGTGCGTAATGCGGATGGCAGAATCGGTCTTATTGATGTGCTGGCCCCCCGCCCCGCTGGCGCGGAAGGTATCGATCTGCAGGTCGGCCTGGTTGATGTCCACGTCCACCTCCTCGGCCTCTGGCAGAACGGCCACGGTGACGGTGGAGGTGTGGATGCGGCCCTGGCTCTCGGTCTCGGGCACGCGCTGCACCCGATGCACGCCGCTTTCGAACTTCAGCCTGGAGAAGGCCCCGTCACCCTCAATCGAAAAACTGACCTCCTTGTAGCCGCCCAGCTCGGTTTCATTGGCATAAAGCGTTTCGACTTTCCAGCGTTTTGCCTCCGCGTACATGGCGTACATGCGGAAAAGCACCCCCGCGAACAGCGAGGCCTCCTCCCCGCCAGCGCCGCCGCGGATCTCCACGATGACGCCGCGGTCGTCATTGGGGTCGCGCGGGAGCAGCAGGACCTTGAGCGCCTCCCAGCTCTCCTCGGCCTGGCGCCTGGCCTGCTCCAGCTCCTCCTGCGCCAGGGCGCGCAGTTCTGGGTCCGGATCGCGCAGCAGCTCTTTGGCCTCGTTTTCCTGCTGTAAAGCCGCCTTGTGGCGCGCAAATGACTCCATCAGGGGCTCCAGGCGCTTGCTCTCGCGCATCGCGTCCCGGTACCGCGCCAGGTCCGCCAGGATCTCCGGCGCGCACAGCTGCGCCTGCAGCTGCTCCCAGCGCCGCTCCACCTCCCACAATTTTTCCAACATCGCAATTCCTCCCGCCGTTTATTCCCGCTGTGAAAACAGCAAAAATCCCGTTGTAATAATTTTTAAAAAAAGTGCATTTTTTCCTGAAATAGGGTTGACTATACAGATAACTTATGATAATATACTCTTGACGATCTATATCTTGTGCGTTTGGACAACTTTTTCACGATTTATCAAATTACACTTTTACACTATTAATAGGGACTCGTCAAGAGGAACAGTATGAAAACCGCCGCAACAGGGATATTATACCACGCGGCCCGCCAAATGTCAAAAGAAAAAACCGATGCAGCTGAGAATATTACATCACCTTCGGCCATACAGATTAGATGCGGGATTAAAAAAGCCGAAAGGGAAAGGAATGAAGTCTATGATCAACTTCCCACCGGAGGGCCAGATACTGGCTACCCAGGAGAATCAACGTTATTTGGCCTCGCAGGCGGGCATACGGGAGGCGCAGGCATCCGGCGCGGTGCTGGAAGGACGCGTATTGCTGTGCGACAACGAACATAACCTACACGTGGACCTCGGGGCCATGCAGGGGATTGTCCCGCGCCTGGATGGCGCGCTGGGTATCGCGGAGGGAGAAGTGCGGGACATCGCGCTGATTTCGCGCGTCAACAAGCCCGTGATGGTGCGCGTGACCGGCTTCGACATCAAGGACAACGGCGAGATAGTCGCCGTGCTCAGCCGCGTGAGCGTGCAGCGCGACTGCTCGGAAAACTATATCAACAAACTGATACCCGGGGACATCATCGACGCCCGGGTGAGCCACATGGAGAATTTCGGCGTGTTCGCGGACGTGGGCGCCGGCGTGAGCGCCCTGTTGCCCATCGACGCCATCTCCGTTTCGCGCATCCCCCACCCCAATGCGCGCTTCACCGCCGGCCAGATGATCCGCGCCATCGTCAAGGGCCGCGACGACCAGGGCCGCCTGCTGCTATCCCACAAGGAACTGCTTGGCACCTGGGAGGAAAACGCGGGCCTGTTCGCGCCCGGCGAAACCGTACCCGGCATCGTGCGCTCGGTGGAGAAATACGGCGTGTTCGTGGAGCTCACCCCGAACCTTGCGGGGCTGGCGGAGTACAGCGAGGACGTCGCCGACGGCTACCATGCCTCGGTGTACATCAAGAGTATTTTGCCCGAGCGCATGAAGATTAAGCTCATCATCGTGGACTCTTTCCCCGCCGATTATCCGGTGAAGCAGCTGAAATACTTCGTGGACGGCGACCACATCGACCGCTGGGCGTATTCCCCCTCCGTGTGCGAGCGGGTGACAGAAACGGTGTTTACGGTGTAGCGCAGACATAACAGCACATAGCCCCTGCCCGGATGATGGGTGGGGGTTTTTGTATCTGCCTGCTTTTGTCAAGCGAATTATTTTCATTCCCTCTTGCATTCTGTCGATTTATGCCTTATAATACATCTGGGGAATTGGACAAGCGCATTTGGGGTCCCTGGGGTGGAATGCGGGAGGGGATATACTTGCGGCTGCTGGAGGAGCGCATCGCGCTGGAGGCCCTGGTGACGGCCCCGGATATACTGCGTGTGGATATGTTCCTCAACCACCTGATCGACACGGCGCTGCTGGATGCCATGGGGAGGGAATTTTACCGGCTGTTCGAGTCCGAGCGCGGCCGGATAACGAAAATCCTCACCGTGGAGGCAAGCGGCATCGCCATTGCCTGCGCGGCGGCGGCACGCTTCAATGTGCCCGTGCTGTTCGCCAAGAAGGGCGGGTCCATCAGGACCCTCGACAGCGGGACCTGGTCCGCCGTGGTCCGCTCGTTCACCAGGGGCAGCCTGACGAACATCTCGGTGGCCAAACGCTTCCTCGGCCCGGAGGACCGGGTGCTGATTATCGACGATTTTCTAGCCCACGGCGCGGCCGTGCGCGGTCTGCGGGAGATTATCGCGCAGGCAGAAGCACAATTGCTTGGCGTGGGCGTCGCCATCGAAAAAGGGTTCCAGCCGGGTGGCGCGCAGCTGCGCGCGGAAGGCATCCATCTGGAGAGCCTGGCGATCGTGGATTCGATGGAACCACTGAAGTTCAGAGAGTAGAATTAGCGCTAGGGAGGAACCAGATGTGAGAGCAAGCAAATTGCCAAAAGAGGAGCGCGAGGTTCGGCTAAAAGAAACTGTTTCCAAGCGCATGGAAATCAGCATGAGCAGATTATCCTGTTCATCAACGGCTGGTTTCTTTACACCTTGGGGCGTTTTTATGACGATGGCGCTTCTAAAAAAGAAATTGCCACGCTGGTCGCTGTGTGGGTGGGTCTCGACGTGGTGCTTCCCTTATTGGTGACGCTCTTTTCATGGCTCAAGCGCAAAAAGGCGCGGCAGCAGCAAAAGAAGGCAAAAGACGTCTTTCTCCAAAACGCATGGCAGAGAGCAAAGCCGCTGTCCGTCCCGCACCCTCTGGTAATTACCCAAATCGGAGGGGACACGATGGCCGCGTGATGCTGAACGAGCAGAGCGCGGGCACGCTTGCTCCGGGTGATCCGCTGACGACCGAAACGGAACAATCCGTCAACACGATCGAAATCCTCGGCCAGGAAGATGGCAGTACCGGGAGCTTCCTTTTTGAGGTTGTGGCGGATGGTACAGGCGATATTTCGTTCTACCCGCGTCCTTTACCGGCGGCACGATTGGCTTCCCAGACAAGCGGAAAACCGGTCTGGTGGTTCTTACGACGCCGGATTAGTTGCAAGCTCCCCTGTTTCCCAGCATCTAATACTACTCCGCAACAAGAAACATCACGCACAATGCTGCGCAAAAATCATATATCGAAATTTTTGCTTGCATTCTGCTATGTTTCTAGCCGCGGAGCAGTATAATACCTACAAACAAAATCTATAGGCATATGGAGGAATTTACATGAAAAAGCACGCAAAATTCCTGGCGATCCTGCTGGCGGCGGCCATGCTGCTGGGCCTGGCGGCCTGCGGCGGCGGCGGGAACGACGAACTGACCGTGGGCATCGTGCACATCACCAGCATTGAGGACACCTCGGGCTACACCTATGCGCACCACAAGGGCTTTATGGAGATGGCCAACACCCTGGGCCTGCAAAGCAGCCAGCTGGTCATCAAGGACAACATCGACGACCGGAACGTGACCGCCACGCAGACCGCCCTGCAGGAGCTCGTGGACGCGGGCTGCGACATTATCTTCGCCACCAGCTACAACTACATGGATTCCATGCAGAAATTCGCCGGGATGTACCCCGACATCATCTTCTCCCACTGCTCGGGCTCCAAGAGCAACACGACCAACTTCAACAACTACTTCGGCCGCATCTACCAGGCGCGCTACCTCGCGGGGATCGCCGCGGGCATGAAGATGCTGGAGGCCGAAAAGCCCCTGGCCGGCTATGTGGCCGCGATGGACACGAAAAACTCGGAGGTCACCGGCGGCGTCAACGCCTGGGCGCTGGGCATCCAGAGCGTCTACCCCGAGGCGCAGGTGAAGGTGAAGGTTACAGGCTCGTGGTATGACCCCGAAGGGGAGGCCGCCGCGGCCCAGGCTCTCATCGACGCCGGCTGCTTCGTCATCGGCCAGCACTGCGATACCAGCGGCCCGCAGATCAAGGCGCAGGAGAACGAGGTCTTCGGCTGCGGCTACAACTCCGACATGACCGCGTTCGCCCCCGACGCTCACCTGTGCGCGCCGGTCTGGAACTGGCACGCGTACTACACCGCCGCCGTGCAGGCCGTCATCGACGGCGAGTGAACGGCCGCCAACTACTTCGGCGGCATGGCCGAGGACCTGGTGGACGTCTCCGAGCCGAACGAGAAGGCCATCGCCCCCGGCACGGCGGAGGCCATCGCCAAGGCGAAGGCCGAAATCATCGGCGGCAGCCTGGTGGTGTTTGATACGGGGTTGACCAAAGCCGACGGCACCGTGATCGGCCACGCCCTGGACGACGGCGAGATCGCCGGCGGGATCAACTACTATATCAAGGGCGTAAGCCGGTTATAGACCTTAGACTTTAGACTTATACGAATCCGCAATTAGAAGCATAGCAGAATGCAAACAAAAAATTATGATATATGATTTGTTGTGCAGCATGATGCGCAATGCTTCTTGCAGCGGATTGGTATGAGACGTTAGACGATGAAATATCGGAGTCTAGCGTCTAATGTCTAACATCTAATATCTGGAGGTCATCTATGACCGACGCCATCCGCCTGTCCGGTATCCGCAAGCGCTTCGGCGCCGTGGCCGCCAACGACGGCATCGACCTGGCGCTGCGCTTCGGCGAGATCCTGGCGCTGTTGGGTGAGAACGGCTCCGGCAAAACCACCCTGGTGAATATGCTGTCCGGCATCTACCAGCCGGACGGCGGGCAAATTCATGTACGGGGGCAAGCAGCGGCAATCGCCTCGCCCCGGGAGGCGCGCAAATTGGGCATCGGCATGGTGCACCAACATTTTAAACTCGTGGACGCCTTCACGGCCCGGGAGAACATACAGATGGGCGGGCCGGGCGGCGCGCGCGGACGCCAGAAAATGCAGGCGCTTTCGGCTTTGCAGGAGGAATACGGGCTGACACTGGCAATGGATAAACGTGCGTGTGAAATGTCGGTGAGCGAAAAACAGTGCGTGGAGATTCTCAAGCTGCTCTACCGGGGCGCGGATATCCTCATCCTGGATGAGCCCACGGCGGTGCTCACCCCGCAGGAGGCCGAGGCCCTGTTCGCCATGCTGCGGCGCATGCGGGAGAACGGCTGCGCTGTCATTATCATCACGCACAAGCTCAGCGAGGTCCTCAATATCAGCGACCGCGTCACGGTCCTGCGCCGGGGCAAAAGCGTCGCCACCGTCCAAACAAGCCAGACCGACGCGCGGCAACTCACCGAGCTCATGGTCGGCCGGCCGGTGGAACTGCGCATCGAGCGGCCCGATCCCCTGCCGGACGGTGGGCTTCTGCTGGACGTGAAGAACCTCTATGTAAAAAGCGGCGATACGCTTGCCTTAAGAGACTTGAGCTTCTCGCTGCGGGGCGGGGAGATTTTTGGCGTGGCGGGCATCGCGGGGGGCGGGCAGAAGGAGCTGTGCGAATCCATCGCGGGGCTGGCGAAGGCCGAAAGCGGGTCCATCCTATTCCAGGGAATCGACATCGTGGGGCACACGCCGGCGGACATCATCAAGCGCGGCATCTCCATGAGCTTCATCCCGGAGGATCGCCTGGGCATGGGGCTTGTGGCCTCCATGGATATTACGAACAACATGTTGCTCAAGACCTACCGGGGCGCGCGGGGCCCGCTGCTGGAACGCGCGGGGGCGAAGGCGATGGCAAACAGGCTCATCAAACGCCTTGAAATCTCCACCCCCGGGCCGGGCACGCCGGTGCGCCAGCTCTCGGGCGGGAACGTGCAGAAGGTGCTGCTGGGGCGCGAGATCGAGTCCGGGCCCCGGCTTCTCATCACGGCCTACGCCGTGCGCGGCCTCGATACCCATTCCTCGTTCACGATCTACGATCTGCTCAACCGGCAGAAGGAGCACGGCGTGGGGATCCTGTTCATCGGCGAGGATTTAGATGTGCTGATTGAGCTTTGTGATCGCGTCATGGCGCTGTGCCGTGGCGAGTGCATGGGGATTGTGGACGCGAAAGCGACGACGAAAGAGCAATTGGGATTGATGATGGCGGGGGTGAGGCAATGAAAGATTTCATCCGCATCGCAAAACGCCCCGAGCGCTCCGCCCGACAGAATCTGGCCGTCTGGGCGGGGGCGCTGTTGCTGGCGGTGCTGGCCGGGGCGGCGTTCATCGCGCTGATGGGACAAAACCCCCTGGAGGTCTACGGCATGATCCTCAGGGGGGCCTTCGTGGGCTCGAAGCGCAACCCCTTTTCCGCGGTGCAGGCCACGGTGGTCAAATGCATCCCTCTGCTGATTGTCACGCTTGGGCTCACCCTGGCGTTCCAGATGCGCTTCTGGAATATCGGCGGCGAAGGCCAGATGATGATGGGGGCCATCTTCGCCAGCTTTTTCGCGCTGAACACGCCCGGCCTGCCGCACCTGCCGCTGATGCTGGTCATGGCGCTGGCGGGGATCGTGGGCGGCGGGCTATGGGCACTGTTTCCGGCGGTGTGCAAAGTCAAATTCGGCGTGAGCGAGGTGCTGTTCACGCTGATGATGAACTATGTGGCCCAGTACACGATTGTGTATTTGGAGTCCGGGCCGTGGCAGCGCACGCCGGGCTTTGCCAGCGTAGGCAGCTTCGACGCCAACGTGCGCCTGGGCAAGCTGTTCGACATACACATCGGCTGGGTGGTAGCCCTGGTGCTCACGGCGCTGGTTTGGCTATACTTGCGGCATACCAAACAGGGCTACGAGCTGCGCGTGGTGGGGGAAAGCCACGCCACCGCGCGCTACGCGGGCATGCGCGTGGGCCGTGTGATACTGCGCACGATGTTCCTCAGCGGGGGGATCTGCGGGCTGGCCGGCATGGTGCAGGTGGCGGGTATCGACCACACGCTTTCCACCGGCGTCACCGGCGGGGTTGGCTTCACGGGGATCACCCTGGCCTGGCTGGCACAGCTCAACCCCGCCGCCATCGCCGTGATCGCCGCCGTATTCAGCATATTGGAGAAGGGCAGCGGTTCTATCCCCCCGGCCATCATGGCCGCCGACGCCGCCGATGTGCTGCAGAGCATCCTGCTGTTCTCGTTCCTGATCTGCGAATTCTTCAGGCGCTATGAGATTAGAATCAAGTGGACGCGCAGGCAGGGGAAGGAAGTGGACGCATGAGCACCTTCGAATATAAATATGAGACGCATACCCACACCTCGGGAGGACTCAGCCGGTGCGGGAAAATACCTCCCCGCGATCTTGTGCGGCTGTATGCGGCCATGGGCTACGCGGGCCTGTGCGTAACGAACCATTTCGGCGGCCGCAAGGAGCAGCCCTGGAATGACAGGGTGGAGCTTCTGCATAACGCCTACAGGCAGGCCCTGGACGAAGGCAATGCATTGGGCCTGGACGTTTTTTTCGGCTGGGAGTATTCCTGCGCCCATGCGCATGATTACCTGACCTATGGGCTGGACGAGCATTGGCTGTACGCCCACCCGGAGCTCCAGGACATGACCACCTGCGAATACCTGGAGTTTACCGGAAGCAACGGCGGCTTCATTGTCCACGCGCACCCCTTCCGGGAGGACAAAACCGGCGCGATCAGCCTGCGTCCCCATCTTGTGGACGCCGTGGAGGTCATCAATACAGGCCGGTCAGACCAGGTCAACAGGCTTGCCGCGCAGTACGCCGAAAATTACAACCTGCCGCGCTTCGCGGGCTCCGATACGCACAGCGCCAACAAAGAGGACTTCGCCGGCATCCGTTTCGCGAACAGAATGACCGACATCCACGAGTTGATCGCCCGTTTCAAAAATGGCGAGGGCGAATTGTTCCGGCAAACCCGTGAACAGGAGGTGGGCGCATGAACACCTTCGTGAACTTCCTGCGGGCGTCCATCCTGGCGGGCACGCCCCTGCTCTTCGGCACGCTGGGCGAGGTCATCAGCGAGAAGGCCGGGAATCTCAACCTCGGCGTGGAGGGCATGATGTGGGTGGGGGCCCTGGCGGGCTTTTACGCGGCATACACAAGCCAAAGTGTGCTGCTGGGCATAGTTGCGGCCTTCGGCGCGGCGGCCCTTTGCGCCGCACTGTACGCCTTCCTCACAGTGACTGTGCGCGCCAACCAGAACGTGGCGGGCCTGACGCTCACCACCTTCGGGATCGGCATTTCCCTGGTGCTGGGCTACCGCATGACGGGCGCCATCGGCGGCGCGCCGCAGATCCCCGCAGAGGTGAAGTCCCGGCTGGCGGCCTTCGAGCTGCCGTTGATCCATAAAATCCCCTACCTGGGGCGGGTGCTGGAGCAGGGGCCGCTGACATGGCTGGCCATCGCGCTGTGCGCCGCCGCAGCGCTTGTATACGGCAGAACCCGCCTGGGTCTGCATGTGCGTGCCGTGGGGGAAAACCCCGCTGCCGCCGACGCCGCCGGCATACGGGTGTCCCTGGTGAAATACGCCAGCGTGATTCTCGGCGGCGGGCTGTGCGGCATCGGCGGGGCGTTCATGAGCCTGGTGACGGGCGGCGGCCTGTGGCAGCCCGCGGGCATCGTCAATGGCTTTGGCTGGATTGCCGTGGCGCTGGTGATCTTCGTGCGCTGGAACCCCATGCTGGCCATCCCCGGGGCCTTCGTATTCGGAGCGTTCCGCTCGATCAACCACTACGTCCCCGACAGCGTGCTCTCCATCCCGCAGGCGTTTTACCAGATGCTGCCCTTCGTGCTGACCATCGTGGTGCTGCTGATCTCCAGCGTGCGCAAGCAAAAGGGAAAGAACGCGCAGCCGGCGGCGCTGGGCGGGAATTATTTCAGGGAGGAACGGTGACCAGAAGCAAGAAGCAAGAAACAAGAGGCAAGACATCACGTTCTTGCCTCTTGCTTCTTGCCTCTTGCTTCTGATCCTTACGGCTCCCTGAAATCCACGATGGCGCTGCCGCCGCTGACTTTGGGCAGTATGCCGTCCCACTTCTTGATCTTCTCGTATTCCACCAGGGCGTTCGTCAGGGATTCCGCCAGCTTACGGTTGGCTTCCGCCTGGGCCTCGGCCTTCACGAGGATGGCCTGGGCCTCGGCCTCGGCGGCCTTGGCGGCGGCCTCTGCCTTGACGATCAACTGCTT
>Ga0123353_10009126_pt1 | contig 13636 bp, 15 predicted proteins | sample TergutLab28metaG_3_FD_92763 | JGI IMG/M metagenome (GOLD analysis project Ga0123353, IMG submission 92763) | Labiotermes labralis P3 segment gut microbial communities from Petit-Saut dam, French Guiana - Lab288 P3 | ecosystem: Host-associated > Arthropoda: Insects > Digestive system > Gut ... | reverse complement strand
ATTTTTTCAGATGTTTGAAATTATTTTGCACAAACTGAAATCGGGGGTCTTGCAGCGCGTTTTTAGCGGCATCTTTATCTTGGTCAAATCCTAACAAGCGACCCTTAGCAGAAAGATTTTTTAAGATTTCGCGGCTGTGTCCGCCGCCGCCATAAGTAACATCTACATAAACGCCGTCAGGGTTGTTTATGAGTCCCGCAATAGTTTCCGGCAAAAGCACGGGGCGATGATACATATATTATATAGTAGTTTAAAAATTTTCAAAAGGGTAAGGTTGGTGAGTACTGTGAATTTTCTCGTTAAGGAGATTTAGTTCTTCGGGCGACATATCAAATTGGGTGTGGTATTCGGAGGCGTTCCAGATTTCTATTTTTCCATTATCTAACAGTAATACCACCTCTTTTTCAATTTTATAATGTTCTATTAAAGATTTAGGGATAACGAATCTGTCTTGGTTATCACATTCCACAAATGCGGTGTTGCGAAGAAAGGCATTGCGGAATTTTTTATTTTCTATGATATTTCTATTTAGTGAATTAAGAAACTCCATTTGAGCGCGGTAAGCGGTTTCTGTCCACAGCATGATATGAGGTCCAAAACCGTGGGTGATCCAGAAACGTTGGCGTTCCGGTTCGGGTAGCGATTTCAACAGAGCAGCGGGCAGTTTGAGCCTCCCGTACTTCTCTATTGCAATTTCCCAAAAACCGTAATCGAAACCGGACATTTTATATCGTTTTTATTCACCGGCAAAAATATATTAAAAAGTTATTAATTCCAGAATGTGGATAACTTTTTTATAAAAACCTTATTTTTTTTATTAAATAATTGATATACAATATGGAAAAAAATGGAATATTTTTAATAAAATCAACTTATTAACAATCTATGTTTAATTAAATTATTCATAATCAGTATTATGTTATTAAAGTTTTGGAATAAGACATAATTAACTACAAATCAAAATATTACAGATTTTAATATAAAAATTTGGGAAAAAACATGGGGTTTTTTGAAGGGAAATTGTATTTGTGGAAAAAAATGGAAATTTTTGAAGATAAAGAATTTGATGCAAAAACTTCAAAATGCAGTTTGTAAAATATATCATTAACTCAAACGTTAATATTTCCTAATCTTTTATTTTATGGAAAATATCAACGAATACACGCCTTACGAAAACTCGTTTGAAGAGAACAAACGCCCCGGATTCCTTACCTTTTTATGTATCCTTACTTTTATTGGGTCAGGCTTTTCACTGCTTTCCCATTTACTTATGCCGATGTTTGCCCCTATGCTTCTCGAATTATTGCAAGGTTCGTCAGCTGCATCAATGCCCGGCATTCTTGAACAATACGAGCAAATGATAGCAACGCCGATTTGGAAATTTTACTTAACAGCCATATTTTACGCTACTTCTATTCTCGGTGCAATTTATATGCTGAAAATGAAAAGAATAGGATTTCATTTTTATGCCGTTTCACAGTTATTAATCTTAGCAATCAGTAAATTTCTTTTTGGCGGAAATTTACAGCCCAAAATATCAGACCTGGTTATAACATTGTTATTTATTGGACTGTATGCCATCTATTATAAAAGATTTACGGGTTTAGAGCCGGAACAGTTAGAAGAATAATATTAATAAAACATATTTTATAATGAACAACATTTTAAACCTCAATCCGAAACGTGTATTTTATTATTTCAGTGAAATTTGTAAAATACCGCATCCTTCTAAAAAAGAAGAAAAAATGGTTGCATGGTTGCTCGAGACAGGCAAAGCACTATGCTTGGAAACCAAAAGCGATAAAATTGGCAATGTGTTGATTTCTAAACCTGCAACAAAAGGAAAAGAAAAAGTTACACCCGTTATTTTTCAAAGCCATGTGGATATGGTGTGTGAAAAAAATAACGATACGCTGTTCGATTTCGACAGAGATGCCATAGAACCTTATATAGACGGCGAATGGCTCAGAGCAAAAGGCACCACTTTGGGTGCTGACGATGGCATCGGCGTTGCCATTCAACTCGCATTGCTGGAAGCAAAAGATATTGAACATGGTCCTATTGAATGTTTATTTACCGTAGATGAAGAAACCGGATTAACCGGTGCATTTAACTTGGAATCAGGATTTATGAAAGGTAAAATGTTGCTGAATTTAGATTCGGAAGATGAAGGCGAGTTTTTTATTGGATGTGCAGGCGGAAAAGATACAACAGCCACATTAGAAATTGAATGGGAAGACAAATTGCCGAAAGATTATATGGCATATAACATCTTTGTGAAAGGTTTACAAGGAGGGCATTCAGGAGACGACATAAACAAAGGGCGCGGAAACGCTGTAAAACTCTTGAACCGCATTTTGTGGAACGCTTATCAGGACTACGACCTCTTCATTGCAGATATTGACGCGGGAAATTTACGCAACGCTATTGCCCGTGAAGGTCTCGCACATATCATCATTCCAAAGGCAAAACAAAAACAATTTGAAAACTATCTGAAAGAGATAGATAAAACATACAAGCACGAGTTGCGGGTTACCGATTCTGGAGTTGCCGTAACTTTTGAAGAAACCAAAATGCCGAAGAAGATTTTGAACGAGTTGTTGCAGATAGATTTGATGAATGCACTCTATATTTGTCCGCATGGAGTGTTGGCAATGTCGCAGGATATACCGAACTTTGTGGAAACTTCTACCAATTTGGCATCTATTAAGTTTAAAGATGGACAGATTCGTATTACAACAAGCCAGCGTAGTTCAATAGAGTCTAAGAAACAGGATGCCGTTGATATGGTTTCGGCTTCGTTTTTTACTATTGGCGCTGATGAAGTAGAGAGTGGCGACGGATATCCCGGCTGGACTCCAAACCCTGATTCGGAAGTGCTGAAAGTGTTAGTGCAAGCCTATCACAACCTGTTCAAAAAAGAACCGGAAGTAAAAGCGATTCACGCAGGGTTAGAGTGCGGACTCTTCTCTGAAAAATACCCCGGCTTAGATATGGTTTCTTATGGTCCTACTCTTCGCGGGGTACACTCTCCCGATGAAAAACTTAAAATTGATACAGTTCAACAAGTATGGGATTTGACAGTAGAGTTTTTAAGGATACTGAAATAGTGGTTTGTGATAAGGGTATAGTGATTAATCTTAAATCGTAAATCTTTTATTCTTAAAATATCCCAAACACCGCACTCCCACTACCGGTCATTGAAGCATAAATCGCCCCTTTTCTATAAAACTCTTCTTTTATTTCCCTCAATCGCGGATGTTGTTTAAAAATGACCTCCTCAAAATCGTTAACAAGTCTCTCTTTCCAATTTTCAATTGGAGATTTAATAATTTTCAAAAGAGGATTTTCCGGTTTTTTTGGAGTAATGACACTATAGGCTTGTGCCGTAGAAATGGAAATGTTAGGACAAACAATTTCAATTTTATATTTAGTTAGATCTAATTCGATAGGAGTTAAAATCTCACCTCTACCGGTAGCATACATTGGAGTGTTATATAAGAAAAACGGTGTATCGCTGCCCAATTGTGAAGCATATTCATGTAGTTGCTCTGTATCAAGATTTAATGCAAAAAGGTGGTTAAGTATTTTCAATGTTAAAGCAGCATCGGCCGAGCCTCCTCCCAAACCTGCCCCAGATGGAATCTTCTTGGTAAGCGTAATATTTACAGGTGGTAAATCGAAAGTATTTAGCAATAAACGATATGCCTTTACACACAGATTGCTCTCTGTATCACAATTAAAATCAGCATTCTTTATTGTAAAAGAGAAATGAGAGGCAGGGGTAATCTCAATAATATCTTCAAAATTTCGGCAGAGGTAGAAAACAGTTTCTAATGCATGGTAGTTAGAAGGCAATTTTTCAATTACATGTAACCCTAAGTTAATCTTGTGATGAACAATTTCAATCATTTTTAAAATTGATAAAACACACTAAAACAGAAAGTTTGATTGTGTTGTCCCCTTAATAAATACGTCCAGTGTTTCGCAGCTGGTTTGCGCACCGGCAAAAACGACCACTCATAGCGAAGATTCAGTCCCCAATGATTATAAAAAAGATATCCAATTCCAACAATACCTGCAAATTCAAAGCGGAAGAAAGGCGGTGCACCAATGTTGGTATAGCCGTTCACCTTTTCAACATCCGTATTTTTAAACAGAACACCGAAAGCAGGTCCTATTTCCAATTCGAGCCCTCTGATTATTCGCCATCTTACTAAAACAGGAATCTCTCCATACATCAATTGTAATACATACTGGTCGCCGTGCATATTTCCACTTTCGTCTGTTTTTGGCACATGCTTGCAGCCTTTCATTATGAAGTTTAGCTCCGGCTGAATAAGCCATTTTCCATTTCTTGTAACAGGAAAGTTGACAAACGTGCCGGCAAACGCCCCAAATTTTCTATATCCCTCAAATGGAAAGCCATCTTGGGTAATTTGAGAACCGGTGAACCCGAGCCTCACCCCGCCATGAAAGTTGCTTTTCCCTTCTTTGGGACCTTCCGGTTGGGTGGTAGCTAAACGGCTCTCCTGAGCGTAAAGTGAAACAAGGAAAACAAAAAAGAGTAAAAACAGTATCCCTTTTTTCATTCTACGTTTTTGAAAAATCAGTTTTCTCCACGCCACACAAAGGGCATGTCCAGTCGTTTGGAAGTTCTTCAAATGAAGTACCTGGGGCAACACCGTTATCGGGGTCACCTTGTGCGGGATCGTATTCATACCCGCATACGTCGCAAATGTAAATCTCTTGGTTCATAATGATTAATGGTTAATGATTAATGGTTAATGGTTAATGGTTAATTACAGGTGTTACAGTATATTTTCTTTACCTCTTTGTTGTCGAGAACAGAGATAGAGAAGTCGTAGAACAAGTTGCAGAGTTTTTGGGGGTTTCGCTGGGCCGCCATTTGTGCGGCTTGGGTGAAAATGGAACTTAAATAGGTTTTTTCCTTGTGTGCAGCCAATTGTATTATTGCAAAAAGCGCCTGCTCATTTATGGTAGAATCTGATAGTAAAGGAGAAAGACGATATAAGGCTGCTTCAAAGTTTTGCGCTTGAATTAAAGAATCTGCAACTACATCAGAAGTTTTAAGGTCTTGAACATTTTTCTTTATTAACGTTCTGCAAACCACCTTTTTACCATTTAAGAGTAAGAGACTGATATCAATGGCTTTTGTCAGTTCAATTTGTTGCGGAACAGCACCTATTTTTGCATGAAACAGATTGGATTTAGGAGTAGAGTCGTTGGCAGCTAAAATCTTTTCTATGGAAACAGGTTTGGAAACAATCCCCCTGAACGGTTTGTTGTGATCTACCTGCGGCACACGGCAGTTGTACTGTTCTTTCTGAATAAAGTCTAACACAATGGCATTTCCGGCTTTGGAGAGCAGTCGTTTTACCAATTTGGCATCATTGCTTTGCAGAAAAACATCTCCGTTCTCGTCCCAGTAAAGCATTTCATAAATTTGTTCTAATTCAGGTTCTTCCGCACATTTTTTACAAGTTTCTTCTTTATAAAACGATAGCCCTTGGTTGCCTTTGGAAACAGGCAAATCTTTTTGTTTGGAGGTTGCAGAATTAAAAACCTGAATTGTAAGGTCGTTTCCCTGCACAAATGAAATATAGACAGACCTGTAGTTTTTATCAATGCCCCATGCAAAGCCGTAATAGGTATATTGCGGAGATAAAATGGGGGGAATTCCCGAAGATTTCAGCAACGGTTTCAACAACTCTAAACTCAAATCGTAATAGGAATAATCTTTATCTCCTTGGTGGGCTTTTGCTTTGGCTACAATTTCATCTCCCTGCACAGTAAATCCGTATTTTTTTAGCCGCTGCGCCGTATATTGAAAAGGAGGTTCATTTTCATTGGTAAGTTTATCTTTAAACACTTGAAAATCTGCCTGTATTTGTGCCACCGAATCTAACATTTGAAGATTTATAAAAGGATTACACTCAAATAATTGCATCCTAATATCATCAATCATCGCAAGAAAACATTTTTTTAAAATTGCCGGATCATATTTGAGAGGGTTGAAATTTCTTTGAAATTCTACATACTTATCGCTGTTTTCTGTAATCATATCAATGTATGATTTTTGTTGCTGCGAAAGACATAAATTATTACAAAAAAACAAAATAAGTAACAAAAAAAGAGAAAATCTTATCTTAATCATAAATTTTAATTATGGTATAAATAATTAACGGTAAAAACAGATGGGTATTTTAAAATAAGTATAATATTTTTTGAATAAAAATAACTCTTTAAATTAGGGTTTAATATTTCATGTATTTTTGTGCGCTAATAATACAACTTTGTTTTTATGATAAACCACATAAAAAAGTATCTTTTAAAACGGTGTTTGAAAAATCATAAAGTGGTTCGGGAAAAGCAAATTGTCTCGTTAGAGCAAACCCGCACCATGGGTGTTCTTTGCCAAATTACCGACGAAGAATCTTACAAAGAGGTTTACGACCTGTTTTCTAAACTTCATTCTCCGAAAAGAACAGTATGGCTTATCGGATATATTAACCAAAAAGAGGTGCCCTATTTTTGTTTGCAACAACTGTCTGCCGACTATTTTTCCAATAAAAATCTGAATTGGTACGGCAAACCCGATTTTGTTCAGTTGAATGATTTTACGGTGAAAGGTTTTGACATTCTTATAGATTTTACCCGAAACGACCTGCCTCCTTTACGCTACATCTTAACTATTTCTCACGCCAAACTTATTGTTGGTGCAAATGAATATATGCAAGACCTGTACGACATATTTATTAACGATGAAACCCATCTGGATAATCTTAAACTTTTAAAAATCATTCACAATTATTTATTAAAATTAACAGGAGGTTGAATATGAACCCTTATAAAGGCTTGGGAGTGGCGATGGTAACTCCTTTTTTACAAAACGGCGAAGTGGACTATGATAGTTTGGAAAGCTTAGTAAATCACCTTATTATCAGCAGAGTGGATTATTTAGTGGCACTGGGAACTACTTCCGAATCTCCAACACTCTCAGATGAGGAAAAACACAAAATTGTTCGCACGATTGTTGAAACCAACCAAAACCGTGTGCCTGTTGTGGTAGGGATGGGCGGTCCCGATACGCGCCGAATTGTTCAGCAATTCAAAACTTTCGATTTTTCGGGTGTGAGCCTCATCCTGTCGGTTACCCCCTACTACAACAAACCTTCGCAAACGGGTCTTTTTGAGCACTATCAGGAATTAGCTTATCATGCGCCCTTGCCTCTTCTTTTGTACAACGTGGGAAGTCGAACCGGTTGCAATTTAGAGCCCGAAACTACTCTGAAATTAGCTGAAAACGAAAATATTATCGGTATAAAGGAAGCCTCCGGCAATATGAACCAAATTATGTACATTGTAAAACACAAGCCGGACGATTTTTTGGTTATTTCGGGAGATGATGCCATTACCTTGCCGCTCATGGCAGTAGGGCTTGATGGGCTTATCTCCGTAGTTGGAAATGCGTTCCCTGCCGAGATGGCGCAGATGGTACATCTTGCTCAGGAAGGAAACTTTGAAGATGCTGCCGCCATCCATTACAGGCTTTTAGATATTATTCAAGCCTGTTTTAAAGAAGGAAGCCCTGCCGGCGTGAAAGCCTTTTTGGCAATGCAAAACCGAATAGAATACTACCTGAGATTGCCATTAGTAAGGGTATCGAACGAACACCAAATCTATATTAAGGAGTTGTTACAATAATGAAATGAGTGAAACATATTAACCCGATTTCATCTTTAGCCTTTCTCATTGTATTGTATGTTTCAAGAAATGCAATACCATACGCCGCTTACCTCTTAATGGTTCTGCTTTTTTCTTTCACTGTTTACCAACTTGTTAATTTTAATAAAATCGTACAGGCTCTTAAAAAAACCACAAAACTGTTCTTCCCTGTCATTTTACTTATTTTTATTGAGATAATTGCACTTTTTGGCACTGTTTTTCCCTTTCATGGTCGTTCAATAGATATCATCAAAGATATTATCTTCATCTCTGTTTTTCTCTTTTTGTTGAGTTACAACATTCAATCGAAAGAGGATTTTAGACAATTCATTGAGAAGATTGGTAAATATTTCATCTTGTTTACAGTTGTTGTTTCGTTGTTAGGACTGTGGAAGTTCTTCTACTCACCACAGATTATTTCATACAAATATGTGGATGAAATCCGCTGCTTTAAATGGGGTTCATCGCTCGTTTCAGATTATAACTTCTTTTCGCTGTTTCTTCTCAATGGATTGGCTTTCGGACTGTATGCTATCCTTCATTTACCGGAAAGAATTAAATATAAAACATTGTTTCTGTTAGCATTGCAACTTATAATTACTACCGGAGTATTCTCCGGTTCAAGACGTTTTCTCTTTTGTTTGGGTTTTTTCTTTATCGTTTCTTTTTTACTTTTGATCCCTTTTATGTTCAAAAAGATATTCTCAAATAGATTTACCTACAAATATCTTCTTCGTTTTCTTGCGCTTTCTTTACTCAATTTGGCAATTGTTTACTCATTTTTGTCCTATTTCCCGTTAATTTCTGAAAAGGCTGAAAAAATATTTTTCATAGATGCCCATAAAACAAGCATTAATATTGTGTCTGTTTCTTCCCGAATTAATAGCGTGGCCTCATTTCGGTTCATAAAGGTACATTCTATCACCAAACAACTAAGCGACCTTAATAAAAAAGAGATTGTTTCCGTTACGTCCTCAAGAAAAGAGTTATGGGTTCTTGGAGGAAAAATATATAGGGAATACACTGTTCTACAGAAAATGTTTGGCAAAGGATTTACTTTTTTCGAAATATTTAAAAAAGAAACCGGACGCTTTTTGTATCCCCATCACCTCTTCCTTTCAGTACTCCTTTTTTCCGGAATTTTAGGTTTAACTATCTATATTGCAGTTCTTCTCTGGAGTTCTATGATCTATCTTTTTCATCTTAAAAATTTAAAAATTCTATTCTTTCTGTTTGTTATCAATTTTATTTTCGGATTTTTTAGTTTTACGGAGTTTTTTGGTGCAACATTCTACTCTATATTAATGGTTTTGCCTTTACTTTACAGGTATCTTTACAAATATGAGAAAAATATCCCCATTCCGGTACCTTAGAAGCGAATTTGGCAAAAACCTCCTCACGCTGGGGAGTGGAACTGCTTTGGCTCAAGTAATTCCATTCCTTTTCTATCCCGTTATAGCACGTATTTTTACGCCTGCCGACTTTGGACTTTTAGCCACTTTAACCGCTATTTTTGTAATTATTGCCAACTTGGCAAGCGGCAGATACGAATTGGGAATTTTAATAACCAAAACCAAGCAGGATGCCGCGAATTTGGCAATGTTAGCCATTGGCTTAAGTTTGGTTGTTATTACATTTATCTACATTGTTCTGCAATTGTTTTTTGTAGATATGCTTTCTGAAAAATTGCACGAACTACAACTGAATAAATGGTTGTTTATTTGCCCCATTGCGGCAATTTCACTCATCATTTACAACACCTACAATGAGTGGTGTGTGAGAAACGGGTATTTTAAAAAATTAGCAATCAACAAGATAACAAATAGTACTGCAATTACGGCAGGAAAATTATTGTTGGGAGCCGTGAAAATTTTTTCTCAGGGTTTGGTTATTGGCGATGTAGCAGGCAGAGTTTTTTCGGCAATAGCCTGCATTTTTAGAGTGTTCCAAAAAGATGCTGCAGTTTTTAAAGAGGTCTCCATAAATAGAATAAAACAGTTGGCAAAAGAATTTGTTGGGTTCCCTAAATTTATTATGCCCGGACGACTGTTGAATGAACTTGGCAAACACCTTCCTGTATTTTTTCTTGGATTTTACTTTTCTTCGGTTGAAGTAGGCTATTATTCAATGACCTTACTTGTGCTTTATGCGCCTGTAAGCATGATTACTTTTGCTATAAGAGACTTATTTCGACAAAGGGCTAATGAAGAATTTACAAAAACAGGAAATTGTAAGGGTTTTTATTTAAAGATCTTAAAAATACTCTCACTTATTGCTGTTTTCGGAACGCTTGTACTCATTTTATGTTTGCCGTTTATTTTTTCTGTTTTTGTTGGAAAACAATGGGACACATCTGCTTACTATGCGCAAATTTTAGTATTACCTACTTTGCTATATTTTGTATCTACCCCTCTTTTTGACCTGTTGATTATTGCCAATAAATTGAAACTAAACTTCTTATGGCAAGTTTATTATGTGGTAATTACTGCAATAAGTTTATGGATTGGCTGTGCAGTGTATAACAATGTAGTGATAGCCCTCTATTGTTTTGCTATTGGAAGAAGTACAGCATATTTGTTAAGTATCATATTGTCATGGCATTATTCGAAAGGAAATCTCAATAAACAAATCTCAATTTTATGAAAGTTCTCCATATTTGCAACGGTGCACAGGGCAATTCTCCTTTCTACAAATTTCTATTTCAAGCACTTAAAAAAGAGAAAGTAGAGCAATCGGTAATAGCACCGGTATGGAAAACGCCAACCATTGATTTTGAAGATATTCATTGCGAATATTTTTACAGAGACTCCGGTATTATTTCTCGGCTACTATTTAACAGAAAGATAAGAAAGCTTATAAAATTCACCATAGAAAAATTTGAAGTAAAATCTTTTGATATGATTCACGCCCACACCTGGTTTAGCGATGGAGCTGTAGCCTATCAACTGTTCAAAAAATATAAAATCCCTTATGTTATTGCGGTGCGGAATACCGACATCAATATCTTTTACAAATATTTCATTCATTTACGAAAAATTGGAGAAAAAATTTTAGAAAATGCCTCTCAAATCATTTTTATTTCACCGGCATATAAAGAGCATTTTGTAAATCAATTGCTTTCGGGAAAAATGAAAAGTAAGATTCTTCATAAAATAGCAACCGTTCCCAATGGGGTTTCCTCTTTTTGGCTTAATCACAAATATCAAAAAACAAATCTTTCTTCCCCTGTTAAACTTTTATCAATAGGAGGAATTCATCCCAATAAAAACCATTTATCTCTTTGTTATGCAGTAGAGTTTTTACGAAATAAAGGGCTTGAAACAGAACTTACCATTGTGGGTAAAGGGTATCGCGATGCCCCCCGATATTTACGAAAACTTGAAAAATATATTCAAAACAAACCTTACATTAAAGTTTTGGAAAAACAATTTGGAGAAACATTGTTAAAAACGTATCGGGAGCACGACATCTTTGCGTTGCCGTCTTACACAGAAACCTTTGGATTGGTTTATATTGAAGCATTAACCCAGGGTTTACCTGTTATTTTTACTAAGGGTCAAGGAATTGACGGTTATTTTGAACCCGAAACAATAGGAACTGCTGTTGACCCTGCTCATGATGTTATAGAAATTGCAGAAGCTATAGACTTGATTTTCAATAATTATACAACGCTTACTGCAAATATTGAGCAGTTAGATTTCTCCATTTTTGATTGGGAACAGATTGCCGGAGAATATTTGAAAATTTATCAAACTTCAACTTGAAAATTAAGTTACAATTTTTATCGGAACTCCTACTGCAAGAGCATTATCGGGAACACTTTTGTTCACTAATGCCCCTGCGCCAATCATGGCATTTTCGCCAATTACAACCCCCTCCTTTCCTGAGATAATAATGGCTCGCATTCCAATATGAGCTCCTTTTTTAATCGTAATAGGAGTATGCACATCCTGCCGCCTTCCATGGCAGGCAAAATATACGCCATAAGAGATCCCAACATTATCTTCAATAGTAATTTTATCATAACACATATCATCTAAATAACATTTCATTCCAATAAAAACATTTTTCCCAATTTTATAGCCGCAGCACCGATACATAAAAACACGGAAATTTGAAAAAGGAATGTTAGGAATGATTACCACATTGAAATATTTACGAATGGGCTTTACAAAAATCTTCCATAAAGAATAGTGATAATAATAAGGAGGCTCTTTTTTATGGATTTTTTTGTATAAAAAACGTAATAGTCTCATCATAAGGATATTTTTTTGAAGATACGCTATCAGGAATCAGCAGCAAATTAAGAGATTTTTTTTGAATGTCGGGTAAGCGAAAAATGATAGTATAAAAAATGTTATACTTTTGTCGTGCTTATTCAAACATACATCGGTTTTATGCCACCATTAGTTTCCGTAATCCTCCCTTGCCGAAATGAAGAAAAATACATTGAATCTTGTATCCGATCTTTAATTAACAACCCATCCGATGATTTCCAATTAGAAATTATGGTGGTTGACGGAATGAGTACCGACAAAACCGTTGAAATAGTGCAAAACTTAATCCGGCAATTCCCTTTTATAAAACTGCTTCAAAATCCTGATAAAACCGTTCCTTTTGCCATGAATTTGGGGATTGCTCGGGCACAGGGAGATTTTATCGTTCGCGCCGATGCTCATGCCACTTTCCCTGAAAACTATGTTTCAATGCTCGTGACAAACCTTATTCATTTAGAGGCTGATAACGTGGGCGCAATATGGAAGACCGATGTCTTAACAAAAACTAAAAAAACATTTGCTATAAAGGAAGCACTTTCAAATCGCTTTGGCGTAGGAAATGCACTCTTTAGAGTTGGTATTGATAAAGTTACGCAGGTGGATACGGTCCCTTTCGGTTGTTACAGAAAATCTGCTTTTGAAAAATATGGAGTTTACGACACCCGCCTCACTCGCAATCAAGATATTGAACTGAACAAGAGGGTTTTAAGAGGAGGCGGAAAAATATATCTTCTACCCGATTTGGAATGTGTGTATTATGCTCGCGAAACTTTTTCCGCCATCGCTAAAAACAACTACGATAATGGATTATGGAATATTTTAACTATTAAGTTCACAAAAAAATTATCTTCATTATCTTTACGCCATTTCGTACCGCTCTGTTTTATTTTGTCGTTAATAATACCCCCGTTGTTTAGTTTTCTATATCTGCCTTTGCTTTTTATTTCTGCCTGCTCATTAGTACTTTATATCAGTTTTTTAACTATAATTTGCGTGCAGCTGTCCATTCGTAAAAAACTCAATTTTTTCTATTTATTTTGGGGTTTTATTACGCTACATTTTTCGTATGGTTTTGGATCGTTAATGGGGATTTTTAAAGTTATATAAAAATGATTTGCGGCTCAAAAATATTTTATATCTTTGCGGCGACTTTTAAATGATACTGTATGGCTATAAAAGATAAAATATTATCACCTCCTATTGCATTTTTTCTTGATATTCTCAATAGGCACAATAAAAAGTGTTTCACAATTGAGGAGGCATATTTATTGATTTCTAATTCAGCAAAGGATAACGTAAAGAGAATGTTATGCAATATGACAAAACGCGGATTGTTAATGCGAGTAAAGGAAGGAGTTTATTATGTTATTCCTTTTGAACAAGATGCAAAAACGTTTATGCCCGATTGGCATTTGCTTTCGCAATATCTTGTTGGCGATGCAGAATATTATATTGGATATTTCTCTGCCTTGCAAATTCACAATCTGACAACACAGCCAAATTTGAAAGAGCAAATTGTTGTAAATAGACAAATTAAACCCTCTACCCTTTTTGTAAAAGAGATTCCCTTTCAATTTATTTATCACAATGAAAAGCATTTTTTTGGCAAT
>Ga0123353_10009123_pt1 | contig 13638 bp, 9 predicted proteins | sample TergutLab28metaG_3_FD_92763 | JGI IMG/M metagenome (GOLD analysis project Ga0123353, IMG submission 92763) | Labiotermes labralis P3 segment gut microbial communities from Petit-Saut dam, French Guiana - Lab288 P3 | ecosystem: Host-associated > Arthropoda: Insects > Digestive system > Gut ... | reverse complement strand
CTGGGCGATGCAGGCGATTTTCACCCGGTCGGCATTGCGCAGCAGGGTGATCAATATGCTGCCCACCAGCAGCGCGTCCTCAAAGTTGTACACATCCTCCAGCAGCGGCAGGGAGCGGCCCCATTTTTCCCGCTTCCAGATCTCTTCGTCCTGCTGGCGGGAATGGTACCATACGTTCCATTCGTCAAAGGAAAGCTGCACCTTCTTTTTGCTGCGCTTTTGCCCGCCCACCGCGTCGCAGATGGAGGCTACGGTCTTTATAAAATGATCCATGTCCATGCTCAGGGCCAGGAAGGCGGGCGTATCCTTGGCGGCATTGGCGTAGTAGCGGTGCAGGGACACGTAGTCGATGTTCTCGTAACACTGCTCCAGCATCTCCCGCTCCCACCTGCCGAACTCGGGCATCTCGCTGTTGGAGGAGCCGCAGGCCACCAGTTCGATGGACGGATCCACCCAGCGCATCACCTTGGCGGCTTCGTTGGCTATCCGGCCGTATTCATAGGCGGTTTTTTGCCCCATCTGCCAGGGGCCGTCCATCTCGTTGCCCAGGCACCACAGCTTGATATCAAACGGATCGGCAGCGCCGTTTTTCCGGCGCAGGTCGCTCCAATAGGCGCCCTGGGGATGGTTGGCGTACTCCACCACGTTGCGGGCGGCGTCGGGGCCCCGGGTGCCCAGATTCACGGCGTACATGACTTGCGTATTGGCTTTTTTCGCCCAGTCCACAAACTCGTGGAGGCCCACCTCGTTGGTTTCGGTGGTAAACCAGGCCAGGTCCAGGCGCTTGGGCCGGTCCGCCCTGGGGCCCACCGAATCCTCCCAATTGAAGCCCGACACAAAGTTGCCGCCGGGATAACGCACCACGGGCATGTCCAGCTTTTTGACCAAGTCGATCACGTCCTTGCGGAACCCGTTAGCGTCCGCGGTGGGGTGGCCCGGCTCATAGATGCCGTTGTACACGGCGCGGCCCAGGTGCTCGATAAACGAACCGTAGATGCGCGGGTCGATGGCTCCGATGGAAAAATCCCGGTCGAGGATCATGGTTGCTTTTTTCATACGATCACGCCTCCGCTGGTTTTTGTTACATGGTATCATATTGGGTTGCCTATGGCAATTCTCCATTCACTACTATTCTTGCACATGCTTGACACACAGTTTCTTTTTTCTCGCAACGGGACGCCGAGGGCGGCGTCCCCTACGATGGGAACGGTTGCGCCCACGCTGTAGGGGAAGATGGCAATCGTCCCGCAAACAACGGGCGGATTGCCATCCGCCCCTACAGGGGGTTGCGCAGCATTTATCGGCTTAGCCGTAGCCTTGTAGGGGACGCCGCCCTCGGCGTCCCGCTGCCGAAGAGGAGTATCTGTGGGTCAAGTTAAGGCTAAAAGGGGGAGGGGGACCGCCGCAGCGGTGGTAGGATTCCGTACCCAGAAGCGACGGCACAAAAAACCTTTGCACTTCAAACCAAAAATGACTTGAGTTTGTCCGTTGCATGGGGTACAATACAGAGCACGGGAATTTTCCAAATGAACGAACGCTAGGAGGGACGCCTTTGCAAGCAAAAACCGTGTTGGTGGTGGGCGCGTCCTCCGGCCTGGGCCTCGCAACGGCGCGGGAGGCGGCGCGGGTCGGCTATCGTGTGTTTGCCGGGGCCCGCAGTTTTGCCGGGCAGGAAGGGGTTGCGCCCGAGGGTTTCTATCGCCTTGCCCTGGACGTAACCGATCCCGCCAGCGTGGCCCGGTCGGTATGTGAGGTGGAACGCCTGGCCGGGCCCATCGATGCGCTGATCCTGTGCGCGGCCCGGATCGTGCTGGGCAGCTGCGAAGAGACCTCAACCGAAGAGCTGCAATCTGTACTGGACACGAATTTTATGGGCATCGTGCGGGTTGTGCAGGCCGTGCTGCCCTCCATGCGGGTCCGCAGAAGCGGCTTGATTGTACCCTTTAGCTCCATCAACGGGCTGGTGGGCACGCCCTTTACCAGCGCGTATGTAGCTTCCAAGCACGCGGTGGAGGGCTGGGCCGAATGCCTGCGCATGGAGTGCAGGCCCTTTGGCATAAGGGTATGCGTGGTGCGGCCCGGCGATCACCGCTCGGGCAGCGCGGCCTATCGGGGGCATGCCCGTCGGGCCGGTGACAAAGGCTCCCCTTACGCCGGGGCCTTCGCCCGTGGCGCCGCGGCCATCGCCCGGGACGAGGCTGGCGGCAGCGACCCGGAGCGCCTGGCCCGCGTCGTCACCCGGCTCATCGCAAACAACAAAAGCGGCCAGCGCCTGGTGGCCCGGGCCGACCAGCGGCTGGCTGTGTGGTTGCACGACTTGCTGCCAAACAGGCTGTTCTCCCGCATCCTGGGGATGTATTACATCGGAAAGGATCAATAGAAAGGAGGATGATCATGACGGGGTTCATCATGGATCGGATCGCCCGGCTGGAAAAGGACAAATCCATCAAGAATATATACGCAATTATCGCATCGTCCGGCTCCGAGCGCCTAGCGGCCCAATTCCTGCAAGACGGGGAAACCGTCTCCTGGACCTACGCGGATACCGACCGCATGTCGCGGGCTTACGCCGCGTTTTTGCGAAGGGAGTTCTTGCACGCGGAGGGCGGCGTGGTGGCCATCAAGATCGACACCTGCCCCGAGTGGGCGCCTGTATTTTGGGGCGTGATGATGGCCGGTTTCTCTCCGCTGCTGCTCAACTTTACCTTGAACGACGAGATGACCGCCTACCTGCTGGAGCAGGCCGGGGCCATCGGCATCATCAACAACGCGCCCCAGTCCCTGCCCGAACAGTACCGCCAGATCGCCCTGGCCGATGTGCTGGCCGCAACCGAAGCCCCGGCAAACTTTACCCCCAACTTCGTGGGTTCGGTGTCCCTGTGCACCTCGGGCACCACCGCCACCTCCCGCATCTTTGTATACAACGCCGAAGCCCTGGCTAACCAGGTGCTCAACAGCGGCCTGATCTACAAAGCAAACCGCAACATGATCAGCGACGATCCCTGCAATTCTTTGGCCTTTTTGCCCTTTCATCACGTGCTGGGTTTTATGGTCAACGTACTTTGGTGCTCCTTCTTGGGGTTTACGGGTATCTATTTGAAGGACCGTTCGCCCCAAACCATCGTGGAAACCTGCAATAAATTGCGCGTGAACCTGATCGTAGCGGTGCCGCTGCTGATCAACAACCTGGCGGTGGCCCTGGGTAAAAAAGTGGCCAAAGAACCCAGAGCCCGGCGCAACGCTTTTGCGGCGATGAAGTGGCTGTCCCTGGCCATCCAAACCGTGGCGCCCCAAGCGGGGCTGCGCTTTGCCCGCAACGTGCTGTTTAAGGACGTAGTCAAACAGCTGCTGGGGCCCGACATCCGCTGCATCCTGTTGGGCGGCAGCCACACCCCCGCCGAGCACATGCGCACCATCTGCGCCCTGGGCTATTATGCGGCCTGCGGTTTTGGCATGACCGAAACCGCCATCACCTCGGTGGAGACCTCCATGAACGTACACAAGCGCATCAGCGGCAGCGTGGGCGCGCCTCTGAAGTCGGCGGAGTACCACGTGCTGCCCATCAGCCGGTGGAGCCACGGCCGTGGCGAGATGCTGATCCGGGGCGGCACCCTGCACACCGGGCGGATGATCGACGGCAAACTTGCGCCGCCCGATGTGGACGAGCGCGGCTGGTATCCCACCGGGGATATCGTGCGCCTCAAGCGCAACGGCATGTGGGTGGAGGGCCGCAGCAAGGACGTGATCATCAACGAGTCGGGGGAGAATGTGTACCCCGACGAACTGGAAGACGTGTTCTCGGGCCTGGAGGGCGTGGAGCAGTTTTGCGCCCTGGGCGTAGCCAAAGAAGATAGCAAACGCGCCAAATATCAGGACATCACCCTGGTATGCAATGTGGGCGCGGCGTACAACGACTTGCGCTACTTGGAAGCGCTGGTCCGGGGCATCGCCCAGGCCAATGGCCGCCTGCCCATGTACAAAAAAGTAAGTCGGGTGATTGTAACCCCGGAGAAATTGCCTCTAGTCAATGGCATCAAGGTAAAGCGCATCGAGCTGCGGGAACAGATTGAAGGCCGCAAAATTGCCTATCGCGACCTGGATCTAAAAGCCGGAGCGGTGCGGGGGCCCAACGCGGCCCCTGCGGAACCGGTGGTGGCCCAAGAGGCCGCCCCCGTGGACCTGCAGCTGGACGAGATTCGCCGCCGGGTGCGGAGCGTGTTTGCCGAGGTGCTGGAAACCGATCCGGATACGATTGGCGACGACGCCCACTTTGTGGACGACCTGGGCGGCGACAGCCTGCAGAGCCTGGGCATCGCCCTGAAGGTAGAAGAGATATTCAGCATCCTGATCCCGGTGGAGCAGTACACCCAGTGTACGACCGTGGCGGACTTGTCCTCGCTCGTGTATGCCCACATGCGGGGCGACGTGCCCTATGCCTCCGAATCGGCCCAAAGGCCCGCCGGAGAGGTCACGCCCATCGCCCGGTTTGAGGATGCGCCCGAATACCACGCCTTTGAGGCCCGAAAAGCGGGCCTAAGCGAATTCGGCAACCCCTACTTCGTATGCCACGAGTCGGCCCTTGCCGACGTATCGCTGATGGATGGGCAGCCGGTGCTCAACTTCGGCTCCTACAATTACGCGGGCATGTCGGGCCGCCGTGAGGTGATGGACGCCGCCCAGGCTGCCATCGAGAAGTACGGCACTTCCGCCAGCGGCAGCCGCCTGTTGGCGGGAGAGAAACTGCTGCACCAGGAACTGGAGCGGGAAATCGCCCAGTGGAAACATTCCGAGGCTGCGCTGGTGCTGGTGGGCGGCCATTCCACCAACGTCACTTTTGTGGGCAACTTCTGCGGCCCGCGGGATTTGATCGTGTACGACGCCCTGGCCCATAACTCGGTGGAGCAGGGATGCCGCCTGAGCCCGGCCACGGCCAAACCCTTCCCCCACAACGATTACAAGGCGCTGGAGGGCATATTGCGCACCCAGCGCGCCCGGTTCGAAAAGGTGCTGATCATCGTGGAGGGCGCCTACAGCATGGACGGGGACATTGCGCCCATCCCGGAATTCGTAAAACTCAAAAAGCAGTTTGGCTGCTTCCTGCTGGTAGATGAAGCCCACTCCGCCGCCGTGATCGGTAAGACGGGCGGCGGCGTGGACGAGTACTTCGCCCTGGAGTCCGGGGATATCGACATCCGGATGGGCACCCTATCCAAGGGCCTGGGCGCTTGCGGCGGTTATCTGGCCGGGCCTGCCGCCCTGATCGAGTACCTGCGCTACGCCCTGCCGGGCTTCGTGTTCTCGGTGGGCATCTCGCCCCCGGTGGCAGCCGCCGCCCTGCGGGCCATCCGCCTGCTGCGGGAGGATCCCTCCATCATGGAGCGCCTGCAGCGCAACATCCAAACCTTTATGTTCGAGGCAGGCAAGCGGGGCCTGGACACTTGCCTGGCCGGGGAAACCGCCATCGTGCCCATCCTGGTAGGCCGGGACGAGGACGCCTTTGCCCTTTCCACCCTGCTGCGCCAGCAGGGCGTGTTCGTGCCCCCCGCCGTGTACCCCGCCGTGCCCAAGAACAAGGCCCGTCTGCGCTTCTGCGTGATCTCCGAGCACAAGCCCGAGCAGATCGTGCAAGCGCTGGATACGCTGGAGCGGGTGGCGGAGGAGGTTGGCATCGTTCTCCCGCGAAACGAAAGCGGTATCCCTGTAGGGGCGATCATTGATCGCCCGAAGAGGTTGGCGGGCGATCAATGATCGCCCCTACATACTATCCCGGAGGTAATGATGTATCAAGTGCTCCTGGTTACGGATCAGCAGGATGTGCAGGAGGCCTTCGACTCCTTCCCCGATTGGAGGTCGCTGGGTTTTGAGCCTCCGCGCATCGTGCGCACCGCCAAAGAGGCGACGCTGCTTGTGGAGAGCGGCGCCGCCGACGCGGTGGCTTATGTGCTGCCCAAAGACGAGGGGCAATCCTTCTTTTCATTCCTAACCCAATACCCGCAAATTCGCTGCATGGAGGCCGCCTCCGACCCCCTGCGGCTGCGCCGGGCACTGGGTTCCTTGCGCCGCGCCCTTCACGAGCAATCCGCCGACGACGCGCACACCGACGTGCTGCCCCTTTTGCAGGCCGAGTTTTTCCGCGGCCTGCTGGAAGACGCCCCCGCGCCCATCGACGCTCTGCGAGCCCGGGCCGCCGCGTTGAACATCGAGCTGGCCTTGGACGCGCCCGTATGCCTGGTTCGCCTGCAGCTCCCCCAGGGCGAGGTGTATCTCAACGAGGTGTGGCGCTACGGCCGCGAGCGCCTGGAGTTGGCCCTGCGCAACTTTTTTGAGCGGGACGAACCCGGCCTGCGCTACGTGCTCTACGTGCTCAGCCCCCGGGAGATCAAACTCCTGGCCTGCCCCAAGGCCCCCATCGGCGGCGAGGAGCTGCGCCGCCGTGTGACCGAACGCCTGGCCCAGGGCCGTGCGGAGACCTTAGAATATTTGGAGCTGGAAGTCAAGATACAGAGCATCGCTTTTTATGAGAATTTGGGGGAGATGGAGGGGGCTGCGCTGCAGACGTCGCGGTTGAGTTAGGGGATGTTGTGCCTTGGAGCGCCCTTTTCAGCAACTATTTCTGTAAATTTTTCAACGCATACTCACAGCATTGAATAACCACCTTGCTCAGCGACAGATTCTGCTCATTCGATAGCTTTTCCAATTGTTCCAGCAAATCTTTTGGCATACGAAACGTCTTGCTGATTGTTTCCTCTTTTTTTAGTGCAAACATACTTTTATCACCCGTTCCATTATAGGTGATTTTCCCGCCTTTCTCCGCACTATGTTTTGTGTCTTGACAATTGCCATGTAAAACCCTACAATTTGTCTTACAAAACAAAATCAAAGGAGGACTCTTTCGTGCGCACATCCTTCACACGCGTCTTTGCACTGGCGTTGGTTCTATTGCTGGCGACACCTGTACTTGCGGGGGCATCGGCCAAGGAAACCGTGACGATTGGTGGCATGACAGTACCAATAGACGTCACCATGCTGGAGTTATCATGGGAAGATATCACCGACTTTACGCCGCTGGCAAAGCTAACGAAGCTAACCGCGCTGGATTTACGGCGCCAAGAATGGATGACCGGGCGGTTGACCGACCTATCGGTATTGTCCGAACTAACCAACCTAACCCAATTGTTGCTCGGGGGCAACAGCATTACCGACATTTCGCCCATCGCGGGCCTCACAAAGCTAACAACGTTGGACTTGGCAAGCAATCCCATTGCTGACTTTTCTCCTATCGCAGGCATGACCAAGTTAAAAAAGCTGCATCTGAACGGAACCGGGGTTTCCGATCTTTCCTTTTGTGAACCGCTGAAGCTAGAGGTTTTGGCTGTTGGGGGATGCTCCGTCAGCGACCTTACCCCCTTAAGGGGCCAAAAAGCGCTAAAGGAATTGTACCTTCATGAAAACCGGATCACCGATCTGTCGCCCATCGCGCCGCTGACCAAATTGACAACATTGAGTGTAGACGGGAACCAAATCAGCGATATTTCCCCGATTTCAAAAATGAAGGCGCTTAAGCGTCTTTATGTGGGAAGAAACCCCGTCGAAAGCCTTGCGCTCATTGCCGGGTTGACGGGCCTTCAAGAACTGGAGCTTGACGAAACCGGCCTTTCCGATTTGTCGCTCGTATCAAAGCTGACCAAACTAAAGTATTTATGTGCGCAATTCAATCAAATCACCGACCTGGCACCCTTGGCCAAGCTTACCGCGCTGGAAGAGTTGTATCTGCACGCCAACCAAATCACCGATTTAGCGCCCTTGGCCAAACTTACCAAAATGCGGAAGCTGAATATCAGCACCAACCCGGTTGCCGACCTCTCGCCCATCGCGAAGCTAACCCAAATAGGCGATTTGGATTTTGATGAGTGCCAGGTTTCCGATCTATCGCCCCTATCTCAAATGACCTATCTGCATACGCTGAGATGTGAGGATAACCAAATCACCGACCTAAGCCCCATCGCGTCGTTAAGCTACATACAATGGCTCCATGTTGCCAACAACCAGATCACCGACTTCTTGCCTCTGGCTGGTATGACAGATTTGTACGGACTAAGCTACGAAGGCAATCCGGCTACCGATCTGTCACCGCTGCGGAACATGCAGTATATACGCATTCCATCCCCTCTCGCTCATGGTGTGGTACAGCCGGATGATACGGAAGCCATTCTAGTCGGCATGAATCTAGCGGACATCGAAGCGCTGGCGGATTGTCCCAACCTCGACTACCTCTACCTGGACGACAATCATATCTCCGACTTGTCACCACTGAGCAATTGCGCGAATTTGAGATACCTTTTCCTGCGCAACAATCAAGTAACCGATCTATCGCCGCTAAGCGGGCTGCAAGAGTTGAGATTGCTTTCTTTGGAGGGCAATCCGGTAGCCGATCTTTCGCCCCTGATGAACACATCCATACAAATTTTAGATATAAGTGATACGCTGGTGGATGACCTCGTGCCGTTGGCCTCCATGAAGGAATTAAGGAATGTGACCGTGGGCGGTAAAGAAACTGTAGACCTCTCACCCCTGGCAGATTGTCCAACACTGACAACGTTGGGTTTCAGAGGCGACGCTTACAACCCGCTGCCAGTGGAGCAAATTCCGAAACAGGTTTCACGCTTGGAAATTAGCAACAGCAGCATATCCGATCTCTCCGTGCTGCGTGGTTTGGACCTCACCTCCTTGGAATTAGACGACTGCCCGTCCGCCGATCTTTCGGCGCTGGCTAGTATGCCAGGATTAGAGACGCTACGCCTATTGGGGTCATCCGCTCAAGCCGATCTGTTGGCGCACTTGGAACCGGTGTTCGACCATCCGGGGCTCACGAGTCTGACGTTGAGTTCGTGGGAAGATCAGAAGCGAGCGCTGCCCTTGAATCAGCTGGCCGCAGGCTTTCCGAATCTCTCGACGCTCACATTACAAAGATACGATCTGCAGGATATCCCGGCATTGGCTTCTTTTCCAGAATTGAAACGCCTTTCTCTATATAACTGTGACCTCGTGGATTTGGATGCACTCAAAACACTCACCCAACTGGAACGCCTCTATCTCCAGAACAACCCACCACTAACAGAAGCACAGGTGGAAGAACTTCGCCAGGCGTTGCCCAATTGCGATATTTCATTCTAGAGCAGGTAAAAAGCAGGGCTCCCGCGTGCGGGGGCTCTGCTTTTTGTCACAAAAACACCCGCGAGTTGCAAGCTCTCGGGCGTTTTGGGCAAGATCAAATTAGGGCTAGCCGTGGGTCTCTATACGATCTGCAAAAGGGTTGCGAATGGTCAACTTGCCCTCTATGATGTGATTGTGTTGCATATCTTCGGAATAGAAGATATCACAATCGTTTTCAACGGCAACAGCCAACAACAGCGAATCCCAATAGGAATACCCATACTTTTCAACGATCGTTAAGCCTCGCCGTACTGTCACAAGCGACACCATCGCTATATTTAAGCCTTGGATCATCTCATTCAACAGGTGGGTTATTTCAGCGTGTGTCCGCTTGTACTTGCGCATGGCGGAATAAACCTCGCCCAAAACCTGTGTGCTGATGAAAATATTTTTGTTAAGCAACTGCTTCTTCAATAGATCGCATGCTACAGAGTGCTTTGATTCGGTGCCCGCTATCTGCGCATAGATAAAAACATTCGTATCAACAAAGACATTAGTGCTCATGGAGCTCCTCCCGCGAGAAGACTCTAAAATCCGGGACTTGAATGGGATTATCGAGGAAAGAGAGGTTCCCTTTCCATTTTTTCAGGGGTTCTCTGATTTCGGGCACAACCTCATCCAACACGGTCACAATCACCCGGCGGCGGCCTTGTAATTCGAATGATTGGCCCATTGGGTAAAACCGTCCATTTTCGATATAGCCCTCATATGCCTGCACGATCCATCATCTCCGTCCAGCAAAGCACTGTCTACCATCAGTATAGCCCAATCGAAGGGGAAACGCAAGCAGCTTGAAAACCGCAAAAAGCCCGCTGCACAAGACTATTGCCTTGCGCGGCGGACTTTTTGATGGGCGATTCGCCTTTTATGGAGGTCCGCTTCTTAGTTGCTCCTTAGATAGAACTCCGGCACGACCGCTCCTTGGAAGATATCGTCGATGAAAGCGCGCACTTCGTCGGTGTTGAGCACCTCTTCCAAGGCGACGACAAAGTCGGCTTCCTCGTCGCCTTCCCGAACGACAACATAGTTGACGCGTGTCAGCGCGGCCTCGGAATCCGCGGCCTCGGCAGCCACCGCGTCCTTCGCGGCGGAAAGGCCGACTTCCAACGCGTAGTTGCCGTTGATCACGGCGAAGTCCACATCCGCCAGCGCGCGCGGCACCAAGGCGGCTTCTACTTCGATGATGTCGATGTTGAGCGGGTTCTCAACCACATCCAGCTTGGTAGCGCTCAGGCCCGCGCCCTCGGCTACCGTGATCAGGCCCTGGGCTTCCAGCAGCAGCAGCGCGCGGGCTTCGTTGGTGCCGTCGCCGGGCACGGCGATCTTAGCGCCTTCCTGGATATCGGCCAGGGAGGCGGTTTTTCCCGGATAGATGCCCATGGGCTCAAAGTGCACGGGGATCACAGCCACCAGGGACGTTCCGTTTTCTTCGTTGTACATATTCAGATAAGGTTTATGCTGGAAGTAGTTGGCGTTCAGATCGCCCTCATCCAGGGCGCGGTTGGGCATGATGTAATCGGTGTATTCCACCACCGTAAGGTCAAAACCCTTTTCCGCCATCAGGGGCGCCACAAAGTTTAGGATGATCGCGTGGGGCGTGGGGCTCGCGCCGATCCTAATCGCGGTGTTGGCCAGAGCCGTTCCAGCCAGGGAGAATACCAGGGAGAGTACCAACAGGGAAACGAGCAGCTTTTTCATGGGGTCAATCTCCTTTCAAATATACCGAATGGGGGCGTATGGTCGCGTCTACAGGTCACCGCTGACGGTGATCGAGCAGGCGGGAAACCCGGGTTCCAATGAACTGTATGCCCTGCACCAGCAGCACGAGGATCACGATGGTAAACCAGAGCACATCGGTCATGTAACGATGATAACCATACCGGATGGCGATGTCGCCCAGCCCACCGCCGCCGATGGCCCCTGCCATGGCCGAATACCCCAAGATGGCGGTGGTGACGATGGCCGCGCCGTTCACCAGGCCGGGCACGGCCTCGCGCAGCATCACCTTGATTACGATCTGCAGGCGGGTGGCGCCCATAGCCTGGGCGGCTTCGATCACGCCGTCGTCCACTTCCAGCAGAGAGGATTCGACGGTACGCGCCACAAAGGGGAAGGAGGCGACCACCAGCGGCACGATGGTAGCGGCGGTGCCCAGGCTGGTGCCGATAATCCAGCGGGTTAGGGGGAGGACGGCGATCATCAAGATCAGGAACGGCACGGAGCGCAGTAGATTGATGATCATATCCAGCGCGGCGTTGAAGTAAATGCTCGGTGCCAGGTGCCCATTGCGGGTGATTACCAGAAGGATACCCAGCGGTAACCCCAATACATAAGCGAATGCGGTGGACGCAAAGGTCATGAGCAAGGTTTGCCACAGGCCGTCAATCGATAAGGAGATCATTTGCTCCAGAGGCATTGCCGCTCACCTCCTCCACAGTTACATTCTGGGTGGCCAGGTAATCCAGGGCGCGCCGGGCCCCGTCTGCGTCGTCGGGCAGTTCGATGAGCATCTGCCCCCGCTGCTGGCCGCCCACCATCTGGATGCTGCTGCTCAGGATGTTCACCGGCACGCCGCAGGCTAAGATCATGTTGGCGATCACCGGCTCGTAGGTATCGGTGCCGCCAAAGGCGATGCGCAGGCAGCGTTTGCCGATGGGTATCTCCTCCTCCGCGCCCAGGAACAAGCGGCGGGCGGCGGCGGTCTTAGGGCGGGAGAACACCTCGCTTACGTCTCCCTTTTCGGCGATGCGCCCATCGTCGATGATGGCGACCCGGGTGCAGATCTGGCGGATCACCGTCATCTCGTGGGTGATGATCACGATGGTGATGCCCATGCGCCGGTTGATGTCCTGCAATAGTGCCAGGATCGACTGGGTGGTGAGGGGATCCAGGGCGCTGGTGGCTTCGTCGCACAGCAACACCCGGGGTTCGGTGGCCAATGCCCGGGCGATGGCCACCCGCTGCTTTTGCCCGCCCGACAGCTGCGCCGGATAGGCGTTGGCTTTGTCCTGCAGGCTCACGATGTCCAGCAGCTCCCGCGCCCGGGCCATCGCCTTGGCGTGGGGCACGCCGCTGATCTCCAGTGGAAAGCAGATGTTGCCCAGCACGGTGCGTTGCATCAGCAGGTTAAACTGCTGGAAGATCATAGCCACCGAACGGCGCATCTTGAGCAGTTCCCGCCGTTTCATCAGCAGGATGTCTTTCTCGTCGATCAATATCCGGCCCTCGGTGGGCGCGTCCAGGCGGTTGATGCAGCGGATCAGGGTGGATTTGCCCGCGCCGCTCATGCCGATGACGCCGTAGATATCGCCCTGGCGGATGCGCAGGCCGATGCCGTCTAGGGCCACCACCTCGCCGCCCTGTATGGGGTACACCTTGCGCACGCCCTGTATGTCGATCATCACCGGCACCTGTTCGCGGGCTGTGATCCCTTGGGTCATGGGCAAACACCTCCCTGGGACGCCTCCAGCGCTTGCTCCAAATCCTCCAACAGATCGTTGATGTCCTCCAGGCCCACGGATACCCGGATGCACTCGGGGGTGATGCCCACCAACCGCAAGCCCTCCTCGTCCAACTGGGAGTGAGTGGTGCTGGCCGGATGGATCACCATGGACCGGGTGTCGGCCACATTGGCCACCAGCGCAAACAGCTCCAGCGAGTCGATGAACTTCCTGCCCGCTTCCAAGCCGCCCCGGATGCCGAAACTTAGGATGCCGCCCGCGCCCTTGGGGAAGTAACGCTGCCCGCGCTGGTGATGGGGATCACCGGGTAAGCCGGGATAACGCACCCACACCGCCTCCGGGCGGGATTGGAGCCATTGGGCTATCCTTTGGGCGTTGGCGCAATGCCGTTCCATGCGCAGGCTCAGGGTCTCCAGGCCTTGCAGCAGCAAGAACGCGTTAAAAGGGCTGAGGGCCGCGCCGCTGTCCCGCAGGCCTGCCGCACGCAGTTTGGTGATGAAGGCCGCGGCGCCCAGATCGGCGTATATCAGGCCGTGATACCCCGGATCGGGCTGGTTAAAGTCCGGGTAACGGGGGTTGCGCCAATCGAAGACGCCCAAGTCGATCACCGCGCCGCCGATGGTGGTGCCCTGGCCGCCCATGTACTTGGTGAGGGAATGTATCACGATGTCGATGCCGTGCTCCTTGGCCCGAAACAGATAGGGTGTGCCGAAGGTATTGTCGGCCACCACGCACACGCCGTGGGCATGGGCGATATCGGCTACGGCGCGAATCTCTGGAATGCAGACGTTGGGGTTGCTCAGCGTCTCCAAGAAGATAGCCCGGGTGCGGTCGGTGATGGCGGCCTCCAGGGCTGAAAAATCTTCCGGATCCACCAGGCGGACGGTGACGCCGCAGCGCTTCAAACGCTCCACCAGCAAGGTGTAGGTACCGCCGTACAGCGTGGAGAGCGCCACGATCTCGT
>Ga0123353_10009122_pt1 | contig 13638 bp, 7 predicted proteins | sample TergutLab28metaG_3_FD_92763 | JGI IMG/M metagenome (GOLD analysis project Ga0123353, IMG submission 92763) | Labiotermes labralis P3 segment gut microbial communities from Petit-Saut dam, French Guiana - Lab288 P3 | ecosystem: Host-associated > Arthropoda: Insects > Digestive system > Gut ... | reverse complement strand
TTATGCTGTTTAAAATATCATGACATTACCTATTCAGAAGTGTAGCTGCTCTGGCATACAATTACGTTCGCAAGTATCACACAGTATCCCACATCAAACGACCAAAATTAGCTCCAAAGTTTCTACTCGTAGGCGAAAGTCCCTAAAAGAGCCATAGAATTCCTATGCATGTAAAAGTCCCATACTTGTTCCATGTGATCGTAACTGGGCATAAACTGCTTTAGTTTGGGCATTTTTGTAGCGCAGTATAATTGTTTGGCACCATAAATTGCTGAGTGTGTCATGTGCGATTTAACAACACTTATTTTTTTGCAGCCTCTTACAATTTATGATGGTGTAGATTTTGGAAGAAGTGTACAAGTAAAATTTGGACGTTCTTGTTAATACACACGAATACATGACATGGATGAATAACATCTTTTGCTTATAAAAATATTATGTTACTTTTCACATCTTGTCAGTAAATCTTGTTTACTACAAAACAAGATCTGCCCATCAATTGTAGCCAGCAAATGTCAGTTTATGGTTTCCGAGACATTGTCCACGTCTCTGTCCAATGTTGCATTAATTGTCATATATCTAATACATATGTATAATACATCAACTTACGCCTTTTATTCAGCAGTATCATCTACGACAATTTACTCATCTTGATTCGATGGAGTGATCGTCAGCGTCCTTGCACAACTATTACATGGTTACCCTGCCAGTATTAACAATATTAAAACTGACTTTAAATTATTTTGTCACAATTAGGTATTCAATAATAAAGAATTTCAAACTGTATAAATTTACATTACTGGGTCCAGCATGCTGAAAGGCTTAGGTTGATGTATTATATATGTATATATAAACTACATGAAGCCACATGGAATATTAAGGTACAAGTTCCCTATCTTATACTTTCAGATGTTGAAGGTTGATGCTGTGCAGTTTTCAGATAAAAAATATTCCCTATGTAATCTGTTTGGCAGCCTTCTTTTTTTTTTTTACCTTGTAAATTTCATGGCCACAATCAAGCGAAACAAATAAATAATGCTTGAAAGGATAAATTTATTTCCAAATATAATTGTCATCCATACCTGCTCTTGTCACTTCAAAGTGTTTGAACACTAGCAAATGCTTTTTGGTACCTAATATCCTGCAGTGTCTTTGTCACAAGCATCACGACCCTCATCCTTCTTTGACAGATAATTTCTCCTTGTGAGAGTTTAAAACTTCCTGGATGTACTCTGTGTCAGCTTTTTCAACAGTATCAATGGCCATCTTCACCATTCATACTTGAATGCCTTCTTTGGCTTTGAGATACACAGTGAACCCCAGCACAGACTTCCCACTCACCATTCATTTCTTTTTTAGTGACCATTGCAGGATAAAGCAGTATTATCTATTGTCATTTCTCCATTAGTAAGGGTGGAGCAATCATTGTACAGGCCCGAGGGTTTTGGAGGTTGAGGCTCCAAGATTTCACGACAAACAGCACATGATGGGTGCAAGTTTGTCAGCCCCATGCATCAGCCGCCTTTACCCCCCAGGAAATATTCCTGGTACTTATTTCTGTTATAGGCTGAGTCAGCCCCAGGGCCAGAGTGCTGCCGGAAGGATTATGTCAATGAAAAATTCCAATGACACCATTAGTAATCCAACCCACAACCTTCTGCCTTGCATGGCAGTGCCTCAACCACCTGCGCCACCGAGTGGACCTCCATTAGTACACCACTGATTTTACTAGGTGTCATCAGTTCAATTGTCATTTGCTCAAAAAAGCTTCACAGTGACAGGTTCTAAAGTCCAATCTTTAAACCAACTGCAGAAAGGTGCCGTGGAGAGTGACAACCCTGATGGCAGCATCAACTGCCTCACTGTCACAGATATTTACTACATGGCTTTGTATCTTGGAAACTGTGATATTACAACCCTTTGTGAAAAATAAATTGCAGCTCATGCACAAGTTCAGTATCAGTCAGTCAGTGAGAAAAGGGGGTTTGTAAGCTTTGTAGAGTCTGTATAGAGAAGCATCCAATTAAGTTTTAAAGGCCTGCTCATCTAGGATACGCGCATACCCTACTAACATGTTCAGCACAGACCCATCCATGAAAGTGACTATGTCTCCTGGTACTGTGACAACATTTGACAGAAATCCATGGAAAGTACCTGAAAAAATACACACCATGGGGTTGTCCCAGAGATGATTATAAAAATATGGGCTATGACCCATAGGTACTGTGGCAATTTACAAGGGATTATGGGGTTATAGCTCTTTGTAGTGGATACCTTCTAGTTAAGTTACTGTGAAACTAGAAGGAAATCTTTCGTGGAATGCTGGCCACCATACTGCACATGAATCCATACAGTTGTAATGAAAACCAAAACTGAAAGGCACTTCTAGATTTAAAAAAAGGCCATTGATTGTTGTAGAGTAACTAATTATGTAGCACCAAAGATACAGCATTGGACAATCCAAGGCATCTGGGATTTTTTTTTACAATAAACAGTAATAAGAAGCATATTGGAAGAATATTTTGGACTGCTTGGCCTTGAAGATGAAGACACTACTCCTCCAAAACTCCTGCAACTGTTTACCCATCAACACAGAATAAAACCCCAGCAACTGTTTACCCATCAACACAGAATAAAACCCCAGCAACTGTTTACCCATCAACACAGAATAAAACCCCAGCACACTTGAATCTTCAGAATTAACACTGTTAGAACCCAAAATATTACACAACAGTTTTGTTAAAGGCATTTCTATATGAATATATGTTAAACAGAGTTAACATACACAATTCCGCCATTTTAAAATTCCACCCTTTGTAGAACGTGAATGGTATTTCAAATTTCCAAGACTTCTTTTTTACAACCCCAAGACAATTCCCTGTGACCCTAAAAGGAGTCATGTACAGCTGTTCTCTACATGTACCTAATATACTTGACACTACAGCTTGTTTGCAAATTATTTTGTCCTAAAAGGAAGGTTTTGGCTACTGAAACTGAGTGAACATATCACCCCTTACCCACACACCCAATGAACTAATAACTTTATGCTACCAGAGCAATAAATGCAACTGCAAAACAGCAATCTTCTGTATGCACAACAGTAAACTGTTTTCTTTTCAAGGATCACAAAAGTCAAAGTTCTACTTTCACACATTCAGGACCTAAACAGTGCAAACAAGAAGCCAGCTTAGCCAAGTACACCATACAGGGCAACCATATATCCCTGATGGATTTCTTTAACTACCAACGCAGTCAGCACAAATACATTTGTTTCTTTATTACTGTGATGATGTTTTGCAAATTGTGTCATATCATGTCAAATGATTGGATGTAAGTATGTAAGTGATAATGACCTATTTCAAGGTACAATCTAGCATCTTTTTTGGAGGTTCTGAGGAAAATGGTGATAACTTATGAAGTGAGAGGCCATTCCACAGCATACAGAAACAATACATGAGTCACTGGCAGTTTTACTCAAGTAATTGAATACTTACAGTATGGTACAGAATATCTACAGTTATACTCAATAATATACAGCTACAAACAAAGAGGTACTACAATTTTAAGTTAATACACTACAAGGTGAAAGATACAAGACTACACACTTTATAATACCACTTCATAATGTTTTCTGACAATCACATCTCTACCAGCCCTTGTGATTGCACAGTTGCATATTTTTACTAGTCACTGACTGGATGGGACAAGAGATTTGGGGTTCTTCAGTACCACATTTAAAAACACAGGTCATACAACCATCACCAACAGTTTGGTCATGTGCAGACACTATCAATGTCCCCTGTTTACCAATCAGAACAGAGTCTGAAGTAAAGTTTTTCAAACAAGTCTTTACACTAGACTAAATAAGGACTGGCATACAAGACAAGTACAGCTGAGAAATTCAAAGGTACCTTGCTACACATAATTCAATGGGTATAAAAAACTGCTCACCTAATGAGGATTATTTGCCATTTCAGCTTAAAATTTGAGAGTTTTAATTTCATTAAACAGTCACAAACAGATTTGACTGCTGTCTTACATTAACCTTGTAGGCAATATAGTGATAATGGATTTAAAATATGCTACATGCTGTGGCTTTTTGTAGAGAAACCAACACAAATGTTTGAAATGGTTCCAGATATTTGAATATCAATCTGCTGACAGCACAGTGATAATAAAAACCAGTTCACCTTAAAAGTTTAAGTGCATTTCATGGCTTGTTTAATAAATCTAGAAGTATTAAAGAAAAATTCCAGAAAAGTAAGTAGTCAAATATATCAATCACCAGGACATCTGTTGAAAACAATCACAGTATATTTTGACAGCTACTTACACCTGTGGACTTTGTGACTGCCCTCACATTCAGTATACCACAATACACCATCTGACTGCCCTCATGATCATCACACCACAATGTGCCATTTGACTGCTCTCACATTTATTATACCACCACATGCCACCTGACTGCCTTCTGGTTCAGTACATCACACTATGCTGTCGACTGCCCATATGTTCACACCACAATATGTTATGTGACTCACATGCTTTCATTGCACCATCTGACAGAAGGAGCTACAAATATTACAACTAATACTTGACATACAAAATGAGCTTCTTCAATGAGCAGAAATAATTATCACATTTCTTGTATTGATTTAAATTTGATCCCTCCCATGTGTATGAAGCTGGAGAGTTTGCCCATTTGTAGCAAATGCCCCACAATAAAGTCTGCTTGATGCCAGTGGAATAGAGACATGTATTACTTTTTGAGGTTACCAGATGTAAAGGTATGTGGAACAGACTATTATAGAAGCAGCTCACTTACCATAATCTGTGTACATGCTCCCTAATCACAGAAACTGGAATGTGTGTACTAACACCACTGCACCTGCAACACACTTTAACTAGCTAGCTCATGCCCCAGAAGTTCGACATTTTACTCTATCATTCTCACTGACATGCACATTTTGAGCATAAACATAAACAAAACAGCTGAGAACAGAGATGAAAGTGTTAATGTGTGTCTGTTCTACCATATTCCCTTATGTACAATTAAACCAAAAATGAAGCACTTACATGGCAAGTGCCCATGCCATTTCCCAGAACACCTTAAACTTCCCAGTATGAACTATGAATATCTATAAACTCTACACTCTTATAAGTTTTGAAGATAACTATACAACTAGTCCACTTTTCTTGTAATCACATGACACATCTCTGTACAGTACATACATACTGGAATTAATTAATTTACAAGTTATAAAGTCACATGACACCATGTAATATGCTAAACACCACAACCAAGACACTACACAGGAATGTAAAGGCAATCTAGTTGTCCTTCTTCATGCGGGTGCTTGTCATGCGATAGATGATCGAGTCTCGCCCTGGATCCATGTCTGCAATAAACACTGTAACAAAACAATCATGTTCAAGTAAGTTCAAGAGATCATGGAATGTTAAGGTTGTTACTACGACCAAAGAAGCACATCACCCAATATTCTGACTTGATTTGGTCCAGTCTGAATTCCCATAAGTTATTTGCCTACAACTGATTTTAATATTACTCTCCTAATGACAACTAGGTACAATAAGAAAAGTTTATATTTCCTGCCTAATTCATATAAACTACATGCACCACTAAGCTCAAAATTCTTGATTCTGTCACCAGTAATGCCATGCAAAGCACAAATTATGAGATTTATCATTAGGTAATTTAATCATTAACCTATTACTTAATCTCTGTCATATCTGAATATTCATTCTAAAACCTTACTGTCCTGTATACATAAAAAACAAAATTCAATATCCTTCTTAATGCACCTGATTCATTTAGAACTTTCTATACAAGATAAAAAAAAAACTGACTGACTAAATGTTTGGGCCTAAATAGGCCATATATAAATCTGATACCATGTATCAGCTGTTAATAATACAGGTATCTTAAACATGACTTCTGTGCATAAAATTCTAACTACTGGAAGTTGTATAAATACAAGTCACAACATCAACCTCTCAGTTTATTCTCTAGTGAGAGCTGTAGAGTGACCATGTATAATCACAGCAGTATAATGTAAGGGGTAATATTGTGCTAACTGTGTTAAAATTACAAATATATATATATATATATATTAGTAAAAAAAAAATCTTTAATCTAAACAAATTTATCTCTATATCAATTTCCAAAAATTCCATAATATAGAACCAGCTGAATGTTTGGTGGTTTGTTCTTGTTGACTGCTAATTATGGCAGTTTATTTTCTTACATACGTGGACAGCTAGAATTCCATTACAGCTACTCCTCTTTGCTAATGCGTGTGCACAACAAAAAAACCTTCTCCTGTTAGGTGTAAAAGCCACCAAAGTAAGAAACAAGGACCCTTTTTTCATATCACAAATTTTCATACAGGCATGTCTTCTAAAAAATTTTGGATAACAAATGTAAACAATGCCATAAATAACAACTTCTAGCCCTGACAAATCAAACCATATAACAAAATCTGAAGCAAAAATGTGTTCAGAGACAATATATATATGTTATGTAAAGTTCAATTACATTACAAAATGCTCTGAAGTGGGTTCAAGAGAATGATTCAGGAATTAAACTCACTTGAAATTGCTAGAAGAGAAAATGTGAACACAATTCCAAACCAAAGAATGATATTGAACATAACTGGGTAATCTGCACTGTACACTGGGGCAAGATTGATGTCTTCCTCCAGAACATCCTGTAAACAGCACAATACATATATACATACATACATTCATACATATATATATCCACAAACACACACACACACACACACACACACATTCCATGGATCCATGAGTGTGTCACACAGACAGTAGGATGTGGAACAAGTCATACATACACATATACAAATTTATGGTGTAAAATATTACAAATATTTTACAAAAATATCATAAATCATCTTTACATATAGAAAATTCATCTACAGAGTAAAAGTAGTGTGCATGTAGGTATTTTCTTAAGGCTGCTTTAAATTTTGTCGTCATTCTTGAAGAGTGTCACACTAGGTGGTAAAATGTTGAAAACTTTACGCCAGCAATGAATGTATTTTTATGAAAACAAGGTAGGCTGGCATTCGATGTACGAAGATGATGCTTATTCCTTGTATTAAGATATTAATTAATGGTCCATGAATACAGTCATTTCACAAAACGTAAGTCTTGTCTAAATGGATACAGTGACCAAGAGGCTTGGGAAATACCTCAGCACACTTATCTATGACAACAAATGCAACAAGATAAATATATAATGTAAATTGTGGACAAATAAAATATCAGTAAGAAATGGTTATAAGGTTCAATTCTGATGGCAGTAAAACTACCACTACAGAATTTAGTCAATCTTTTATTACAATATTTTAACAGTTACAAACCCTGAAAAATTTTTCAGCACTACTACTGATTCTGTAACTAAATTAAATCATGGAGCACAGTCCTTCTAGAGAAGCTAATAGCTCCACATCTACTCAAGAAATTGCCCACATTTTACAGAACCCGATAGCACATTACTGTATTCACATAAGCCTGTCACATGCCCTTATCCTGGGCCAGATTAATTTAGTCCATTCCCTCCCAGTCCATTTCTGTGAGATGTAGTTTAATATTATCCTCCCATCTATGCCAAGGTTTTCCAAGTGGTCCTTTCCTTGGGCTTGCTCCACCAGAACTGCATAGGAATGTCTCTTCTCCTGCACATGTGCCACATGCCTCATCCATCTTTGTTCTTGGCTTAATCACCACGAAAATATTTGCTCAGAAGTACAAGTCATGAAGCTACACATTATGAAGTTTTGCACAGTCACCTGTTATGTCCTCCCCTTCAGGCCCAAATATACTCTGCACCATATTCTCAAGCACCCTCAAATGTTCTTCCCTTAAACTCAGGACAGGAAATTTCATATCCACATAAAGCAACAGCCAAAATTATGGTTATGTATAATATAATCTTTATGTTTTTTTTGATAGTTTATGTGAGGGCAAAAGAATCTGGTGTGAATGGTAGCAGAAATTCCCCCAGCTTAATGTGACTGTAATTTCTTCATGCATTTAATGTTCACTTGTAGGTGTTCATCCCAAATATGTAAACTTTACCACATATTCAAAGGATTTATTAGCTATGATTCCGTCCTGCATACTATTCACAAGAAAATCACATACCAAATTTTCTCAGTATTTACTTCTAGCCCAATGAATAAAGCTTCTGCATTTTTCTTCATATTTGTTTTTGCCAAATAAATTTGCATCATCAGCACACAGAAGCTGGTGTATCCCATGAAATATCAGTTCCTCTTTATTGACTTGGATGTTCCCTATGGCATATGCTAGAGCAAAGCTGAAAAGCTACGCCAAGCAGGTATCTGGTTTCAAATCATTCTCAACATGAAATGTATCAGACAAATATCTGCTTATCCAGACTTCAAAGTAAGTTTCATTTACATGTATTTTAATTACCCACACTAGTTTCATAGTTATACCAAACTCAGAGTATTATACAAAACCTCCCTCTTATGTGATTCATAGATTTCCTTGAAGTGATTCAGAGTAGCAAGTAAATTGATCCATTCTATCAAAATCCACATTCATGATCTCCAGTAACTGCACATGCAAACAGTGTTAAACTTGCTAGGCTATCTGATCAGTACTCACTGCGTTTGCCATGAGGCTACGGGTCCTCCTTGTGTGACTAACATCACTGCTTACTGTAGCGACAACAACCTGCACAAACAAGAACCAACCCCATTACGGTTTATACCATAGGTTGCTGCACCATTTTTCCTTACTCATTTACTGTTTTCACTTATGGTCCTTTTCTCTTTCTTGGATTTTTTCCATCCGACATGCCAAGAAGACAGATAAATGTAAGCACAATTCTGTAAAATCACAATGTCTGACTACATTTTTGTTTCTTCTTAAATGTCTTCAAACACAATTTTTGCAGTTCTCCTCTGGCTTTCACACAATTTTCACACCCCCACCTCCATGTAAATGTAACTCATAAACTGGGAACTTTACCAAAGCAGTCTGCAATAAATATGTTACATATAAACTTACCAATAAGGTAACACTCCTTGCCATAAAAAAGATATGCAGCTCTCCAGCCATTCACAAACCATCACACACATAGGTGCGACTTGGAGGAGGGCAAGGGTGGCGGGCAAATGCCCACCCCCAATATTTTTTCTGCCTAACAATTTTTTTTTTGGTTACCGAGTTGAAGAGCGGCAAATAAAAAAAATGGGGTGAGAGCAAGGAAAGGGGTTGTATGTATATGAAGGACTGGTTCAAAACAATCTTCCCTATCTTTCCAACTTCATTACTTCATAAAGTTCCTTACCTATAGCTGAATTTGCCTCCCCCCCGCCCCACATTACTAGCCAAGTTATGCCCATGATCACACAAACACAATTCCTAGAGTTATATTTGGTCACCTATCAGATTTAGAACAAAACAATCATCACCAAATCATCATAATTTTCAAAGATCTTTTATCACACATGACTATGTACTCAATGGCACAATCATTGCTTTCAGATGCAAAAGTCTGTGCTTTGTCTTTCACACTAAAGTAAATGGTAGAGAAAGTAAACCCACCTCATTCCATACAAAGAATGTCAAAATGAGGCAATGGTTCAAGGTATGAGGAAGGGAACTATGAAACTATGAGCGAGAATAAATGGCACAACAGAATCACTACAAGTACAGTGAGTTCTCAGTGTTCTTAAATCTTAATGCTCAGGATTCCAATCTTTCATGATCACCCATTTTAATACCACTGATTTGACCTTTCATGATGGTTTTGGTGAAATGGGACAACACCACATGGCTGGGAAGTCAGCCTTCCCCACTGTCACGCCATTGCATGGATCAAACACAGTACAGTCAAGCTCTGTCCTTCATTAAGTGAAGGTGACAGCTTTCATGCTTTATGGAAAACACTCCTTCAACCACTAATGTACTGTTCATATTGTAATAAAAATAAATTTACATCCTTTTTATGTTTTTCTAAGGTTATCTTACAGTTTCTTTACTGGCATTTTACATCGCAAATGGATTCTGACATTCTTGATTCTGATCTTTGTGACAATTTTATTGGTCTCAGTCACAACAGCAAGATTTTACAGTATATGACACCTACAAATGGATGTCACACGTGTTTATATTCTGTAAATATATGCAAAAAGTAGAAAAACATAGAAGAATTTTAAAAAATTCAGGTACAATTTTTAAAACGTTCTATAAACAGGGAAAACCTGTTTAAGGACTATCACAAAAGATCAAACTGTGAAGGCCTGCAAAACAGTAAAATACACTGTCAATATATGGAGCAACGACAATTTTTAAACCTGCTACGATGCCCCCCTCCCCCCCAAAAAACCATCTGTCTCAATATTTCTGAAAATCCAGAAGATTCCACAACCTTGAAATGTTACAGACTTAAGGTTATTCAAATAAAAATAAAACTAGGGATTTTGATTGATAGTTTATAATGAGTTTAAATGTTGTTGTTGGTTTCGCTTAACTCCACGACAGGCAATGACTATGGCATGTGATGCCAAAATGTGTATGCGGATATACAACACATTTGTGTGAAGAAATGGTTTTATGAAAGACCAAACAATCACACTCTATCAGCAAAGCTGCCTATATCAGTATCTATTACCATATAGGATGTGACACTGAATCATATGAGTGCTACCTTCATGTAATTAAACCTGTACCATGTGTTCACTGCTGAAGCCTGCTGGTGCATTCAATGGTTATTAATCTGTATGATGATGCTTTGTGAACTGCTTTGATACATCTCACATGACATACATACAATAATTACAAACTATGAGATGAGACTGATGTACATTCATTGTAGCCTGATTTACAGTACCATTTGCCATGCAGGACTAAAGACAAAATAGGCAATGTACATACAACGACACATTATCACATGTTTGCAACACCACTACTGCAGTGGGAAGGCAACAATGTGTTGTGTGAATTTTTGAGTTACATGTGGCTCTTAACAATATAAAAAACCTAAGTGTTGCAGAAAAATGCTTGTATGGCAAATTTATGTTGCCAATAACAATAAAACATACTTTGGTCTTTGTGTCAAGTGCCTGATATTTTTGTTTAATTTAAGTCAAATGTCGAGTTTCTTGACAGATTCTCATGAAAGTCCCCAGTATAAAATTTCATAGCATTAAGTCCAGTGGAAGCTGCACTTATACATGTGGAAAGTCGGAAATGACGAAGCTAACAGGTGCTTTCTGTGACTATGTGCACTTGCACCTGAAAAGTACACAACACCTCAGTGTGAACAGCTGGTCTCCTGACAAAATCTGAACCAGCTCCCTCTGAACATAAGGCAGAAGTGTCAACTATGCACAGGATCATATACATCACTGAAGGTGGTGACTTTTAAAGAATGATAAAATACTGTAATGACCGGTTACTGTTGATGTTATGGAGGTACAACATCTATACAGCTTACATTATGGGGCCATGTGCTATTATAAGGACGGAGCTAAATCTTCATCTCTACGTGCATAAGTTTATTTACTTACAGGTACATATTGTTAAAGAAAACTGTCAACAGGACAGACAACATGGCACTGAATGGTAGGACAGGCAATGAATTAGAAGGGATGTGGAAGGAAGGACATTTATTATAATTTCAGGCACTTCTTATATCTGCTTGAACAGTCTGAGGTACACCACAAAAATACCAGGAGAGACAGCATCCTGGTTAAGACTTGAACTGTTTACCATCCAAATAAAAAACTGAAGTTTTACCACCTAGACCAACTTGTTTAGTCAGCTCCATGGAGGTACACTGTTATGAACTGTTAGATGGGTCATGTATCATACTACTAACCCGCCCCTTGTAGGCCAGAACGTAAGCCTTCTTGATGATGTGTATCACATCTTGGAGAATCTGTTTTGCTTCCTTTGTGGCATCAGAATCAGGACCATGGAAATCAACCACAGGATGCAATGATCGCACTACCTTCCAGTAGACATCAGGCACACCATCCCTGTACACAAGTCCAGACTCCACCTGAAGAAAACAACAGTGTACTGGCATCAGAATGTGTTCTGTATTGATCAGCACATAAAGCAGTTTCCATCACAACATGCTGTTGAGCTGAAATTCTTACCAGTTTTGCAATGTTGCTGAGCACTGTCATTTCATCAAGGAACCTCTTATCTTCAGACACAGATGGATCCAAGTACCTGACAGTCCAGTTGCTGGGTGTATTTTCATAATCACCAAAGACACGAGAATATGGCTTTGCCTGTGGAAAAATTCATCAGACCATTCCCATATATTAAGAATAAAAAAACAAAAATAAACGAAAGTAATAAAGCTCCATTCATAAGACATTCACAATAACAGTGACACAAAATTATCTGCCATGTGCAAGAAAACTCTGGGTAACATCGGAAATGGGGGTCACCACCAAGAAAAGGGCCTAATGACTTATAGTCCAAATCACTACATCTGCACAAAATGGGAACATCCAAACTTCAGGATCATTAGTGGGTTTCTGTAACCCCACTCCCCATCCTTCTGAGAGAAAATTTTTCCTCTGGCCATCCTTACATTTACTGACAAATGTTGCTATCATCACTGTGTGGCGTATCCACCTCATGAACCAGCACATCTTGGCAATGATGCTGGGAGCATGGGAAGTGATGCCTGGTCAACAAATGGAAGTCTACTGACAGACTGCATTCAGCTAACATTGAGTGAAATGCAGAGATGGATCAGAACAGAAGATGAACACACTAATCGGGAGGTGAACAACACTGGTTGGCGTGTTCACAGCAGTGAAAATTAAGACTGTAATCTTATGTGTAGATTCCATGAAATTTCATAGGTGATTACCAATATTTCAGACAAGCCCACTGCCTACACCATCAGATGGAAGTAAGATGAAGATAGCAGGTTCCTCAAAAATGCTAGTAATCATTAACAACAGAATGATGTGCCATAACCCAGAAAATAACAATATTATTGCAACCCACAATGGTGACTGTAATTCATTCATAAATGATCTATGGAGTGCAATAAAATGAACTAACTCCAGGGAGCAGAGTTCTTCTTGTGAAACTTAGTTCCTCAGCTACTCAAGATATTTACTAAAATTTTATGGAACCTAACTTTCAACACCATACTCACAGAAGCCTGCTACTTGTCCCTGTCCTGAGGCAGGTCAATCCAGTTCATGCCCTCACTGTACTGACTGACTGATTAACACTGAGTTCGAGCCCTTACAGTCTCGATGCACCTAAGCCTTATAGACAGGCCCTTTGTGCCCCATAATTTAATATCAACTCAGGAGAGTCCTGTTCCTGTATTAAAGTTCCAATGGCCCCCAAACAAAATCTTAATGTCCTCTGGGTCCAAGAAAGGAACCCAGATATACTTTTCTTTTTTCTAAAAAATCCTGGCAGATGAACCCCACCAGGTTCCCCAACAGGGCCCCTATGGAGAGAGATACCTATTTGCAGGGCATTTTGCATATCTCTCGAAAACCTCATAAAAATTCCTCTAAATAAGAAGGCCCTAAGAAAGAAGCACCCCTTCATGTTCCCCAAAAACAGGGCCCC
>Ga0123353_10009120_pt1 | contig 13639 bp, 10 predicted proteins | sample TergutLab28metaG_3_FD_92763 | JGI IMG/M metagenome (GOLD analysis project Ga0123353, IMG submission 92763) | Labiotermes labralis P3 segment gut microbial communities from Petit-Saut dam, French Guiana - Lab288 P3 | ecosystem: Host-associated > Arthropoda: Insects > Digestive system > Gut ... | reverse complement strand
CGGGTTCTTGCCCAGGCCCGAGACCGAGGTGTAGAAGCCCACCTGGTCGTTGAGGCCGTTGTACGTGCCGGGCTTGAAGAACACCTGGTAGCGGGCGTCGCCGAACTGGTTGCTCTCCTGCTGCGAGAACATCTGGTCCAGCTGCGCCTGGATGTTCGGCGTCGAGGGGTCGAAGACCTTGACGTTCGGGCCGAGGTCGCCGCCGCCCTGGATCGGCCCGGTTCCGCCGCCGTCGCTGCCGGCCGTTCCGTAGACCTGGAACTCCCAGAGGGAGTAGCCGTACTGGGTGGCGCGGGTGGTGCCGTACATGCGGACATAGCGCCCGGAACCGTTTACGGCGAGTGTCTGTACGCCGCCGGTGCCGGTGGTGGTGGAGTAGATGTCGGTCCAGTTGGTGCCGTCGGTGGAGGTCTGGATCTTGAACGCGGTGGCGTACGCCGTTTCCCAGTTGAGGGTGACGGAGGTGACGGTGGCGGTCGCGCCGAGGTCGACCTGGAGCCACTGGGGGTCGGAGGCGGCGCTGGACCAGCGGGTGCCGGTGTTGCCGTCCACGGCCGCCGAGGCCGGGGTGCCGGCGTTCTCGGTCGAGGACGCGGTCGCCGTCTTGCCCTGCGACAGCAGGGTGTCGGCGGCGTGCGCGGCGCGCATCGGCACGACGAGGAGCAGTGAGGCGAGGAGCGCGGTGACCACTGCGGCGACGGTGTTGCGCCGGCGCCACGGAGCCGCTGATCTCAGCGCCGTCGTGCCGGTGGGGGGAGCGAGCATGAGCAACTCTCCTGGTTCCACGGGTGGGGGGCAGGGTGGGGTTCGTCCGGTCGCGGGGCGGCCGGGCGGTGAGATGCCGTGAACAACGCGAAGTCCGGTCGGGCGCCTGCCGATTGACGACTGAGAGCGCTCTCCCGTGCACTCCGGAATGTTTCTCCCTGTGTTTCATCCATGTCAAGAGTTGTGCACAAGGCCCGTTGGCCGAACGGCCGCAGCGGCGCCTTGGTGGTGCGGGGCCGGAATTGTCTCCAACTCATGAAGACAGCAGGGGTCTTGACAACCCGGCAGTGTTCAAGTTCGAAGTGGCGGCAGAGTCGCGGACACGGCGAAGGGGGCCGCCCCGGCGTCGTGCCGGGGCGGCCCCCTCAGGGCCTCACGTCAGGCCGCCCGGAGGGCGGCAGGCGCGTGACGGGTCAGGCGGTGGTGGCCACCTGCCGGCGGTGCCGGCGGGCGTAGTAGAGCGCACCGGCACCGAAGACGAGCGCGGCCGCGGTGATGCCGATCGGGAGGGCCGGGGACGTGCCGCCGGTCTCCGCCAGGGTCTGCGTGGTGGGGTTGTTGCCGGAGCCCGAGCCGGTGCCGCCGCTGTTCGCGTTGTTGGACGGCGCGGCCGGGTTGGTGTTCTTGTTGATGTGCTTGACCGACTTCACGGAGCCGTTGTCGTTCAGCAGCACCTGCAGGTTGTTCGGGTGCTTGAAGTCGAAGGCGCCGTCGAGGGAGTTGGCCCGCTGGTCGAACGAGGCGTCGCCGACGCGGCCGGTCTTCCAGTTGTCCTCGATGAACTTGGTGACCGAAGCCTGCTCGGTGCGGGTGTGGTCGACCGAGTTCACCTTGCTGTAGGGCGAGATGACCAGCAGCGGCTGGCGGGTGCCGGGGCCGCAGCGGTCGGCGTAGCCGCCGGCCGACGCCGGACCGGCCTGGCACGCCGGGCTGTCGGTGGCCTTGCCGTTGGAGCCGACGGTGCTGTCCTTGGAGCCGTTCTGCGGCGTGGCGTAGGCGTGGTCGTACCAGCCGTCCGAGTCGTCGTAGGCCACGACGACCGCGGTGTCCTTCCAGGAGGACGAGGACTGGATCGCGTTGATCTCCTTGACCAGGAAGTCCTGCTCGTCCGTCGGGTCCGAGTAGGCGGCGTGGCCGTCCTGGTACTCCGCGGCCTTCAGGAAGCTGACGGCCGGCAGGCTGCCCGCCTTGAGGGCGGCGTCGAAGTCGGTCAGGTCGTAGTTGTGGTTCGCCTGGCCGTTGTGCCCGATCTCGGCCGTGTTCTTCGGCGCGAGGTGGTGCGGGTTCGACGTGGACTTGTAGTACTGGAACGGCGAGTGGTGGGGGCTGTAGTCCACCGAGGAGGCGCCGCCGATGTTGGTGTGGGTGCTGCCGGCGCAGCTGGCGTAGTCACCCTGCTTGCCGTCCCACGCGGTGGAGGGACGGAAGCCGCCCTGGAACCAGCCCCACGTGACGTTCTTGGAGTTGAGCAGGTCGCCGACGTTCTTGCCCTGCATGACGGCCAGGGCGTTGCTGCTGGTGTGGCTGTTGTCCGAGCAGTCGTCGAACGCCGGGTCGGGGTCGTTGATGACCGTGCCGACGCCCTGCGCGTTCGGGGACAGGACCGTGTACGGGTCCGGGGTCGTCGTCTGCTTCGGGTTCTCGGTGCCGGTCGTCGGGTCGACCGAGATCACGCCGTGCGTCTGGCCCGCGATCAGGTTCAGCGCGCCCGGGGTGGAGGGACCGTAGGTGCTGCTCCACGAGTTGTCGCCGAGCGAGTAGTGCTGGGCGTAGTTCCACAGACCCGTGACGGTGTTGCCGTCGTAGTAGTCCATGACCAGGCCCGGCTCGCCGAACAGGCCGCCGGAGCACTTGCTGGTCTCGGTGTTCTGCACGTACGCGTCGGCCTTGCCGCCGTTGGCCGCGTACTGCTCCGGACCGTAGCCGTGGTTCTGGTCGCAGGTGAGGGCCTGCGACGGGGTCAGCCGCTTGGGGGCGTACTGGTTCGGGTTGGTCTTCAGCAGACCGGCGTGGCCGAGGGTGTCGATGTCCTTCGGCGTCTTCTTGTCGGCCGTGAACTTCGTGCCGTCGGTGTTCGCCGCCACCGGGTAGCTGCCGAAGTAGTGGTCGAACGACACGTTCTCGTCGTAGATGACGACCAGGTGCTTGATCGGGGTCGAGGTGCTGCCGCCCCCGTGCGCGGGGGAGTCGGCGTAGGCCGGCGCCGTGCCGCCCAGCAGTACGAGCGCCGCCGTGCCGGCGTACGCCCCCCAGCGTGCCGCACGCAGGCGTGCGCCCGCCCGACTTCTCCTGCCCGTACCGCTCGTGGTGCTCATGCTGTGTCAGCCTCCGCTAACTGGTGCTTTCCGGCGTGCTGCGTGGATCTCGTGCACGTGTCGAACGCGATCGTCTTGGGGGTCAACTACGCGGCATCGGCCCCATGGTGGCGTCGGGGTGAACAGCGGGTCAGATAATCATGGGAAATGCTTGACCATCCCTTTGCTTGCCATCCGGGCCGGTCGGGGAGTGCTCAGGCCAGCAGGGCGCGTCCCAGCCAGTCGCCGCGGTCGCGTACGCCCGGCAGCGCGAAGAAGTAGCCGCCGCCGAACGGGGTGATGTAGTCGACCAGGGGCTCCCCGGCGAGCCGCTTCTGCACCGTCTCGAACTGCCGCGTGAGGTCCTGCTGGTAGCAGACGAAGATCAGCCCGACGTCCAGGTTCCCGTTCGCGTCCATGCCGCGGTCGTAGTTGTAGCCGCGGCGCAGCAGCCGGGAGCCGTCGGTCTTGGCGGTGCGCGGGTTGGCCATCCGTATGTGGCTGTCCAGCGGGATGACGTCGCCCATCGGGTCGTCGGCGAACTTCGGGGTGTCGAACTCCCGGGAGCCGTCCAGCGGCGCGCCGGTGTCCTTGGCCCGGCCGAACATCCGCTCCTGCTCGGTGATCGAGACCCGGTCCCAGAACTCCACCAGCATCCTGATCAGCCGCACCACCTGGTACGTGCCGCCGGTCGTCCAGGCCGGCTCGCCGCCGCCGTCCACCCACAGCAGGCGCTGCGCGGTCGCGGCGTCGGCGACGTCCGGGTTGGCGATGCCGTCCTTGAACCCCAGGTGGTTGCGCGGGGTTCCGCTGGGCCGCGGCGGGTTGGTGAAGCCGTCGAGCCGCCAGCGGACCTGGAGGCCGCCGCGGGTGTGCCGGGCGATGTCGCGCAGCGCGTGCAGCACCGCGTCCTGGTGCGGCGCGCTCAGCTGCAGGCTCAGGTCGCCGTGGCACCAGGCCGGATCCAGGTCGTCGTCGGGGAACGCCGGCATCGTGCCCAGCCGCAGCGGTTTGCGGTCCTTCAGGCCGAACCGGTCGTCGAACAGCGAGGCGCCGACCCCGGCCGTGACGGTCAGCCCGTCGCCGGGCACCTGCGGGCCGAGGGTGCCGCTGTCCGAGGGCGGGGCGGTGATGCCGAACGCCTGCGGGGTGCCGCCCGCGGTCAGGAACCGGGCCCGCTCGGTGAGGGTGCGCAGCAACTCGGTCAGCTCGCGCCGGTCGGCGGCCGTCACGTCGAACGAGACGAAGGCCGTGGCCTGCTGGACGGTCCGGGTGATGCCGGCCTGGTGCTCGCCGTGGAAGGCGGAATCCTGGCCGTCGGCCTGGCCGCCGGCCTGCCCGTCGCTCCCGGTGGCGGACGGCGCCGGCGTGGCCGCGTGCGCGCTCTGGCCGGTGAGCGCCGTGGCGGCGGCTCCCGCCCCGGCCACCGCGCCCACGGTCCCGACACCGAGCGCCGCCCCGCGCAGGAACCCGCGCCTGCGCAGCTCTCCTGCCGCGTCACGGGTGTCGCTCATGCCGTCCTCCGTACGTCGAAGATCGCCGCCACCGGGGCGAGTTGTTCCAGGAGTGCGCCGGTGTCGGCGTTGATCTGCTCGCGCTGGGCCCGGCCGAGCCGGTCCAGCGGGGTCCAGCTGCCGCCGTGGCCGGCGGCGTCCAGCGCGTGCTGGAGCCGGTCGAGGGCCGCGTCGAGCTGCGGCAGCGCCGGGTCGCGCGGGGCGAGCAGGGAGCGCAGCCGGGTGAGGATCTCGCGCGTGCCGTCGAGGTTGGCGCGTGCGGTCGCCAGGTTGGTGCCGCTGCCGTAGTCGGTGCGCCCGGTCAGCTCGAACTGCTCGGTGTTCTCCATGATCTCGTGGGCCCGCAGGCCCATGTCGGCCGGATCCATCCGGGCCTGCGACCAACTGTCGCGCAATGCCTTCACGTCGCTGTCGAGTTTCGCCGCCGGAGCCTTGAGCGACGAGGCGGCCGCGCCGTGCCACAGCCCGTACTCCACCCGGTGGAAGCCGGTGAAGGACGGGTCGTCCACCGCGCCCGGTGTGCGGGCCGCCGTGCCGTTGATCGCACCGTCGGCGTCGCCGAACGTCCCGTACGCCGCGCCCATCCGCTCGTACACCAGGTGCGCGGAGAGCCAGTCCCGCTTGGCGGCGGTGAGGTCGCCGCGGTCGATGTCCGCCTTCAGGACGGCCGTGCCGCGGGCCAGTTCGGACATCCGGGCGCCGATCCACTGCTGGTAGCCCAGGGTCGGCGGGATCATGTCGTGCTGGGTCACCGGCAGCGTCGCCGGGCCCTGCGACGTGGTGCCCGGGACCGTGACCGAGGGGCCGGTCACCGCGTCGGTGTCCTCCTGAAGGCACTTGAAGGCGTACGTGCCGCTGCCCAGGTCCACCAGCATCGACCGGGTGGTCCCGGGGGCCAGTCCCTCCAGCTCGCCGTACAGCTTCCCCGACTTGGGGTCGGCGAGATACACCTCGCTCGCGCTGCCACCGGAGTTGTGCAGGTCGAAGACCTGGGTGCCGGCGCGGGGGCGGGTCCAGCCCTTGCCGCAGCTTCCGGTCGACACGTCGACCGCCGTGTGCGGCAGCCCGTCGGCGGCCGGGGTGGGCGTGCCGCCCTTGGCGTCGGCGGCGTCCGTGCCGTGCCCGCCGCCGGCGAGCACCGCGACGGTGACCACCGCGGCGACCGCCACCACGGCGCCGGCGGCGAGGACGAGGGTGCGTGGCCGGCGGGAGAGCGGCGGCGGGGGATCGGCGGTTATGCCGCCCGGTTCGGCGTCCGCCTCCGCGACCTGCTCGGGGTCGGGTTCCGCGGCTGCGGGCGCGGGTTCGCTGTCGGATTCGGCGGGCACGCCGGCCTCCGGTGATGTTGCAGTGGGTTCGTGGCGCCGCTCATGCTAGGCACGCGGTGCTGTGCGCACCCACCCGCTCAGGGGGCGGCGGCCCATAATTCCCGCGCAGTTCACCCACTCGACACTGTTAGGGCACCCTAACCTGGGTTTCGGGGCCGGTCGCCCGCCCGCCGGCGCTTCCCACCGGTCCGCTGGTCGGCGTGCCGCCGCTGTCCGGAACGGGAGGGGGCGGCGGTGCCGCGGACCCGGCTCGATGCCCCGTCGCCCCACCGGCCGTGCTCCGCCGCCCTGTTGTCCTGCCGCGCCTACGGGGCCTGTGTCCCGTTCACCGACCTGCCGCCGGAGGAGGTCGCCCTGGCCACGGCGGCCGGCCGCCCCGCACACCGGGGCGCCGCGTCCACCGGACGGCCGGCGCTCCGCGGCGCGCCCGGCGGGAGCGAGTCCGCCGGCGCGCCGCGGAGCGCGAGCCGTGCCCGGGGATCAGCCGCAGCTGAGCAGCCCGGCCGAGTGCTTCTCGTTGAGGACGCGGAAGACGGCGTCGTGGACGTCCTTGGCGAACGTGCTGTTCTGCGGGATGCGGTTGAGGACCGCGGCCGTCATCGGGGCGATGTCGCTGGGCCGGACGGTCAGGACGATGTCGCCGCCCGCGGAGATGAAGTCGATCGCGCGCTGGGCGGGGGTGTGGTCCGCGACCGCGACCGCGTTGCCGAGGTCGTCGGAGATCACCACGCCCTTGAAGCCCAGCGAGCCGCGCAGCAGGCCCGTGATCACCTTGGAGGAGAAGGCCGCCTGGCTGGCCGGGTCGATCTTGGTGTAGATCGCGTTCGACACCATGATGAACGGGCTGCCGGCCTGCACGGCGCTGCGGAACGGCGCCAGGTACGGGTCGGTGGTGGTGGTGACGGTGTCCCTGACGTTCGCCGTCGTGTCCGTGTTGCCGGTGACCCGGCCCAGACCGGGGAAGTGCTTGGCCGTGGGCAGCACGCCCCCCTGCTGCATGCCGCGCAGGAACGCGGTGCTGTGCGTGGCGACGACGGCGGGGTCGGTGCTGTAGTAGCGCTGCAGCCTGCCGATCGGCTGGTTGACGTTCACCAGGTTCGGCGGCACGGTGTCCGCGACCGGCGCGAGGTTCATGTTGACGCCCGCGGCCTTCAGCTGCCGGGCCCAGGTCGTGGCGCTCGACTGCAGCGCCGAGGTGGTGAAGGTGCCCTGCGTCGTCGCGCTGGGGATGGTGCTGAAGCCCGGGCCGCTGAGGACCTGGACCTTGCCGCCCTCCTGGTCGGTGGAGACCAGCATGTGCACGGTGACCCCGCGCACCGTCGGCGAGAACCGCTGGGCCTGGTCGCTCACCGTCTTGAACGCCGAGGCTCCGGCGGAGCTGTGGCCCATCAGGAAGACCGAGCCGGCCCTGCCCTGGGTGATCGCGGTCGACTCCGACGACGTCATGCCGGTCGAGGTCACCGCCGTCATGAAGAGCTGGCCCACCCGCTGGGCCTGCGTCATCCCGTCGTAGACCCGGTTCACGCAGCTCTCCACCGCCGGGGGCGTCGGCGAGGTGTGCGGGGGCGGGGGCACGGGCTTGTGCGTGGTGCCGCCGGTGGCCGTTGCGGTGGGGGAGGTGGCTGCCGGCGTGGTGGGGGACGGCGACGGCGAGGCGGGGGAGGCGCTGGTGGCGCCGGCGGCGGACGAGGTGCCCGGCGCGGAGGTGGTGCCGTTGCCGCAGGCGGCGACGGCGACGAGCACTCCGAGGGCTATCGCTGCCTGGCCCCCGCGGGCCACGGCTCGGGGCCTGGCGGCACGGCGCCGCGAGGCGGTGGCGTGGACGGTCGGCTTGCGCACGGCGGAACCTCGCACCTCGTCGAAGGGTAGGGACGGTCGGGGCCCAGGGGGCGGAACCTGGATGCGGCCCCTGCTCCTCGTGGCACGTGAGGCGGCTGTCACCTGCTGTGACACGGAGAAACCCCCGTGAGATGGCCAGGATGCCTCCTCGGCACCCCCTCGCGCATCCCCAGAGGATGATTTCCGTACTGATGAGACGGTATTCCGGGTCCGGTCACCCCCTCTGCGACCTGCGCGTACGCGGGGCCGAGGAACTCCGGGGGCGGGCGACCCCCCGGATGGGTCAGGACCGCGGGGCCTCCGGGGCGGTCGGGCCCTCCACCTCGGCCAGCCGGCGCAGCAGGAAGCGGCGCTCCGCCTCGGTCGGGGCCAGCGCCAGCGCCTCCCGGTAGGCGGACGCGGCCGGGTGCCGCTCGCCGAGCCGGCGCAGGAGGTCCGCCCGGGTCGCGGGCAGCAGGTGGTAGCCGGTGAGCTCGCCGGCCGCGGCCAGCGCCTCGACGAGTTCCAGACCGCGGGCCGGGCCCTCGTCCATCGCCACGGCCACCGCCCGGTTCAGCTCCACCACCGGGCCCGGCGCCATCCGGGCCAGCTCCGCGTACAGCAGGGCGATCTGCTTCCAGTCGGTCTCCCGCGGGCTGGGCGCGTCGGCATGGCAGGCGGCGATCGCGGCCTGCACCTGGTACGGACCCGGCCGGCGGAGCGCCAGCGCACGGTCGAGCACGGTCACGCCCTCGGCGATCCGCGCGCGGTCCCACAGCGCCCGGTCCTGCTCCTCCAGCGGCACCAGGTCGCCGGCCTCGTCGGTGCGGGCCGCGGCCCGGGCATCGTGCAGCAGCATGAGCGCCAGCAGGCCGGCGGCCTCCGGCTCCCGCGGCATCAGGCGGGCCACCAGGCGGGCCAGGCGGATCGCCTCGGCGGTCACCCGTCGCTGGTCGGGGCCCGCCGCGCCCGGGGCGTATCCCGCGTTGAACAGCAGGTAGAGCACGGCCAGGACCGCCGACGTCCGCTCCGGCAGCACCTCGCGGCGCGGCACCCGGAACGGGATGCCGGCGTTGCGGATCTTGCTCTTCGCGCGCGTCAGCCGCTGCGCCATCGTCTTCTCCGGGACCAGGAAGGCCCGCGCGATCTCCGCGGTGCTCAGGCCGGTCAGCGTCCGCAGGGTCAGCGCGACCTGGGCGGGCAGCGGGAGCGCCGGGTGGCAGCAGGTGAAGATCAGCCGCAGCCGGTCGTCGGGCAGCGCGTCCCCGTCGGCGTCCTCGGGGACCAGGTCGCCGGTCGCCACCGGTTCCGGTGCGAGGCGGGCGGCCTGACGCAGCTTCACCGCCTCGTTGGCGGCGCGGCGCAGCCGGTCCACGGCGCGGTTGCGGGCGGTCGTGGTCAGCCAGGCGCCGGGGCTGCGCGGCACGCCGTCCCGCGGCCAGCGCTCCAGGGCCCGCTCGAACGCGTCCTGCGCGCACTCCTCGGCCAGGTCCCAGTCGCCGGTGACGGCGATGACGGCCGCCACCACCCGCCCCCACTCCTCGGACCAGGCCGCGGCAACTGCCTCCTTGACCCGGCCGTCGGGCGCCCCGGCCCGGGCGTCGCCCGGAGCACCGGGCCGCGGGGCGGCGTCCCCGCCGCCCCGCGCGCCCCCGGTACTCCCGTCGCTCATCGGGTGCTCACTCCGTCCAGAACGGCCGCACCTCGACCATCCCGTACTTGGCGACCGGGTGCTTCGAGGCGACCTCGATGGCCTCGTCGAGGTCGGCGCACTCGATGATGTCGAAGCCGCCCATCTGTTCCTTGGTCTCGGCGTACGGCCCGTCGGTGGTGAGCACCGCGCCGTCCCGGACCCGCACGGTCGTGGCGTCCTCGGCGTCGCGGGTGCGGTTGCCGGTCAGCCGCACCCCGCGCCGGGTCATCTCGTCGACCCACGGCTGCGCGTCCAGCTCCTGCGGGGTGGCGTCGAAGCCCTGGCCCTCACTGCAGATCAACAGCAGGTACTTCATGGCCCGTCTCCTTGTCTCGGGTGCCGCCGCGGGTCCTTCACCCGCGCGGTCACCCCTACGACGATCGGGATCCGGCCAGGACGACACTCCGGCCGGAGGAATTCTCTCCGCCTCAGGAAGTCTGTGCCCACCGGCCCGCCGACGAGCGGAACGGCACCAGCGCGCAGGCGACGGCCACCAGCGCGATCGTCGCGCAGAGCAGGGTGACGTCCGGGTGGCCGTGGCCGATCAGCGCGGCACCGGCCAGCGCGCCGAGGAACATCGCCGCCGCGGACAGCAGGCGCGCGCCCACCTTGCCGGACCGGCCGCCGCCGAGCACCGAGTCCGCGGCCATGCCGGTGATCGTCAACGTCAGCACCGTCGTGGTCAGATCGGGCACTCCCAGCCGGCGCACCACCGCGTTCTGGCCGCCCATGGCCAGCCCCAGCAGCACGATCAGGCCCCCGCGCGCCGCGCCCTCGGCCGGCAGGTCCACCGTCGCGCCCAGCACGCTCGCCCCGGCGACCAGCACCAGCTGCACGGCGGTGACGGCCAGCAGCAGCCGCGCCCGCTGACCCGGCATCACGTGGACCAGCCGTCCGCCCGCCGCCGCCCCGGCCATGAACGCGGCGAGCGCCAGCACCGAGGCGCTCACCGAGAACCCGCTCGACCCCGCCAGCGAGAAGGCGAGGAACACCACGTTGCCGGTCATGTTCGCCACGAAGACCCGGCCCAGGGCCAGGTAGCTGAACGCGTCGACCAGACCGGTGACGACGGTCAGCACGAGCAGCAGCGGGGGGAGCGGGCCGTGCGGCCCCGACATGTCGGGGACGAGCGTGGCGCGGGCTTCGCGGAGCGTGGTCTGCACGGCTCCATGATGGGGGACGGCGGCGGGGCCGGGGCTCCCGTGCCGCACGATTCCCGTGCCGGCCGCGCGGGGTGCGCGTTCCGCACCGGGACACGTCGGCGGCCGTGGTCCAGGGAGGGGTTCGGGACCACGGCCGCCGGGCGGGGGAGCGGGCCCTTGCGGGCCCGCCGGCAGGTCAGGCCTGGGCGAGCAGGCCGGCGCGGAGTCTGCCCAGCGTCCGGCTGAGCAGCCGCGACACGTGCATCTGCGAGTAGCCGAGCCGCTCGCCGATCTGGGCCTGGGTGAGCTCCTCGCCGAACCGCAGCTCCAGGAGCACCCGGTCCCGTTCCGGAAGCTCCTCGATCAGCGGGGCCAGGCTGTGGAAGTCCTCCACCAGTTCCAGTGCCGGATCGCACTCGCCGATCGCGTCCGCGAGGGTGCGGCCCTCGCCCTCGGCGCTGCTCTCCGCGTCGTTGTACGGGGTGTCGAGCGAGCCGGCGGTGTAGCCGTTGGCCGCGACCAGCCCCTCCAGCACCTCCTCCTCGGTCAGCTCCAGGTGCTCGGCCAGCTCGGGCACCGTCGGCTCGCGGTCGAGCAGCACCGACAGGTGCTCCTTGGCCTTGCTCAGCTCGACCCGCAACTCCTGGAGCCGGCGCGGCACATGGACCGCCCACGAGGTGTCGCGGAAGAAGCGCTTCATCTCGCCCACGATGTACGGGATCGCGAACGTGGTGAACTCCGTCTCGCGGGACAGGTCGAACCGGTCGATCGCCTTGATCAACCCGATCGTGCCGACCTGCACGATCTCCTCGTGGTCGGTGGCGGGCCTGTTGCGGTACCGGGCGGCGGCGAAGTGCACCAGCGCCAGGTTCATCTCGATCAGGGTGTTGCGCGCATAGGCATAGGCATGGGTGCCCTCCTCCAGTTCCTGGAGCCTGTCGAAGAACAGCTTCGACAGTTCCCGGGCGTCCTTGGGAGCCACTCCTGTTGCATCGTCGATCCAGGGGAGGCCGCCTGTGGCGTCGTCCACCGGCGTGGGCCGGGGGACGACAGCGGTCATTCCGTCCGTGCTCTCCGACTGCTCAACCTTTGCGGTCACGTCATCGCCTCGCACTCTTCCGACTGTTCGACGCCCGCCTGCCCCCGAAGCCGCGCCTTATGCCTGGCTGGTTGCCGAACTGCCGTCCGCGGAGCCCGTACCGAGCCGCTCCGCGAACCACTTCAGCTGGCTGACCTGCTGGAACGGGCCGCCGCCGTCATGGGCGTTGAAGTCGTACACCTCGATCTGCTTGCTGCTGCCGGCGTAGGCGTTGTACGCCGCGAACACCGTCGACGGCGGGCACACGTCGTCCTCCAGAGCGGTGGAGAACAGTGCGGGTGCGGTGGCGCGGGCGGCGAAGTGCACGCCGTCGAAGTACGACAGCGTCTCGAACGCGCGGGCCCTGCGGTCCCGGTGGACCGCCAGGTAGCGGCCGATCTCGCGGTACGGGTTCTTGTCCGTGAGGGTGGCGGCGCGCGGGAAGTCGCACAGGAAGGGCACGTCGGGCGCGACCGCCACGAGGTCCGGCACCAGCCCGGCCACCGCCAGCGTGATGCCGCCGCCCTGGCTGATCCCGGTCACCGCGGTGCGCGACGCGTCGGCCAGCGGGTGCGAGCGGGCGGCCTCGACGGCCCGCACGGCGTCGGTGAACACCCGCCGGTAGTAGAACTCCTGCGGGTCCTCTATCCCGCGGGTCAGGAAGCCGGGGGAGGACGGCGCGCTGCCCACCGGGTCCGGGGTGTCGCCGGAGGACCAGCCGCTGCCCTGGCCGCGGGTGTCCATCACGAAGTGCGCGAAGCCGGCCGAGGCCCACAGCAGATGGCTGTGCGCGTGCCCCCGGCCGCCGCCGTAGCCGACGAACTCGACCAGCAGCGGCAGCGGTTCGGTGGTTCCGGCGGGCAGCACCAGCCAGCCCTTGACCCGGTGGCCGCCAAACCCGGAGTACGTCACGTCGTACGTCTCCAGCGTGGTGAGCCCGGTCGGCACGCGGGTGAACACCGCGTCCAGGTCGTGCCCGCGCGTCTCGGCCAGGGTCTGCGCCCAGAACGGGTCGAAGCCGTCCGGCTCGGCGGCGGCGCTGCGGTAGGCGCGGAGCTTGTCCAGGGGCAGGTCGAACAGGGCCATCGGGATCCTTCGCGGGTGAGCCGGCTGGTGATCGCTCTCACCGTACGACCGCGGCTGCCGCCTCCAGCAGGGGAGTCTCACGAGGTGGGACCCGCCCGGGCCGCCGCCCACCCGCCCGCGCTCCGGGGCCCCCGGGGAACGGCGCGCCGGATCAGGCGGCGGGTCCACCCGGGTGCCGGCGCAGTCCGGCCACCAGCAGGTCGAGCAGGCGGCCCGCCTGCTCCCGCTGCTCGGGGGTGCCGGCGGCCATGCCGATGCCGCCGAGCGCGGTCACCACGTCGGCGGCGCTCACGTCGTCCCGCAGCGACCCTTCGGCGACACCGGCCGCCAGCAGCGCGCCCACCGCGCCGGTCAGCCGGTCGCGGCTGTGGGCGAACGGGTTGCCGCCGGAGGCGATCACGGCCTTGAGCGCGTCGCCCATGCCCCGTTTGGCCGCCATGTAGTCGATGAAGTGGTCCATCCACGTCCGCAGCGCCTGGACCGCGGTGCCGGTCTCCAGCAGCTGGGGTGCGAAGTCGCACAGCCGGTCCAGCTCGTTGCGGTAGGCGGCGTCGACGAGCGCCTCCCGCGTGGGGAAGTGACGGTAGAGGGTGCCGATGCCCACGCCCGCCTCCTTGGCGATGGCGTCGAGCGTGACGTCCGCGCCGTCCTCGGAGAACGCGCGCACCGCCACGGCCAGCAGCCGGTCCCGGTTGCGCTGGGCGTCCGCGCGCAGCGGACGGGGGGCGGTGTCCGCCACGTCTGCCTCCTCGCTGTCCCGCCGTCACGGAACGTGTCGTGCCGGACGGAGCCTGTGCCATCGATGCGGAGCCGGCTCCGCTTGCAACCGGAGTCGCCTCCGTTTAGCCTGGCAGGCGTAGCGGAGGAACCTCCGGATATTCATCGTACCCGGCCGCGTCCCCGCCGCGCACGCCCTGGCCG
>Ga0123353_10009118_pt1 | contig 13641 bp, 11 predicted proteins | sample TergutLab28metaG_3_FD_92763 | JGI IMG/M metagenome (GOLD analysis project Ga0123353, IMG submission 92763) | Labiotermes labralis P3 segment gut microbial communities from Petit-Saut dam, French Guiana - Lab288 P3 | ecosystem: Host-associated > Arthropoda: Insects > Digestive system > Gut ... | reverse complement strand
TAGGTGTTTTTCATTCCCGCAAGCCTGGCAGCACGGCAGCCACCATTTCCCCCTTCTTTTTTTAGGCGGGTGGATTTGTGTTTGCCTAGAAGATTTTTTTTTTTTTTTTGTTTTTTTTGGGGGGGGGGGGGTTAGAATTTCTGAGATGCACACGTGGAAGCGTCTGTTATGTTCTGCAAGCTGCAGTGACTCAATATGTAACTCCATATCACATTTGATTCCTAAGTGCAGGCACTCTAAGGGAAGTAATAAAATATTTTTACACGTAAGACGCAGTCAAGAATTAGGACAGCACGATCAAATGGATAAGTGAAGATACCAAAATGGAAACGCACTTCATTGTTACATCTTGCGTGCCTTAATTCTCGAGTTAAATTCAGACACGGTGTTTACTGTTAGGTACGGGCTGAGGCTGAGGAAACAGTTAATCATCGATCATGTTATAGAAGAGAAAGGGTGTGTTCTCTGTTAGGGTGAAGAAATGGCGTGAGAGTCGAGCATGTTATACATTGCAGTGCCGACGGTGGGGATAGGGAACAAAAGGCCGTGGACGTCGTGGAATAACGCGTGAATAATTGTTTATATTTGCCACTAATCGATCAGCATAGATTACGCTCGATGAATACAGTTTCTGTCAAGTAAGAACGAGTAGTGAGTAAATAGCACGCATCATCGGCTTGACAAACACACACCGGTGATTTGTGTGCTGTGTGACACATTTACCGATAGACCGTGTTAAACTGACGAGTGGCCAATGTTTGTACAAGTGCACTGTAGGCCTTTCCGCAAATGACGGATGTGTGTTAGATGTTGAAGTCTTGGGAACTTGCTGTAGACTGTGGTGTTGTCGCAGGCTATACAGAGATGGTGGTGGTGGTGATGATGATGATGATGATGATTATGGTGGTGGTGATGATAACCCGTTTCCTGTTACAGATGTCCTGACAGTGGGCCGCTCAGGGGCAGCAGGATGACAGCTCCTGACGAGGACTATGGGCGGCGGGAAAGACTGCTACTGCACCACTCCCACCAGTACCCGCCCCCTGGTCCCACGCCCTCTCCTGGGGCTGGAGAGCGGTACATACCAGCCCCAACACCACCCCCGGGGGATCGTTACATCCCAACATCTGGCGAGCGCTATCTTCCGTCATCAGGCGAGCGTTACCACCAAAGTTCCTCGGCGGGCGACAGGTTCCTGGCGACTTCAGGTCCTGCAGATCGCTACCTGTCTCCTGCAGACAGATTCCTTCCAACCGCTTCTAGTGTCACGAGCGACCGATATCTCCCTCCACCTGCTCCAGCACCGAGCGACCGGTTCCTTCCACCCTCTACACCGGCTCCTGGTGAACGTTATCTACCACCACCGCCATCAGCGACACCTGGCGGACCGGGTGACCCTTACATGCGCCGTGATCTGGGTTACCATCACCACTACCGACTTCCACACCCTTCATACCATCCCCATCACCCCCATCACCAGTACCACTCACACTACCACCACCAACGTGCTCTGCCCGTCGCTCCGCACCACCGCTCGCTTAACTACCATGCCCACATGGCACCTTCACCAAACAGGAACCATAACAGATGTTGCCCTTCGCCAAGCCACTACGGTCCTTCGGCAGATCCTCCCTACATCCTATCTTCAGCAGGAAGTGCAGGAAACGGATCTGCAGCTAATACTCCGTCAGCTTCCGGTTCAGGCAGCGGAGGAACTTCCGGTGTTGTGATGTTGGCTACAGTTACCGGAAGTGGCACAGCGCCTGGGACGAGCTCGTCGTCGTCAGCGTCTCCAGGGACAGTACCGTCGGCAAGTGTTAGTACCACGCGTGAATATATGACGTCACCTTCGCCATTGTTGTCTCATCGTGGACGGACGCCCCCGTGTAGTGTTGTGTCTCAGCGGCCTTCCGTTTCCGGTAATAACGTAGCATCTTCCGCATCGAACGCTCCCGTTATCGAGTATGTTGGTGCAAGTGGCGGACGACATGTGTCAACCCCTACACCACCACCGTCAGCAATATTGCCGCGTTGTGGTAGTTTGGGTAGTTGTGATCTAGGAATTGAAAACCCGTTGTGTAGCAGTGGCGATGCTATCAGCAGCAGCACAGGCAGTGTCGGCACCATCAGTCACCATCAGCATCACCATCACCACAATCACCTCCAACAGCAGCCCCCTCAGAGAAGAGGGTGCAGTGGGGTGCTCGAAACGTTCGACCCTCAAGGCTCGACTGTGTCCCTGTGCTGCGGTAACAGTCGAAGGTACCCGATACCTCAGCAGCCAGTGAACGCTTCTGTCACTTCTGCAGGTGACATGACACCGTGTGTCACCACAACGGCTCCAAGCATCACCAGACCAGAATCAAGGCAGTCCTTAGCTGCGTCAGCAGCCACCACGCCATCTCATCCACCCCTGCAGCACAGCACCCCGCATCACACAGCTGTTTGGTGAGTCCGAGCAATATAATCCGTTGTGTCAGTTGATCGTTAGCTGTCTCATCCACACTAACACAACACTCGAACATCGTGGTTCGCTTATTATTATTATTATTATTATTATTATTATCATCATCATCATCATCATCATCATCATCATCATTATCCTACGACATATTTAGGTCATCCCATTCAACGAGGATACAAGTACATAAATGGAAAATTGTAAATTGACCTTAAATATTGCAGTATGTGATTGTTAGTAACAGTACCACGAAGCTAACAGTAGCACGCCGCTAGCAGTAGCACACCGCTAGCAGTAGCACACCGCTAGCTGTACCACGCCGCTAACAGTAGCACACCGCTAAGAGTAGCACACCGCAAACAGTACCACGCCATTATCAGTACCACGCCGCAAACAGATGTCGTATCAATATTGCCAGTTTCATGATTTATGTCCTCACAAGTAGATGTATAACACGCAGAAACTTCTTTAGCTTCATCTTTATAATACTTCGGATTTTAGTTGCATATTTTATGGAATTTTTTGTGTTTCCTTTCCATGTTAAGTGGATCCCTGTCACCAGCGCATGGTGCGTCCTGAGGTTGCGGACGGAGGAACGGCGCCCAATATGGAGGGTAGCTGCGAATATACGAATAAATAATAGCGTACAGCCGACAACGGGTGGTCCCCAGCTTGGGGTGTGGGCGAGGTGCTAACAACTCCTCACCGTAAAAACCGGCCTTGTTACGAAACAAATACATGTGGCTCGGGCCTCGCCTGATCTTTTGGTACGACCAAAGCATTGGAAAGGGACATGAGATTTGGTACATGTAATGTTAGGAGCTTGTATAGGTCAGGTTCACGTGCAGCAGTAACAAGGGAATTAGCAAGGTATAAATTAGATGTAGAGGGTGTGCAGGAGGCTAGGTGGGACAAACGGAGCACAGTAAGAGCAGGGGATTATATTTGTTTTCAATGGAAAAGGAAACGAAATAATCAGTTGGGAACGGGATTTATTTACACCACAGAATAGTATCAGCAGTTAAGAGAGTAGAGTTTGTTAGTGATAGAATTCGTATATAGTTCTGAGAGGTCGCTGGTGTAATATGATTGTTCTTTATGTGCATGCACCAAGTGAGGAGAAATGTAATGCTTCAAAGGACAGTTTTCAGCGGAATTAGAGCAGGTTTTCCGTAATTTTCGTAAGTAAAATATAAGAATTCTGTTAGGAGATAATAATAAAAAATTGGGGGGAGAAAATATTTTCAAACCGATACTTGGGAATGAGAGTCTACATCAGGATAGTAATGATAATGGTGTTAGAATAGTAAATTTTGTCATATAAAAAAATCTGGCTGTTAAGAGCACGATGTTCCCGCACCGCGACATTTACAAGTACACCTGGGCCTCTTCTGATGGGAAGACTCACAACCAGATTGATCACATATTGACAGATAGGAGATGGCATTCGATTATACTCGATGTAGGATCTGGCAAGGGTGCTGAGTTTGACACTGACCCCTATCTGATGGTTGCATGACTTAGGGAAAGATTGGCGATAAGTAAACAAGCAGCATAGCAGTGTTATGCCGAGATATTTAATTTCATGAAGCTAAGTGAGCTGGAGGGTAGAAAACAGAATCAGATTAAGATCTGAAAGAGGTTTGCAGATTTAGAGAACGTAAATGATAGCGAGGACATAAATAAGGCTTGGGAAAACATTAAAGAGAATATCAAAACCTCAGCTAAAGAGAGTCTAGATCTGTACGAATTGAAACAGCGTAAACCATGGTTCGATGAAGGAAGTTTGTGATTTGTATAGATCAAAGAAAGCAGGCTAAAATGCAGTAGTTACAGGATACGAACCAAAGCAATATGGATAATCTAATCAATGTAAGACATGAAGCTAGTAGACATTGCAGGAAAAAAAAGAAGAAATATCTGAGAGATAAAATTGACGACTTGCAAGTAATAAATAAGATAAAAAATATCAGAGACATCAGTGACTTTAAGAAGGGTTACCAGCCTAGAACTGATATAGTAAAGGATGAGAAGGGTGATTTGGTTACAGACTGCCACAGTATTTTGCCCTGGTGGAGGAACAGTTTCCCTCAATTGTTGAATGTACATGGGGTTAGTGCTGCTAGGCAGACCGAAATACAGACAACAGAGCGACGGGTGCGTGAGCCGAGTGTCTTTGAGCTTGGGATGACAATTTAAAAACTAAAAAGACACAAGTCGTCAGATATTGATCAAATCCCATCAGAACTGGTTAAAGCACGGGGTAGAACAGTTCTCTCTGAGATTCATAAAATTATTAATTCTGTTTGGAAGAAGGAGTCGATCATTGTGTCTAATTACAAGAAGGGTGATACAACATATTGTAGTAATTATAGGGGCATATCACTTTTGTCAACTACGTACACAATTTTAGCCAGTATCCTGCTCTCCAGGTTTACCCCATATGCAGAGGAAATTATTGGGGATCATGAAGGTGGATTTCTACGCAACAGGTCATCTACTGATCATATATTCTGCATTCGTGAAATACTCTAGAAGTAAAATGAGAATAAAGTAAAGCAGTTCTTTGGCTATTTATGTACTTCAAGAGAGCTTATGTTTCAGTTAGGAGTGAGGTTTTGTATAATATTCTCATTGAGTTTGATATCCCCATGAAACTGTTGAAGCGAATAAAAATGTGTCTGAATGAAACCTATTGCAGAGCCCGGGAAGGCAAGCATCTGTCTGACAGGTTTCCTATTAAGAATTGTTTGAAAGAAGGAGATGCTTTATTGTCGTTGCTTTTTAACTTTGCTTTAGAGCACGCCAGGTAAACCAAGATGGCTTGAAATTAAATGGTACACATCTGTTTCTGGTTTATGCTGATGTTAATATATTGCTCGGAAGCGTACATGCTATAGAGAAAAAACATACGCTCTAGTAGTCGCTAGTAAGTACATTGGAGTAGAAGGAACTGCTGATAAAACTCAGCACATGGTCATGTCTCGAGATCAAAATGCAGGACAGGACGAAGTCACAATATGAAGAGTGATAATAGTTCCTTTGCAAGGGTGGAACAGTTCACCTATTTGGAAGCAAACTTAACGAATCAAAAATCTATTCACGAAGAAATAAAGAGCAGATTGAAGTCAAGGAATGTTTGCTATCATTCGGTGCAGAATCTTTTGTCTTCCAGTTTTTGCTATCCAAAAATATGAATATTAAGGCACACAGAACTATAATTTTGTCTTGTTTTGTATGGGTGTGAAAATTGGTCCCCATCGTTGAGGGAGGAACGTAGGCTGAGGATTTTTGAGAATAGGGTGCTGAGGAGAATATTTGGGCCTAAGGGAGACGGTGTGACGGGAGTGTAGAAAACTACGTAATGAGGAGCTTGCTGATCTGTACTACTCACCCAATATTTTTCGGGTGAGCAAATCGAGAGGAATGAAATGGGCAGAGCATTTAGCACATATGGGGGAGGGGACAGGTGCATACAGGATTTTGGTGAGGAAGCCTGCGGGAAGGAGACCACTTGGAAGACTTAGGCGTAGATGGGACGATAATAATAAAATGGATCTTCAGGAAGTGTGATGTGGGGGGGATCGACTGGGTTGATCTGGCTTAGGATAAGGACAAGTGGCGGGCACTTGTGAATGTGGTAATGAACCTTCGGGTTCCATAAAATGCGGGGAATTTCTTGACTAACTGAAAACCGGTTGGCTTCTCAAGAAGGTCTGTGCTCCATGGAGTAAGTAAGTAATTAAGTAAGTATTATTGCTTTATTTGGAATAACGTACAGTGCAGTTAGTCAGGTTGATCAGAAGCCGACGCCTCCTCAACAGGACAGTTTTCCATATCTGTGTTTGTATCCTGTACTTGACGATGGGTATTGGAACGACTGAAACAGTAATCATTGAACTTATAATGATGGGGTGTTGTGCTTGTGTGGATTAGTTTTCTGATGAGAACTGCGCTCTTCTGGGCTATTACGCAGCTAGTAGTGGTAATTCCTTACCGTCGTTTCGGGACAACCTATCGGTCTCATCTTAAAGTGTCAAGGCGGATAGGCTGTCCTGAAACGACGGTAAGGAATGACAACAACTAGCTGCATAATAGCCCAGAAGAGCGCAGTTGCTGCACGTGGTTAGGATGTTAATACGAAAATAGATCTTAGATCACGGGTGCAGAAATTGCTGGCGCCAAGTCGCCGTGGCGACTAAATTGTGTGCAGTGGCGCCTAATATTTATGGGCCCTCAGTGTGCGACTGGCTTCATGGCGCCTAGAGTTTTAAGGTGGCTTCTAGATTTTTGGAAAATTTGTGCACCCCTGTGTAGATATCTTTTAACTGAATTATTTTTCACGGTGTTACTCGCATACTTCTTTCAGCAAGAACCATTAGTGTACACACGTGAATATTAATGGTACTGTCCTCGACCGACGAGAATAGCTTTGACCTTGACAGCGCGAGCTACGTCCTTCCGGGCTAACATTGCGAAGAAAGAGAGAATTCATGTTAAGAGCCTAATTGACGGTCGCAATTTGTTAGGCGTTCCGTTTATAAAAGTCTGCAGTCAGGGTTTTGATAGCTGTAACCGTACAGGACACAACAGAAGATCTTAGTATTTACGCACATGCGTAAGACACATTTGCATCTCAGCCCAGTGTGTTCAGTTACGCGTCATAACATCCCATACTCTGCGAACCCCCATGTGCTCCCACTACGAAGGTCAGCGCCATTCTCGTGAGTCGACGACATTGCTCCCGGATTTAAGTCGCAACATGTTTCGGCAGTCAGCAGAGCACCGCAAGGAAAATACTGTTGCGTTTAGGCGGAAAATTACAGAGTTTTGCACTAACTGTATCCTGCATTACACACGGTAAAATGCAATAGGTCTCCTTTCACTTCGTCGGACTAGGGCGCTTTTGCGAACACGGTGGTGAACCCTGCAGGTGGCCGTGCTGTGCTTCAGGCGGTTAGCCGCTTGCTTGGGACCAATCACAGGCCAGTCTGCGCAGTTGTGGTGGACACAGCAGCGCTGGGACATGTTTTTCTCGGCTTTCCTTGTCAGCATTATTCCGCCTATGTTCCGTGCTCATTCATTTATCACCGACACTCCATAGCCTGATGTTAGCAGCTCACAGCTTCGTTGAATTAGACGCTTTGAGATAAGATGCGACCGATGTCTGCATTACCCCACTGCAAGTGTCGTTGCACTATGGAGACAGACAAGAATTTAGGATGCTGTGTTGCTGCCAGCCAGGATACAGCAGTTTGCGTGGTTCCTCTCAGTAACACTGAGTGTCTTCACCGTCATTACACACATGTTCCACGCTTATGCTGCTATAGTTACCACACATTGCCAAGGAGATGTGAAATGTGCCTTGAACCCGGTGGACTACAATTTGAACACTTTCTGTAGCTCCTAATTGTCACTTTCTGATGACTGGTGGTCTTCAGCAAAATACTTCTGGCATTCTGTATACAGTATGTCTAGGCTTGTTACTTGTGGAAGTGTACAAACAGATGCAGATTACGTTCATTAAGTCGCTACGTTTACCCTTTGTAGCCCAGTTGTCACTATACTCGTATGTAAAAAGTAAAGCAGTCCCATTACAGGCCTGGAGTGGCCCAGAGGGTTCCAGGAAGTTAAGGTTCCCAGATTTCATGACGACACTTGATGGTGGTAAGGTTGTCAGCCTTACGCACCGGCCGCCTTTTACCCCCAGGAAATGCTCCTGGTACTCATTTCTGTAGAGGCTGAGTCGACCCCTATCACTATATATACCCCAAGTTTAACATTCAACAATTCAGCGTTCTGCCCACACAGTGTATTCATGTGTTCTGTGTGGATCTGAGAACAGACAGCGATTATTTCCCTATACAGCATTAACTGACTGGTTTTATAACCGAGACGGAGTGTGTTTCTATGTGACACCCGTTGTGTTAGGATAGTATAATATACAAAATTCTCGTGAGTCGAAACAAAACTATATTTAGACAACAGAGTTTGTGTATCCACAAGAGCGACATGTTTCGACCTAGGATAGGTCATTGTGAAGCTTATAACAATTCTAAAAAAACACACTGATTAAGACAGTGCGCAAGTAGCAATTTGATTACACAGGTCTTATACCAGTAAAATAAGTCATGCACTCACAGCTTTTTAAGAACTTGACTGTCAAGGGAAACATCAGGTTACAGGAACTGTAGCAATTCTTAAAAAAACTCTGATTGCATGAATTATTTTACGTGTATATGTATTGTGTAAACAAACTGCTACTTGTGCTCTGTCTTCATCAGTGTGTGTTGTTCAGAATTGCTGTCAGGTTGAGAATGAAACATGTCGCTCTTTTAGACACGTAACTTTGTTGTCTGAATATAGTTGTGTTTTGACTGATACAGATGTATATAAGACAGCGTGTGTTTACTGCGAAGTGCCAACTGCATATATATGTGTGTGTTTGTGTGTGGTGTGTGTGTGTGTGTAACACAAAGTCAAACAGTACGGATAGAGTTAAAGAATCAGCTAGACAGATGGCGTTGCTGTGCATGTGGGTTGACGATCTCCGGATGACCGTGCGCTCGCTGTAACGCACACACACTCACCTGATAGACACATCAGTCTCCTTAAGCGAAGTCATGCTATCGCATTGTGAATCTGCCTAGACGTGTAAATGGAGCTTGCATAATACATATCAGTGTGCGCCACATGTGTGTTCGGAATGTGTGTGTGTGGAGTTACGTTTGTTTGGACGGTGAGCTGCAGCAGGGGTGGTTGTGAGTTTAAACAGTATGCTGCAGTAATGAATAATTGTGTAGAAGAAACGCGGCGGGCAAGTATAAATGCCTGGGGCGACAGTTATTATTAAGGTGGCTGGTTTGTACGTGCAACCAGCACCGTGTGACGTGTCAGGACAATTCTCTTGGCGCACGTTGTCAGGCCAGATTGCTGGCTAGCTACAGTCCGCCATACTGTGCACAGCTGCTCTCGGCGCTGTGTGGTCGCTGCTAAACATTTACTGTGCTGGGAGTACGTCAGAGCTTCTCAAGCACTGGACGTTTCTGAAACGTACAGAAAACGTTTGGTGGTGCGTGCGCAGTGCTGTGTGTGTCGCCACTCCGCCACCGAGCGAAGTAATCTGGCCACTGCAATACGAGAGCTTTTTAATATTAAAACCGTGAAGTGTAAGAACTGTAGGTGGCAGGGTACACTGCATTACGATTGTATGCGTACTGTTGCGGAACACTGTGTATATGGCAGGCTTAGGATGTGATATGATATATTTATTTACTGCGGTTGGGTTTCGACCCGGTGGCAGCGATCGGTAGACTTGTACAAAAATATGAAAGAGACAGCTCTATACAAAAGGAGATACAATACACAAAGCAATACGAAAGAGAGAGAGAGAGAGAGAGAAAAAACAAACGTAAAAATAATATTAAAAAATGTAAGTCGAGTAATTATAAAATAACAAAGAGAAGCAAACAGTAATGACACAACGTACTGCACAGAACCTACATACAGCTACATAACCACATATCAAACGATGATATACACGTTTCACCAAAGACATTCACTTCAATTCACTTCACTTCACTCCCCATTCTTCACTTCCTTCCACTTTTGGACGTTTCGTCACCACGCCCAAAAACCCTTCACTTCTTATCACAATTACTTTCCTAACCCTCTATCTAAAAATATGTGATTTGCGGCGGAAAGTCGCTAGTGCCTGTGCAGGAAGTTGGTTCCACGGTTTTTAATTTTACTATTCACAAAGCAGTATTTACCGATATCTGTTCTTTGTTTCCTGGCCCTAATTTTACGATCGTGATCATCCCTGCTCAGGTTGCATGGTCCCTGTAACCTGTCTCCTGTAGCTTTCCATGCCCGTTCTGCGATGAATGCTTTGAACAGGGAGCAGTTGGAGCTTTCTTCCTACGCTGCGCCAAGGTTTTCCAGACCGTATATTACGTACGATTTGCAAATTTAGCGGCTTTCTTTTGCACACGGTCTAACATTCCCTATACGGCCACAGCACGAAGCCCCATCTTCAAGAATCGGGCCCACTAGTGACGTGTAGGCTTTTCGTATTACAATTTCCCTTTTTAAGAACACACATTATGAAATGAAGTGCTTTCCAGGTTCTTTATGCTGTGTAATTAACCCGATAAGCCCAGCTTAAATCGCGGCTTAAGATTACTCCTAAATATTGGCAGCTGCTTGTTTCCGGAATTATTTGGTCCTCCAAAATATAATTCAGAGGATACTTCACCTGAGCTCTCGTGAAGCGTACGGCTTTACTTTTACCTGAATTTATTTTCATCGCTTTCCCTACTGCCCTTTCCCCCAGTCTGTCCAGATCTATCTGCAAAGTTTCTATGTCCCTTTCATTCATGATTTTCCTATACATTATACAGTCGTCTGCGTAAATTCTTACAGTTGACTCCAAGTTCCTCCAAATATCATTTACGTACGCGAGGAACAGAAGTGGGCCCAATACGCTCCCTTGCGATACCCCTGCGGTTACTTTGACCTCCTTGGGTAGTTGTCCTCCTACTCTGACCCTTTGTGTACGACCTAAAGGGAATTCACTGACCCATACGACTACCCGCGAATCCACTCCCAAGACCGCAATTTTCATAAGCAGCCGATCGTACAGAACTAAATCGGAAGCTTTTGAAAAATCAATTATAATTCCTGGCTCCCTCATCAGGGAGTCAGCTATGTCTTGCAGACTGTAACTATTTGACTTTCGCACCAGTATCCAGGTCTAAACCCATGCTGTCCCTCGTATAACCACTTACTCGTATCCAAGACTTGCCTTAGGTATCATGCTATGGCGTGTTCATTGCTTGCACACCACTGAGTTTAAAGCTGACCGGCCTGTAGCTTGTGACTGCCGATCGATCCCCCTCTTCTAAATAGGAACCACTGTGGCTCTTTTCCAGTCACCTGGGTTAGTAGCATTGTTAACTGTTATGTACAGAAATGATGGCTTGCACGTCCAGTTTTAGTATTTCGCCAGGAACGACGTCCGGCCCTACTGATTTGTTTCTCCCGATTGCTGCTTGTCGCTTCCTAATCATTTTAGTGTTAATGGTTAAGGGTTCACTCGAGTGAGTTGATTGTGTTTGCGGGACGTTTCGCTCGCAGCCGAATACAGAAGTATAATAGGAAGTAAGGGCGTTGGCCTCTTCGTTAACCTCGATCATCGGGATTTCCACCTTTCGTGAGCTCCCGTTTTAGTAACCTTGTTTCGACCTTTCATGACCGGTTGCGACGAATGATACGAGACCACGTTGCTAAGAGTGGGCTTGATCCACTGTCCCGCAATTGCTGATTGGTTTTCATAACCGAGACGGAGCGTGTTTACCGCGCGGTACGGACTGGGTCCTTAGATACTAGTATAATTCCAGTCAATCTTGCACTTGCAGAGGTAACCGTGCTCCTGGTGACTGCTTCAGTCCCACAGTGCTCTTGTTACCGCGGTTATAATTTTGGGTGCTTGAGAAGAGCAGAGATGTGTAGAATAGGAAATGATGGAAGAAAGGGTGGACAATTTTTTCAAAACTCTAGAAGCCAGGTCGAAATTCCAGGCACCACAAGGGTGACGCGAAGCAATGTCCGTACTGAGGAAACTTAGTCGCCCGCTGTGCTGTGAGCGGTTGGTTAGGTGGGCTGGCGTGGTACGAAGAACGAGTGACAGCAAGTGATACCCGATGACTGTAAGGTAAAATAATGACACTTACTGGAAGATTTGGTGGGGGAGAGAGTAGTGGGAGAGATGAGAACCGTTTGATTTCTTAAAGAGGTGAGTTGGGAGAAATGGCATTTACTTTGTCAGTAGATTCCCTGTCTTCGGCCGCTCGCCCTTATGATAATTGCTATGATATGACAACACTCTTTATTCTAATTCTCACCGGTATCCGAAAGGTCAAACTGTTTTGAAGGTTCCCAGGCTTCTTCTGCCTAGCTTTCTCATAAGAGCAGAATGTAGATGAATATCAGTGTGTAGCACTAGTGGAATTATATTGACGGGAAAATCTAAGTACTGGGAGAAAAATCTGTCCCAGTGCCACTTCGTCCTCACATAGACTGGCCTGATATCGAAACCGGGCCCCGCGGTGAGAGGCCGGCGACTGATCGATTGAGGTTCATATAAATAGCGTAGAAATCTTTAGTTCTTACCGCCCAGAGAGCGCACAGGGTCTCCGTTACAAAACCCCATCAGGTAATTGTGCTTAGAAAAATAGCTACTGTTCATTCTGGGAGTCATAGATAACATAAATGCACAGTTTGGGCAAAGTGTGAGGTTGCGATTTTGAGACAGTTTGTTATTTGCTTAGTGTTGCGTTTTCATTGCTTAAGTCCCGCGGAATGCGGGATTTAATTTAAATTAAGGCCGCCCGAGATAACAGCGTGGGACTACAGATTACACATTCCGTTTATATCTAATTTTGCACGGAGCAACTTCCGTTCATGCACTCTTAATTGAGAAAAACCTGTCGCTTTATCGTGAGATTCAAACAATCTGCGAAGCCGCGAGTTGCACCTGCGTGAAAACCAATCGCTAAAGTAAATAGCTGATCGACTGAATAGGAACCCCTTCATTTGTGACAAGCTTGTAGTCGCTTAGTTTGTCAGGAAAGCCTCCTCCTTTAAGGAATAAGAGACATCATTGCTCGTGGTCCTGATCTAGAAGAATTCACACGCTCATACTCTGAGATTCACCTTAATATTGTACTCTATCAGTAAATTACCGATGATTTACATCCGAATGTGGCACCGGTCACGTGGCTGTGTCGCTGTCTTGTGTGGTGCCGTACAGCGACGAACAACTTTCAGCGCTTCAAGGCTAAGTTAACCTAAATTTTATTTAAATATCCAGGCTGTACCGCACAGTAAACACTCTGCATCTCTGTTATAAAAACGAATCAGTTAGTGCTGTATAGGGATATAATCGCTGTTTGTTCTCAGATCCACACAAAACACTTAAATACATCGTGTGGGCAGAACGTAGAATTGTTGAATGTTAAACCTGGCTTTGAGGGTTAATTATCGTTAAACATTCCGTCCGTACCGCGCAGTAAACACTCTCCGTCTCTATTATAAAAACCAGTCAGTTAATGCTGTATAGGGAAATAATCGCTGTTTGTTCTGAGATCCACACAAAACACATAAATACATCGTGTGGG
>Ga0123353_10009116_pt1 | contig 13641 bp, 14 predicted proteins | sample TergutLab28metaG_3_FD_92763 | JGI IMG/M metagenome (GOLD analysis project Ga0123353, IMG submission 92763) | Labiotermes labralis P3 segment gut microbial communities from Petit-Saut dam, French Guiana - Lab288 P3 | ecosystem: Host-associated > Arthropoda: Insects > Digestive system > Gut ... | reverse complement strand
CAAGTTTTTGTGTCCAAGCCCAACCTTTGTGCCAAGGTTTGTATTGCCGCCGGGGTCTTCCTTTCCGTCGGTGCCTGTGAAAGCGTCACCAAAAACCAAAAGCACGTTGCCGTTTGGCAGAGAGTACACGTCTTTCGACTTCCCTTTGTATTCAAGTTTTGCGTTTCGTTTTTCAAGTATTGCATTAATGCGTTGTTGCTTATCATTCATCGTCATACCCGTCCTGTTTAATTTTATCAAATTCCGGTTGATAAATGCCAAGATTTTGGTCGAGGTGTCTGTGTGCGTCGCTTAGGACAGATGCCATTTGTTGCAAGATTTGGTCCGGGGCTTTTAAAAACAATTCGATGTTTTCTTCGTCATAGTTGTCCACGATGTCGCTTATAGAATCCGCGAAGGCGAATATGTGTCTTATTATTTGTTCTCTTGACATATTCACGTTGTTTCCTCCCAAGTAAGGCGTAGTGCCTTTATAATCTTTACAGTATCACAATAACATAGGGACTGCAACACTTTTGCAAAAAGTCGCTATTGACTTTGGTGTTGCTCAGGCGTATAGTGACATATGAAAAATATTACAACATTTGCAGATGATTTGATAAGCGGAAAGACCGCAAAAAAAGCAATGCCGATTGAGGCATATTCAACAGCATTGGCGATGGGATACAACATTGATGAATCCTTTTTAAAGAATTCGGATGCGATTGCAGACGTTATGCAGACAGTACATAAGAAGTATGATAGTGCCGCAAAGGTTGTACCGATGGCGCTTATAGTTGAGCCTGCGACTTTTGGCAGGAAGATTATGTATTCGGATAAAGATGTTGCAGCGGTAGCACCTGATGCCGAGCGTATCAGAGACATGGAGGGCGTTGAGGCATTACAGATTCCATCTGTTACTGACAAAAAGTCGATGACAAGTGTTTACCTTGATGCAATACGCAAATCAAAGGCGCAGGATCCGAAGACTCCGATTATTGGCGGTGCAATGAGTCCGTTTACGCTTGCAGGTTGTTTGATGGGAGTTCATGGAAGTGATGACAACATGTTGACGGATGTTTATGACCAACCTGAAGTGGTTCATGCTATGGTTCAAAAGGTATTGACTTTTGTTACTGAATATATTTCTGAGCAGGCAAAGGCTGGTGCGTCAGCGGTTTTTATGCCTGATCCGACGACTGGTTTGATTTCTCCGGACATGGCGAGAGAGCATTCATATCCTTATACAAAACAAGTTATTGACGCTGTCAAGGCAAAACATCCGGACCTTGCGATTATTCAACACAATTGCAGGGCAAGCAATGAACAGCATGTTCAATCGATGGTTGGTACCGGAGCAGATGGTTTTCACTTTGATCAAAAAGAAACCAACCTCGCACGTGCGGCGCAGATTGTTCCGCAAGATAGATTGATGTTCGGTGGTTTGAATCCGGCACAATACTTTTATGGTGCAAGTAGCGAGCAAATGGCTGTAGCCACGGAAGAACTAGTAACAGGTCTTAGCCAGCATCCAAATTTTGTTCCTTCATCGGGTTGCGATATTCCACCGAATGCCAAAGTAGAAAATATTGAAACATTTGCAGGTGTTGCAAACAGTACTTTGGCAAAAGGCAAACAAAACGTGGTGGCTGCCGACAGTTCATTTGGCGGTGATGTTACAAAACGTTATTACAGGCATCCAGATATGTTCAGCAGAGGACTTGCGCCAAAGAAAAGCCACATGCGGTTCAACAATGGCGTTGAAATTGAAGATGCATTATTTTAATTAACTTTTCGCTTTTTTAAGTTCAGCTTCCATGTTTGCCATGATTTTGTGGCATTCGTGGAGTGCATATCCGAGTCCGAGTACGATTGCATTAATATCGTAAGAAAGGCTTTCGGTTTTGTCTTCCGAGATATTATGCAGTTTCAGATAGCTTTGCTTTATCTTGACAAGTTCATCAGTTGCTTTTACAAGCTTTGCCGAGATTTCTTCCAGCATCTTTGCATTCGGGTGGTTGGTTTCATTTTTCGCCTGTATTAATGCAGCCAGTTCGGCGCGGAAATCCTTTTGTGGTTCTTCGGGTTCTTTCCCGTCCATATCAATTACTTTAATTGTGCTCATGCTTAATAGTCGCATTCAGTAATAATAATGTCAAGTGAATGAGACATGAGAAGGCTAGTAACTTTAGGCAGTTTAAGGGTGAGTGGTTGACTTAGATTTACTTTCATGTGTATAATTGTCCGGGGGAAGTAATGAAACTTAGGCGATATATTTATTATTCGATTTATGGTGTTATGGCATTTGCTATAATTTTTTCTTATGGGGTCGCAAAAAAGAATCCTTTGGTTGTCAGTTTTATTGTAAGTTTTGTCATAGGGGCGCTTGTGTTCGGTTGTTTTTGGCTTGTAGGATGGGCGCAAAGAAACTATGATCAGAAGGTGAAAGAGGCACGCGAGAATCCTGCACAAAAAGAAGCTGAGACGAAAAAAGAAGCCGACAAGGCGCTTGCAGAGGCAGAGTGGCAAGCGGAGGCGAGAAAGAAAGTCAAACAGGAAGTTGAAAACACAGAGTTTTGGTCATAGGTTGCTTTTTGGGAAATATCAATTGACAAAGATATGATTATGGAATATAATATAATTATGAAATACTTTCAAAGGAATCATCATCACGGCATGTAGGGCTTGTGCGAAAAACTGATTATTCAGCGGCACAGGTCTTTGAACTGTGCCGTTATTTGTTTTAAAGGGTATTGAAACATCTGGCGGAAAAAAGCCAGATGTTTTTGTTTAAAAAGGAGAATTATTATGAGAAAAATTGAAATAGCGTTACCAAAAGGAAAGAGATTGCTTTTGCAGTCTTATGAGATATTCAAGATGGCGGGATACAAGTCCACAGCATTAGAAAAAGAATTAGGAAAAAGCGATTGGAAACAGTTGGAGTTTGTAAGTGATTGCGGAAGGGTGGTTTTTATTCTTGTGCGCATCGCGGATATTCCGCAATATATTGATAAAAATTGGGCGGACCTTGGGGTTACTGGGTTTGATTGTTATCGGGAGTACGAATTGGCGGGGGCCAGTTTCAAAAATGCTTTGCGCGGGGATGGGTTCATAAGCGATTTGTTGCCTGACCTTGGTTTTTGCGGGAAGTCACGGTTTTGTGTGGCGGGCTTTCCGACGAAGAAGGATTTTTATCAAAAATGTAAGACCAGTGACGAAAAGATTTTGGAAGTTGCAACTCAGTATCCTAATATTGCGGCGAGGTATTTTGCGAATCGCGGAATCGTGGCGGATATTATTACTGTGACGGGCTCGACGGAACTTATGCCGGGGCACGGTGGTGTTGATGTCATATTTGACATTGTTGAAACTGGGCGGGCGCTGGTTGAGAATGGACTTGAAATTTTTGAAGAGGCGATGCCGATTCAGACAAGGGTTTTGGTAAGTAAGGCGGCATTAAAGTACGACCAAAACATCAAGACAATATTGGAGGAATTGAATAATGAAATTGAATAGGAGTTTGGACATAGTTAAAAACCGTCAGGCGCAGGTTAGTGAAGAGGTGACGCAGGCGGTGCAAGCGATTTTGGCGGACATCAAGATGAACGGTGATGCGGCGGTGCGGAAGTATTGCGAAAAGTTTGACGGGTTTACGGGAAAGGATTTTTTGGTGACGCAGGACGAAATCAAAGCGGCGGTGAAGAATGTAGGCAAGGATTTTGTGAGAATCTTGAAACGTGCCGCAGAACAGATTGCTGAATACCACAATAATCAAGTTGCAAAGCCGTGGGAAATCAAAAAGGCGAACGGGGCGATATTGGGGCAGATTGTGAGACCGCTTGGACGAGTTGCACTTTATGTTCCGGGTGGGACTGCGGTTTATCCTTCCAGTGTTTTGATGAATGCGGTGCCTGCAACGATTGCTGGGGTTAATGATATTGCAATCTTTACACCTGTCAAGGCCGACGGCAAGGTGAATGATTTGATTTTGGCGGCGGCAAGTGTCTGTGGGGTTAAAACAATTTATAAAATCGGCGGAGCGCAGGCAATTGTCGCGGCGGCGTATGGGACGCAGGAGATTCCAAAATTTGACAAGATTGTGGGACCGGGGAATGTTTATGTTGCGACAGCAAAGCGTTTGGTCTATGGGGATGTTGATATTGACATGATTGCGGGGCCATCGGAAGTTTTGATTATTGCAGACGAGTTTGCGAATCCGAAATATATTGCAGCGGATTTGATGAGTCAAGCAGAGCACGATAGCCGCGCAAGTTGTATCTTGGTAACGACGAGCGAGAAGATTATTGAGGAAACGGAAAAGGAACTTGCGAGACAGGTAGAGAGGATGAGTCGTAGAGAGATTATCCTGGAGTCCTTGAAAAATTATGGTGCGGCGATTTTGGTAGGCAGTATTGATGAAGCGATTGATATTTCGAATGATATTGCGCCAGAACACTTGGAGGTTTTGGCCAAAAACCCGATGGATGTTTTAGATAAAATACAGAATGCTGGCTCGATTTTTTGCGGGGAGTTTACTCCTGAACCGCTTGGCGATTATATGAGCGGGACAAACCACGTTTTGCCTACGGGTGGGACTGCGAAATTTTATTCGCCATTAGGTGTTTATGATTTTGTGAAGTTCAGTGCGTTCAGTTACTATCCAAAGGATGCACTTGCCCGGTTCAAAGATGATGTAATTAAATTTGCAGAGCTTGAAGGATTGGACGCGCACGCGAATTCAATTCGAGTACGGTTTGAAAAGGAGTGGAAATGAAATATTTAAGTGACAAGGCAAAAACACTTACGCCATATGTCGCAGGGATACAACCGAAGGGAAGCGGGTGGGTGAAGTTGAATACGAATGAAAACCCTTATCCGCCTTCGCCAAAGGTTGTGGAAGCAATTAAGAATGCGGATATGGAAAAGTTAAGGCTTTATCCGGACTGTGATAGCGTGGAATTGTGCGAAGCGCTTGGCAAATCATTGGGTGTTGATGCGGAAAATATTTTCATAGGGAACAGTTCGGATGAGGTTTTGGCATTGGCGTTTGAAGCGTTCCTTAACGGGAAGAAAAATGTTTTGATGCCTGAGATTTCATATGGATATTACCCGGTGTGGAGCGCAATGTACAACGTTGGTGTGGTGACGGTGCCTTTGAAGGCAGATTACACAATTGATCCGAGCGATTACAAGGGCGGGAGCGGTGTAGTTATTGCGAATCCGAATGCGCCGACTGGACTTGCGTTGACTGTGAATCAGGTTGAGCAAATCCTTAAAAATAATCCGGATGGTATGGTTATCATTGACGAGGCTTATATGGATTTTGCGGAGATGGACAATGCTGTGGGATTGGTTGTGAAGTATGATAACTTGTTGGTGGTGCGGACGTTTTCAAAGTCGTATTCGTTGGCGGGGTTACGTGTTGGGTTTGCTGTCGGAAATAAAAATTTGATTGACGGATTGCAGAGGATGAAGAATGCGTTTAATTCGTATCCGCTGGACAGGTTGGCGCAGATTGGGGCGAAGGCTGCGGTGGAAGATGTTGCTTATTTCGACAAGACGCGCCAAGATATTATTGCGACCCGCAAGGATGTCACGAAGCAGTTGAGGGGTCTTGGTTTTAATGTTTTGGATTCCGAGGCGAATTTTATATTTATGGAAACCGAAGACGCCAAGGGGCTTTATGAGTATTTGCTTGAAAAAAAAGTATTGGTGCGGTATTGGAACAAGCCAAAACTTAGTAACTTTTTAAGGGTTACTGTTGGAACAAAAAAAGAAATGGAGGTATTTAATCAATGCGTAAAACTATGGTTGAACGAAAAACAAAAGAAACGGACATAAAGGTTGAACTTAACCTGGACGTTCGTGGGGAAAACAAGATAGAAACAGGCATAGGGTTTTTTGACCACATGCTTAATCTTATGGCGTTTTGGGGTGATATGACTTTGAATGTCAAATGCGTTGGAGACCTTTGGATTGATGGGCACCACACAGTTGAGGACGTTGGCATTTGTATCGGAAAGGCGATTGCCCAGGCGTTTGGCGACAAGAAGGGAATTAATCGATATGGATCGGCGAGGACGCCAATGGATGAGTGCCTTGCTACGGTTGACATGGATATTTCCAATCGTCCGTACTTGGTGTTCAATGCAGATGTGAAGGATGAGTTGGTGCAGGAGTTTTTCCAAGCACTTGCTTTTAATGCGGGGATAACCTTGCACATCAATTTGCTTTATGGGAAAAACGAGCACCATAAGGCGGAATGTATTTACAAGACTTTTGGATTTGCACTGAAGCAGGCGGTTAAAAAAAGTTCGGACACAATTCAATCTACTAAAGGAATGATTTAAGGAGAGATATGATGAAGACAGTTATTATACCAGCGATAGATTTACAGGTCGGCGAAGCTGTGCGCTTGTTTAAAGGTGACTATAATCAAAAAACAGTGTACAGCCAGAACCCTGCCCAGTTAGCGCAAAAGTTTGAGAGCATGGGCGCAAAGTATTTACACATCGTTGATTTGGATGGCGCAAAGGATGGGAATACGGCAAACCTTGAAACGATCAGGAAGATTCGTGCAGGTGTGCGGATTCCGATTCAGGTTGGCGGTGGGATACGAAATGCGGCTACAGTTGCCTTATATATAGAAGGACTTGCGGTTGACCGTGTTATTTTGGGTACGGTTGCGGTTGAGAACCCTGAATTTGTGAAAGAAATGGTTTTGAAGTATGGCGCACAGCGAATTGTTGTTGGGGTTGATGTGCGCAATGGAAAGGTTGCGACTGGCGGGTGGCTTAATGACAGTGGTGTTGATTATTTGAAATTCATTGAGCAGTTGAAGAGGATTGGTGTTGAGACCGTTATTGTGACGGATATTTCAAAGGATGGGACTTTGACTGGACCAAATTGGGATATGTACAAGAGAATAAAAGGAATCAAAGTGATTGTTTCCGGCGGTGTAGCAAGTGATGACGACATCAAAGCGGCGGGGGATTATTACGGTGTGATTGTCGGCAAGGCGTATTATGAGGGGAAGGTGAATATGGAAAAACTTTTATGTGGGAAGAGACGTATTATTCCGTGTCTTGATATCAAGGACGGCAAAGTTGTTAAAGGTGTTAACTTTGTGAATTTGAAGGAGCTGGGCGACCCGGTTACACTTGCAAAGAAATATGAACGTGAAGGTGCGAGTGAGATTATATTGTTAGATATTGCCGGTACAAGCGGTGATGCGATAAGGCAAGTGGTGAAAGAACTTTTGATTCCGGTTACGGTTGGCGGCGGGATAAAGAGTATTGAGGGTTTTAGGAGAGCTTTTGAAAATGGGGCGAGCAAAGTTTCGATTAATTCGGCTGCGGTGGCTAATCCTGATTTAATAAAGCAAGCAAGCAAAGAATTTGGAAAGGAAAGAATCGTTGTTGCGATTGACGGCAAAGGGCAAAACGTTGTTGTCAATGGGGGCAAGGAAGTAACCACACTTGAAATTGTTGAATGGGCAAAGAAGTGCGAAGCGTTGGGCGCTGGTGAAATTTTGTTGACATCAATGGATGCGGACGGGGTGCAGAAGGGTTATGACATTGCGATGACCAAATCGGTTGTTGACGCGGTAAAAATCCCTGTGATTGCAAGCGGCGGTTGCGGGAACATTGGCGATATCGTGGATGTGTTTGACAAGACGGGTTGTGACGCGGTGTTGGCGGCCAGTTTGTTTCATTATGGTCGGGTTACTGTACCTGCGATTGTACAGGATTTTTATTCGGGGCGGGTTTTGATGTTGGCTTATGTTAATCCGCAGAGCTATGAAGTTATGGTCAAGGAAGAACGGACGTGTTTTTGGTCGCGCAGTCGTAATGAACTTTGGCGTAAAGGTGAAACAAGCGGTGATGTACAGTTGATAAAAAGCATGGCGTTTGATTGCGACAATGATACGCTGTTGATTCAGGTTGAACAGATTGGCAAAGGTGCATGCCACACAGGTCAGTACAGTTGCTTTGGGGATGAACGTGGCGAATATGCGATGCTGGATAGTGTATACGCGCAGATTGTTGACAGGGCAAAGAATCCAAGAGAGAAATCCTACACGAATTACCTGTTGGATGCGGGTTTGGATAAAATTTGTAAAAAATTGGGTGAGGAAGTAACAGAAACCATTATTGCCGCAAAGAATTGTGATAAGGCGGAATTGGTCGGCGAGATTGCGGATGTTGCGTATCACATGCTTTGTTTGATGTATATGGCGGGAGTAAGCCCACAGGATGTCACGGCGAGACTTGCCGAGCGTTTTTTGGTGCAGGGGAATTTGAAGCAGAGGAATGAGAGGGGGGAGGTGTGATGACCGAGTTTGATTGGGGACGGTGAATGATATGAAAAGATGGAAGTGAAACTGAAAAGTATTTTATATTTTTTGTGTTCTGAGTTACAATAAGATGTGAGTGAGGTGAAAAAACTTAAGCCAATCAAAAAGTGCAAGTTGCATCATTATGCGGAATGCGTGATGACACCGGATTTTGTGGACTTGAGTATAGATTTTACTGTCAAGCAAGCGTTACAGCGTGTGCGTGAAGTTGGGAAGTATTCCATGTCTTTTGTCAATTGTTACGTCGTTGACAAAGACGGCAAGTTGATAGGGAAGGTTTCTATTCGCAGACTTGTTTTGGCAAACCCGGAAGACAAACTTGAAAATATTTACGACAAGAAAGTAATATTTGTCGAGCCATGCACGAAAAATAGTGAGCTTGTCAAAATTATGCGCGAAAGGCGGTTGCCGTCTTTGCCTGTTGTGGATGATGCCGAGAACCGTAGACTTGTCGGAATTGTTACCATTGATAAAGTTGCAGATATTCTTGAACATGATGCGACACATGAAATGCAGGGGGCTGCCGGGGTTTCAAATGTTAGCGACCAACCATATTTAAAAACTTCGATCTGGAAACACACGGCGACACGTATGCCGTGGTTGATATTTTTGTTATTTGCGGCGATGTTGGCGGGTTTGTTGGTTTCGTTTTACGAAGAATCGTTTAAGTCAATGCCGATACTTGTGACATTCATCCCAATGATTATGGCGATTGCCGGTGCGGGTGGTTCACAGGTTTCTACGGTTACTATTCGTTCTATGGCGGTTGGCGAGATAACAACAAAGCAGTATTTAAAAGCGTTTATAAAAGAATTTTGGATTTCAATAGTTTGCGGTGTGCTTCTTGGTTTGGTTAACTTTTTGTTTGTTATGATTTGGTACCGAGACTTGATGCTTGGGGTTGTTTTATGGCTTGGGCTTATTGCTACCGTAATTTTTGCGAAGTTGCTTGGTATGCTTTTGCCAATCTTGGCGAAAAAGTGTAGGATTGACCCCGCGTTGATTTCTTCGCCACTTGTTACAATTATTGCGGATATATTCGGAATTTTTGTTTATTTTACGTTTGCGACGATGTTGCTTGGGGTTTAGCGTACATTCCCAATAGAGACGTATTTAAGGTATTGTTTCGCAATCCCTGCCATTTCTTCGAGCGTTTCAATGGGTGTTGGGCTTGCGTTTGTCATTTTGTAGTTTGGGAAAAAACGGCTTAGGTGTAGTGGGATGTCGGGCGAGATTTTTGCAAGCCATTGACACTGGGCGTGCATATCTTTTGCGTTATCATTTTGTCCGGGAACGATAAGGGAAGTTATTTCTACGTTGATTCCTGCGTGGGCGCAGGTTTCTACGGTATTCATTACTGTTGTCAAGTTTCCGCCAAGTTTTTTGTATTTGTTTGCATCAAATGTTTTGACGTCGATGTTGACTGTGTCGATATAGGGGAGAAGGGCTTGGAAGGGTTCTGACCTTATCATACCGTTTGTGACAAGCGCGATTTTAAGGCCATGTGCTTTGAACAGCGGGGCGGTGTCAAGGATGTATTCCGGGTTTATAAGAGGCTCGTTATATGTAAATGCGATGCCGATATTGTTGCTGGCGTTTTGTGCGAGTTCCAGTAGTTTCTCGGGCGGGATGAAATCCGCATGGCGTGTTTGTTGTGATATTGTGTGGTTCTGGCAGTAATGGCATTTCATGTTGCAACCGTAGTTTCCCACAGACAAAATCATCGTTCCAGGGTGAAATTTGTGCAGGGGCTTTTTTTCGATTGGGTCGAGGGCGAGACTTACGATTCGTCCGTAGCCTTCCGCAATCAGAGTTCCATCGATATTTTTGCGTGCACGGCAAAATCCGGTACGTCCTTTCACTATATGGCAGCTGTGAGGGCATAGGAGGCACACTGTGACACCATTCGCTTTTTTCGTATAAAATGATGCCTCTTTCATTTGTGCCGTATAACCTCAAATCGTCCCATTGTGTAATTTTCATCGGGATTTATGCCTGCCTTTCGGAGGGCGATGCCTATTTGTTCGTCCACTGTGTTTACACCGGTGAGGGCGGGCAAAAGGAGTCCGCTTCGGCGTCCCGAGCGCACGATGACACCATAGCGGTTGACATCAAGTTCGGATTTGTTCTTTATAGGTTCCGCGGGGAATAATACGTCAACGCTGTACACAAGGTCGTCAAGTTCGTCTTTGCCGATGGGTGAAAACCTGTTGTCACGTGAACAGGCGGAGATTGCGTTTTGTATGATTTCCTCCGCGACACTTTTGGTTGTCGGACCTGCAGTGCCGATACAGCCGCGAAGGTTATCGTCTTTTTTGATTGAAACGAATACTCCCGCGCGTGTGCTTGGCAGAGTTTTGGGGTTGGCGAGTGTTTTGCCTGTGCGGACGAAATGCTCGATTGCTTTGCGGGCGAGGGTTACGTATTCGTCTTCTTGAGCTCGTGTTTGCCGTAAGATTTCATCGCGGCTGTTTAGAAGTGATTGCAGAAGGCTTTGGGCAGGGTTAATTGATTCGAATGAGGCGGTAAGGTAGCCGACTCCGAATGGTCCTTCGTAGCATAGGACTTGCCCTTCGATCTTTTGACCATCAAAAGCGCCGAGGAGCATAACTAAACTTTTGTGACCGCATTCGGCTGCGGCTTCGGCAAGGTCAGGATTAATTTGCACAAGCCTTTGCCATTGGTTTTTTTCGACGCAAGCGCGTACGATGTGGTCGAACTCGGGCCCTTCGGTGGCAAAGCCGTAGGGTCCATCTTTTTTAAGTTTGTGCGACATGTCACCGCTTGCGATGATGACGAGTCTTCGGTTAAGTTGCGCGCCTGCCTTTGCTATACACATGCCTATACGGTAATGGTCGAGAGGCGATTGACCGGCGATGGATATACGCACGATACGTTTGGCATTTATAAAGTGCAAAGGGACTGTTACGCCATGGTCGAGTGAACGGTCGCGTTCGCCAAGGGGACCGGCGCGCAGACCCTCGTCGGTTGCGATTTCGCCAATTAGTTCCGCGAGTTCGTTGTCGTAGTTAACAGAAAACGTTACGTGTGCGGCACCGAATTTTACCATATTGCCTTCCGCGCGTGTTCCCGGGGAAATATGAATATAGTCGCTGTAGGACGTACCGTGCGGCGTAATCATTACGATGGTTTCGGGATTAAGCGCCGCGATTTCCGCGGCAATTTTTTGGATTGCGTTTTTGGTATTTGAGACTTCGCTGCCTTTGCCGACACCGGCGACAAGGAGTGGAGGGTGTGGGATTAAATATCCTTTTTTAATTGTACTCATGTTTAATTCTAGCCCAATTAATTATTTTTAGCAATTGATTGGGTTCGGTGGAAAAGTATTGAAATTTTGTTCCCCGGTTTGGTATAATCTTTTATGAAAAAAGAACAAAGCATTGTAAGATTTGTTGATATTGATGAAACGGTATTCCACACAACAGCGCAGGTTAAGATTCGTTCCAAAGATGGGGAGATGCTGAGGTCACTTTCCAATCAAGAATGGAATACGTATCCGCGTGACAATATCCGCGCCAAAACAGAAGTTGCGGATTTTTCCGAATTTGCGGACGCCGAAAAGTTTTTCCGTGAATCCAAGTCAATACAGCCGATGATAGAAAAACTTCGCGAATGGTCACGCCAGATGAAGGAAGACCAAAAGCACATGAAAGATATGATTGTGTTTGTGACGGCACGCGGTGATTTTGACGACCGCGAAACCTTTCTTGATACATTTCGCCAACAGCTTATTCATATTGATGACAAGGAACACTTTTATGTGTCTCGTACCGGAAACCTTACGGACGACACGCGGATAAATAACTTGCCGCTTTCTACGGCTCAACGAAAGAAAATCGAGTATCTTCATTATTTGATGGCGAAGATGCCGACGCATGCGGAACTTTATGAAGACGATTTGAATAATATAAAAGATTTCCTAGAGCTTGAAAAAGAAATGCCTGTTATTAAATACAGTGCGTTTCATGTGAAGGATAACAAAATAAAACAGGTCGATGGGGCGTAGATAAATATGTCAAAGACGTTTTCGCGCTTGACACGGTGACAATAATTTGCTAGACTCACGGAGTATTCGCTCGTAGCTCAGCGGTGGAGCAATCGGCTGTTAACCGATCGGTCGCTGGTTCAAATCCAGCCGAGCGAGCCAAAGAAATTCTTGGGACTACAGTCTGTCAACAAAAAGGAGGGAACAATGCGGATTACTGAAGGTGGTTTGTTAGAAAACGGCATGACCAAAGACAATGCAATAAACAAGTTTATGCAGATTTTTTTAGGAAGCAAAGCCAAAATTGCTCATAGAGAATATGGCAAATCAGGTAATTTTCTCAGCAATTTCCGTGAAGATGTTGAAACAGACACTGGAAAAGCAGTTGATGAAATGCTTATGTGTAATTCACATAGTCCTGTTGGAGAAAAAGAAATCGATACTAAAACCATAAGAGAGAAAACTCTTGAAGGGGCAAATAAAGAAACACTTGATACAATGCTAGAGATGACAAAAAACATACGGTTTGCAATTGAACAAGAAATGTCTAAAAGAAAAGCTTTGGGGATTGACGACTAAAAACACACCGAACAACAATCGCTGGCAACAAAATTTCCACCCCACCAAACAGTGGTCCGGAGAATTGGGTTGGCGAGCCAAGCACTTTTGCAAGCCAACTTTTACGAGTTGGTTTTTTATTGCTGTTTTCTTTTTTTGTAGATTGCTATTGCAATCCATACTGCATAAAAAATCAGCACAAGACCGACAAGAATACTGCTAATAATAATTTGAACTGTATTTTTATTTTTAATGGAAATAATTAGCCAAAAGGGTAACAATGTTCCTAATATTGCACATACACCTTGCACAAAAAATTCTTCGAAGAACATTCTCATGGCTTAAAATAACACACTTTTTGCTCTACTGCAACTACACCGAAACATCATATATTCCAACACTAATTTGTCTTGACCAAAAAGTTGGCTTGTGGTAGTATTTGGCGATTCAAAACTGTCATTAATGCATAAAAACGGAGAAGTATGAAAGTTAAAAAATATGATGTCCATGTCCATTCGATTGAGGACCCAGATACTGAGATAATTGGTAAATATTTTTTATGCGCTAATGACAATTTTGAAATCGTCACAAGAGCAATAACAAATTCTAGCGATTGCACTTTTGCGAAATATGTAGACAATCCAAAATATAATATTCATGTGATAACAGATGAACCAATATCAGAACAAGAAATTAAAATATTCGAAGATGCCATTAGCAAAGACAAAGACCCTGATAACTT
>Ga0123353_10009114_pt1 | contig 13643 bp, 9 predicted proteins | sample TergutLab28metaG_3_FD_92763 | JGI IMG/M metagenome (GOLD analysis project Ga0123353, IMG submission 92763) | Labiotermes labralis P3 segment gut microbial communities from Petit-Saut dam, French Guiana - Lab288 P3 | ecosystem: Host-associated > Arthropoda: Insects > Digestive system > Gut ... | reverse complement strand
AACATGTAGAGTGACTTTGCAGTAAATAAATAATTGCATACTGTTGGATCTGGTTGGATTTATTTTAATATTGAATTACGATGCACGGAACCATGAGCTTAAGACTTAAAAATACTAACACATAAATAAATTAAGCAGGATAAATTAGACAGCAATATATCAAAGTACAATCCAGCGAGATTTCGCGCCACAACTGCACAGAGTGTCATAAGTTAGGATCTTAAATAACAGAAACAGTAGACGGTAGAGGCACCCCAGATGCAGATTCATAAAACAGTTTATCGATATATGATAGTAATTTCAAAGCAAAGTACATACTACATACCGATTGATTTAAAACAAACAATGTTAAATTTTTCCCACAGAATGTTTGTATTGGTTTTTCCTACCGCTCTCAGAATGAAATGCAGTTATTTCCCTCAGCAATCACATAAAATTATGTTTGTTATCAAGCATTAAAAAATTTCAAATAACATTTACGCGAATTTCACCCTTCAGTTCAACCTACTTTACCAAAAAAGAAAGCGGGCAATACTTGGTAACCTGCATAACCGTAGGGCTTGTTACCAATCTCCATCTACTGGGGTTAAATATACTCTCTCAGTGATCCATTCTTCCATTCAGACTTTCGCCTCGCACTCTCTCTTTGTGTTGAAACGTCCTGAGACAGTATAATCATTGAAACACTCTGATAGTATCTGTGCATAGCTGTCATATTAGAGGGTACTGATAACCACACATGGATCATTAAAGATAAGAGGCTGTCTTCACCTGCGGTCAGTAACATTACTGTAAGTTTTGGTCACACTGTCAACATGTGAAATATAACAAGTTATATAGGCCTTCTCATTAACTTAAAATAGCAAAATCACTTAAATATGTCAGTGCCTTTAATGGAACAAACTAGCGAGAAATCACCAAAAGCTTCTCAAAATCTAATAAAACACTTATAAAAAGCTAACAAGACTGAATTGTTATACGTGTCAAATTTTAATATAAAGCTTTTTAACTATACAGTGACGAACAAATAACAAAACACTTAGCTTCAATTTCAAGTGTTTCTTTTCGGAGGCACTAGTATATGTACAGCGTGTAGTTCGATCCCTCAAAACTCTCCGAATATGAACAAATTAGAAATCTTAACACTCCACCGTCACTTTCAGCAGAGGACCGTGACGGAATTTGAGCAGCAAGAGAAATGGTGTTTGCTGATAAGTTGGCGACAGATGGCGTGGTGTTACAGGCTAAGCGTGGCTTGCTCGCCATTCTTTCTGATGCGTCTGCTAGCCAGAGAGTATTTCACTGAACACAGTAAGTTGTCAGCAAAGAAATGTATTTTAAGACAAATATTCGCATGAAGTATGACAACTTGCTGTGAGGTTGCGAGAAGAAGAAATCGCAGAAGCACCCTTTATGGGATGTGTGGACCAGGAGGCCTGACGAAACTAAAAGGGAGGCCGACATTGCCGCTCTCTAGCCTAATACTACAATATAATAGAGTGATTCTTGATTCCTCTTTCAACACGGAGATTAGGAAGCCTAAAAGGGGGTGTTAGAAAAAGTCGCGTCGTGAAAATGTTTGAAAGAAAAATAGAGTGACGTGATTGAGGAAGTTTATACCCCATCCCTCTCATAATTTAAAATACATCTGTTTTTTAACCTTAAAACATTTGCACATTGCTTGGGTACTGACGTTGCCAGTTTCCACGGACATTTAGTGAGTAACCGGTAGCATTTATTCTTTGCACTTCAATATTTCAGCGTTAAGAGTCTTTCTCCGCACATCTGAATTCAACCGAGTGAATTCAAAACGGCGCTGGGCAGAACGGTGCTGTTAATGTATACCACGGGTAACTGAATACACCTCGTGGAAGAAGGAATGTTGGAAAAACACAAATACAATGGTATAATCATGAGTAGGGTTTATCTTAACATATCTTAAGGAAAGGAGACATTTTGGACGCCCAGGATTAGAAGAGGAAGACAAAATAATATTAATGAGGATCATACGTAAAGGAGAAGCGAGGTTGTGGACAGTATTCGACATTTGTAGGACAGAACCAAGTTTCGGACAGCTATTAACACATTAATGAACTTCAGAGTAAATTAAAGACTAAAATTCTTTTGTTTGCAGATTCATTGCCAGATTATCAACATAAATTACGTTCCATGCAGTAAATTAAGTTAGTTAGACCAGTGAATGTGGTGTGAAAGTGTCACTGTAGCACTCTAGACAGCTTTTTCCTTGTGACTCATAACAGGGAGAGTTTGTGTTGTATGTTTTGTAGCTTTAAAAGTTTGACGCTACTGGTTGTAACGTGACAAGCGACAGGCACAGCTCTTTTTGTGGGACAGATAGCTAGACGCCAGTTACTCCCCTCTACGTCCGCATAAAACTAATTGCAGAGTAGGCAGACAGCAGCTTCAAACCGAACATGACAAGCTGTTCATTCTTGTTAGCTCTCAAACCCAAGTTTAAGAATTCGCACGATGTATCCCACCAAGAGAAACATAGTTTTCTTTCAAAAGCTAGAATTCTCTGGACGTTTCCAGGAGTTAAGTGCATTTGTTCATATCTGGAGGTCTATTATCGTCCTTTTACAGTTCCGTCACTGAGCTTTATTGAGCCAGTTTAAGCCAATGTTCTTAAACACAACCTATTTCTTTACGATCCGTATTACCGTCTGTTGCTACCGGTTCTACGTTTCCCGTATCCTAAGACGGCTTTTCACTTCAATTTTGTAGCTAAAATCTACTCCGACTTTGCAATTTCGTGCATGTAATCTACATATCACGGAGTATCGTTCATCATAAAATGTTTCATAATATATCATTGAGATCACAATCTTTGGAGTTATGGAACCGTACAATCTGCTGGGTAGCTCCTAATGCTCCCGAGGAACATCCTGCAACCGCTTTCAGGGTGAAGGTCATTATCGTAATAGTAAATATATTTGTGACATGGGTTATTTGGAAATAAAAATTGGGAAAAGGGTTCAAAATCTGTAATACTTGAAATTCAACCAAAGTTTCATTAGGATTCGGCATTTATGGTGTGAGACGCTGTGGGTCAGTGTTTCTCGACGTTTCGGAGGAAACTACTGCCTTTTGAAACGTAAAGGTGTCCCAGCCGAGTGAAACAGTTCATGTAACACAACACATAGATCCTTCACAACATCGCTGTTTAAACACAAAATCTCTCAAAAATTGATTAATCTACCGTTTATGCACTAAAAAAATACCTCGCTCGTACTACAGTCTCAGTTCCATTCTTATGTGTTGTTCATGATGGACGCGCTAAATACAGACCACGATCGCTCCTCTGTCCTTCTGTTCGCCTGCGTGTGACTTATCACCAGCTAGAACCTTTGCTGAATGTTCATGAACTTTAGTATAGGATTTCTTGAAGAAACGTCGTCGAGCATGGACAAATTTCATGATAATTGGTTCAGTGAAAGTCATAATTAATTGTGGACCTTCTACATTTCCTGATTGATTATGGTTAAATTCGGTATAGATTTCCACTTTAAGTTAAGTTATATTCGTAAAAATAAACATAAATGAAAAACATACATTACTTTAGGGAGTACATAAAATTTTGTTCGTAATTGCTGCATTTTATGTCCGACTTGAATACAATTCGGCAAGGGGTGTGTCCAAAAGAACGTAGCAATTGGGTTATACACTTCGCACAAACATGCGAAATGAAAATGATTCTTTACGTAGTTAGGTAAATTAACTATTATATACATTTTCCACATTTATTGACCGAACTGAATATAATTCCGTATCATAGATCTACACGTAATACTGTCGAGAATTTGTAAGTTTCGTGGAAGTCGACGTACTTTTTATGGGTGTAAATGAAATTACATTTCGTATAAATATGTACCGTACAAACGTATACTATTAGGAAAATAAGGAAAGCCTTGGTAAAGTGTGTGGTCTACGTTAAGGGGTGTACCACTGGCAATTTATTAATGGGCAAAATCCAATTTGTACCTAAAACTAGGAATGCCGCGAAATTTTTTTGGAACTAAATCACGCTTTAGTTCTAATATTTAGATTTGTATAACTTTGTCAGCTTAATGAACGTGAAATTTTTATGATACAGTGAACACAGCAAACTTTGTATCACTAACTTGAAACCTTGCAATTATATTTCAATTTTGGTTCCCAGAAATCCGAAACTTTCTTAATAGGTATTTAAGACCCAATTTGACTCAGGAAAATGAAATAATTTGCATGCTTAAATCTGCAACACGCCTTCATTTTGGGGGTTTTCAACGGCCGAAGTTGTATCTTAAAAGCTACTTTCTGTCATAAAATTAATTTTGTAGTTCTCTATTCCTCGTGGTTTCACACCCAGCTCATGGTGATACTGTGTAATGTGCAATAAAAATATCAGAACGCGTTGCCGTTTTTATTATGTTGTTAATATCTTTTCCATTTTCATCAAATATAAGTACTTCCTTAACATAATATAATATTCTTTAAACAGCTCAACAACAGTAACCAGCACACTTTAGCGTAACACAGAAAATGTTCATATTAAATCTGTCAATATCAAGAAGGTAAAGAGCAAACTGTCTCTATATAATATTCGGAAATAACAAAGTTCCTGCTGAACAAAATTTTTATTAAAGTGGTCAGTGTTTACGTGAGAAGGACCAACAAGATGCACACTTTTTCTCATTAATTTATTCAAATTAAACTATTGGAATAAATTAATAGGAAAAAGCGTGCATCTTGTTGGTCATTCTCACGTATATGTATCACGATACATGCTTCAGAGAATGCGAAGTTTGCTATTGCCCAACAGGCAAAACAAATATATCAATACAAATATAAAAAAGAGAAACTGTACAAGACTAAGGCAGCAATGTGGTATAAGGTGATAGTTTAATGGGAATAAATTAATGAGAAAAAGTGTGCATCTTGTTGGTCATTCTCATTTATACGTATCACATTGCACGTTTCACAGAATGTAAAGTACTCAGTGTTACTGTCACCCAAAACATTTAAGGCAATACAGGATAAAAGCTGAACTGTACTCCACAGCTCTTCACTCATTTCGCCACAAGGCCACTATTCATACTCGTCACAGCAGGCACTCCGCGAGCCTCAGTCAATTCGCGTCTGTTAAAGCGCATGTTTTTAGTGTTTTAGTAAATTACGTGCCTCACAAAAACCTACTTCACCAGTAACAGTTCCATACACAGTACATCCCGAAGTTCTTCATATACAAGGGAATTAAAGTTACAAATGCCAGCACACACTGCAAGCTGCGCAATATCAATACCAGTTGTGTCTTCTTTTTTTTTAAAGTGAGACATCTCCGTTGTATTGAATATAAGCTAAAATGTAATATAAAATACATATAATACAGTCATACACAACTTTATATTTTATTAGATTATTATAGTTGCAGCTACATGTTTCGGCCTAATTGTAGGGCCATCTTCAGGCTGACCTTAATCTTCAGTTTTTTATATAACATACCACAGTTATTTTAACCAATTCTTGTAATACGAGATCTCGTAATTTGAAAGCATTATCAATTGTATACTCCACCTGTTCAAAGATAAGCCTGAAGATCGCCCTACAATTGGACCGAAACATGTAGTTAGGATTATAATCTAATAAAATATAAAGTTGTGTATGACTGTATTATATATTTTTTATATTACGTTTTAGCTTATCTGTGTTTTCATTCCATATTAGTTTGAATAATTTTGCTACTCCACTGCAAAGTGTCACATTACTTACTATGCCACTTGTACGATCAACCAGTGTGTTTCTAATGAGCCTTGTGTTTTGAATGTTACCTTTTCCTTGAAAAAATAAATAGCTTTAGCTGCTTTAATTATTCGCTCTCTAATAAGCTGCCATTGTTTAAAATGCGTAAAAGGTACAGAATTATATTCAATTATTTCCCTAATATAAAGCTTTGATTATTTTATGAATATTACACAAGACTTTTTGTTTATGCTTAAAGCTTAGCAAAATTTATTAGTTCTTCACTTCTTTAATCATATCATACATTCTCTGAGTCGTGTAACATCATAATCTTGGCGACGCCAATCATGTTAAACACATCACCAGTTCTAGCATTCCGTCGCTGTTTTACACACGCACATCGCAAAAGACAAGGATAGCGCAGTGAGTTTAATTTTAAAAAGGAAAACACCCATGTGAACTGTAAAATAGCTGAATGCTGAAACAACTCACCAGCCGTCTGCAGACGTTCTGTCGTGAAAGCAGCTTCTTTACTGAAGTTTGTACGTGCGACGAGGTCCTGAAACATGCAAAGTGATAATAAAGTTAATTCCGCTGCAGTCGCTCTCCTGGGTAAATTCATCTCTACTGAAACATAAAACCGAACCTGACGTTTCGTAGACATCTAAAAAGCATCTGTGTTTATCTCTTCACCTCTAATTTTTCGAGGACCAGAATTCGAAACTCTATCCGACGATTTACTACCTGGTCGTCTGACTCAAACCTTCAATGTAATGCTAGGCTTTAATGTTTCCGTTGACTTTTCTGTCAAAGAGCGCAAAGTCGGATAACATGTGAGTGAGGAACTGGAATGTATGCCGTTGTGTTCTAACCCAGATATTATGAAGGAATTTCTTACAGGGACTAAGGAATATTACGAAAACTTTCTGAACCTGGTAGCTTCAGAACACAATTCCGGAATTTTGTTGCTACATCACAGTGTTTGATACCATCCCAGGAATATTGCCTAACAATATTTTGAGGCAATTTCCGTTCATATTCTACCCGATTCATCATACATATATTCTTATAACTGCATGCTATGTATCCTAACCAGCTGAAATTCATATATATATATATATATATATATATATAATGTGCATGAGAATAATCAATCAACACTTAATAAATATCAAAGATAATCTTTAAATACTACATTTCAGTTACACTGCCCACTTCAAGAGGGACATAAAATGCACAACATTTCGTTAGCCATTTATTTTTCAATTAAGGCAATTTCATGTCATTTTACTTTCAGTTTGCGGCTATACTCATCTCACTCCGGATATTAGTAGTATAAGGACCGCTGTAGTCTTCCGGAGATTAGTATTTAAAAGTTTCATGATTATACATTAATTTACAAAACATAAGCACAGGGAAAGCTATCGAAATAATTACAGTCACAACTGTGTAGCAATCATCTAAACTTTGAGGGCATTTGAGGGCATCACACACGTCGCACTAAGTACAATGTGTACAACGTAATCAAAGCACTTCCACAAATGTTTTCGACGCTGTTGTTGTGAGACCTGCGTGATTTGATAAAATGAAGGCGTCACCCGATTTCGAATCATATACGATATTCTCCCTCTAAAAGTGAAAGAACTGAGATGAATTACTTGTTTGCGAGGTTTGCTCTTTGTACGGCGCTGCAATATCTTCCAAGCGAAATGATTTTTCAAAGTCGAAAATTTATTTCAAAAAGATCACGCGCCTCAAAGCACCGAAATATTAATGATGACAGTAGGCAGGGAGCAACATGCGAGCCATAGAAAATGGCACAATGCCACACACCCTCACAAGCAAATATTTCCACACGTCCTTAAAAATGAGTTCCGATGACTAGAAGTACAGACGTCGGTAGGAAGTATCGCCTGCATGTGACTGTTTCGCTAATTCACAGCGACTCATGCAGTGATGTGAAATAGCTTCATCTGTATAGAACTATTGATGAATTTAACCCTTTAAACGCCGAGTTAAATCCCATCTGCCATATGCTGGCATTATTAGGAGCTCACCATATTCTCCACGTTAACGGGATAAGAGTTAATATGCCAAATACAACAAATATCGTCATTTGTTGCAAACTCTAAGATTTCGTTTTTCGTTTTATCATGTCCTTTTAGAATTTAGTTTTTTTCATGTCCTTTTCCTGCCAGAATAGTGAAATCATACAGCAAGGGAACTATTTGCTTACCACTAGCGACCATGGAATAGGCATAGTGAAAGAAATTCTTAAGGTAGTAAATAATTGAATAAAACTATCAACAAATACAAGACTCGTATAGTATAATTCACATTATGCGCAACACGTAAACCTCCTCTTCTCCGACAGAGTAATATATTATAAGATGACTGAAGATATATACGTTTGTAAACGAAACACGCCGTTGAATCCATACGTTGCGATTCTCTATTCATCATTGGTTTTTTTTTCCGTTTACTGTAGATAATCTCTGCTCTTAGTACACTTGGTTGTCGTTGCGAAGACTGCATCCGTTTCCTTCATCAGGTACGGCGTTTAATATTCATTTGGACTCCTTACAGTCGATTTCACTAACTTTAATACGTAAAGATTTTTACGTTTTGATTACACGTTATTAGAAGTGCCTGTATTGGGATATGTTTGTGTTATTCTTCTGTTTTTTTTTACAGTTTATTAACAAAATGTTAATTGTTATAAACTGTCGTTGATTTCTTCCGTGATGAAGCTGCAATTTTACTCTCCTGTGGTTGTGAGAGTCTCCTTCTGTACAGCTCACTTGTGTCTAAAACTTCAAACCACATGAAGAAAGAATATGAAGCTTCCGAAAAGTTACATTTGAAACACCCAAAATAATAGTTATAGTAAAATGAACACAGTTTTTTATGTTTGTTGGGCCGTGCATCATTGTGATAACTAAAGAATAAAAACCAACTAGATGCCACTTATTATTTTATTGTACTTCTTATAGGCTCAACATGTTTCGGGCATTACTATGGCCATCATCAGGAGCTCGCGACTATGATGTTGATTACCACATTGGCCGTTTCGTTCTTGGTTTGCTGTAGGTTGGAGGTTAGGTGCGGTTAGGCTGGAGTGGTGTCCGGGCTGAAGCCCGGACACCACTCCAGCCTAACCGCACCTAACCTCCAACCTACAGCAAACCAAGAACGAAACGGCCAATGTGGTAATCAACATCATAGTCGCGAGCTCCTGATGATGGCCATAGTAGTGCCCGAAACATGTTAAATTTATAAGAAATATAATAAAATAATAAGTGGCATCTAGTTGGTTTTTATTCTTCAGTTATTAACACAGACCTTTATAAACCCTAAACACAGACGAAATTATTTCCTTAAGTTTACTTCTTATTAAAAAGATGAAAATATTCCGATTTCAATTCAAGCGCTCTTATCAGATTCGCAGTTTTTGTCACACAATTAACTCGCACTTTTACAAACTTCAGACATAATTTACATTCTAATTCACTTACATTATAGAATATATTTAGCATATAGAAACAAAACAAACATCATAAAAATAACGTTTACAGCATACCACGTAACTGAGGCCTACCAAATGTTACCAGAACTATATTTAAGCCCACGGCGATGAACTACACACACCGACGGATATACGCGTATCCTTTTTACTCTTTGTGAATGTTATGTACTCCACAGTAATGCGCCAAAAATCCATTAACTGAGCCGTAAGCAGAGTTCTTAGTTAATGAGTTTGTGATGAAAACCCTGGGTTTTACGAAAGACGAAGTTTTATGGTATAGCTTATACAATGCTGTAGCTGTATTCTATATTGAGACTGACAAATACATTTTACAACCTCAAAATCTAATATTTCAAGATTAATTTGGTAATAGCCTCCGAACTGTTTCTGACTTAATGAAATAACTTCAAATGCGCCGACCATATTAATATACGAAGTAAATTACAAACACATGAGTAATGTGACCTGAAAACCACATGAAAAGGACCACTCACGATATTTAGCAGTTCGACTGGAGGATAACATTAATGTTGGTCTCGAAAATAAGCTCTCAAACTGTAGACTATATTAACATGTTCAGAATAGTAGTGTTTTTATGGTATTTCATAAATCAATAATCAATATTTGGGCTTTGTACAGCAGGCAACATGAGTAAGAATAAACAAATGACTGTCAAAGGTGGGGCTAATTAATTAACTAATGATTTTATTGGGCTAATGTGTTCATTAGAAAAAGTGCATATATAGTCCGTCAGTAAGTAGGTCAGAAAAATATCATATGTAGGGTTACATTATTCAAGTCTGCTACATCCAGATGTCTTGAGAGAAATAGGTACTTTCGCTCACATTTGGAGGCAGCAATTTAGAATGTCATTCCTTCACCTTGCGACAGACATAAACTTCGCCAACATTAAGCATTTTGTTGCACACACGAGTCACATTTATTTACCCTTAGAACATTCTGCATGTAAGTAAGAGATATAACATCAGGTTCTGCCTGTCAAGCAACTGTACAACACATTCCATTTTACGGCAACCACAACACAGCTCATGACCACTAACAGTGCTAAAGTTACGTCTCTCCTACGAACATGTGGGGCACCGTAAACTGAAATAAACATTCGTAGTGAATTTTATCGAAGGTACACTTTCCAGAATCCCAAACTTTGACTCCAAACTGATGAGATTTTCTGCCCAGGATATCGTTCTTCGGGTTTAACAGGTATTTATTTTTAATATGTTCCGTATCAGTGCAATAAGGTAATACCTAAATTCATGTAGCACACCGGCACAATACGTTTTCATATATTATTTATTACCTACATGTTTCGGTAAATATTGCGACTGATCTGGGTACACTCATGATGGTCGTAAAGAATTTTGTTGGTCTTTTACATAACTTCCGGATTTTTTATGTTCTGTTGACCATGCAATCCTGTATAATCTTGTAAATAAAGCCAACTTGGTGCACAATTTTTCTTAGTACGTATATTTGTTTTCTGTACATGGTTCGGGCGACTATGTGTCCAACATCAGGAGAATCAACTGTATTTATGCGACACTTAATACTTGTTATGGTGTGTGGATGACTGTCTGGTATGCAGGGTGGGATTTTCATTCCACCCTACATAACAGTCATCCCTGCATTTCTCCTGATGATGGGCACATAGTCGCACGAAACATGTACAGAAAAGAAATCAACATAGTAAGAAAAATTGTGCACCACGTTGGTTTTATTTATAAGATAACTTTCGATATTTGTTTAATTTAAACTAAAATAACTTTGCGGTTTTTATGTCTGACTGGAAATTTCGTTGGTCACAAAGTAGAGGGGCAACCGAGTTCCTGAAAGACGAGATATAAACTTGAAGAACGTTATCTCCTCCGATTCAACGCCGTACAGTCCGGTAGGATTTGGCTGATGTTTCGAAGAAACTTCTCTTCTTTCCTGAAGATACAGGCAGTTGGTTCTTTCAAGACATCCGATAAATTTCGATTCTTAAAGTATGTTACTTAAATATGTATAGTGCCGACAGTATGAACAATGAGTACAGGTCGCTGAAGGAAATATTGTGAGAAATTAATACCCTGGTAGTCTGACAGACACATGTTCCAGTGAAACTGCGTTCGCCATAAATTCCATGTGGTCTGGTAAGGGAACCAACCGGGCCTATGTGATGAGAAGACCGGCAACTAACCACTTGAGCCGCTGGCGTCACATCCCAGTATGCATTAATCTTCATAGTCACCCCAGCGAGAACTTCGATTGCACCAAGTTATCGATTTATACAGGCGTGCCATTCCTTGCATCCATGGTGATGAGTTTAGGCAGAAGGCACGTTTAATTCGCAGTTTATTTGTTGTTTCTTACGTCCTCTCACGCTATACGCAGATGTGAACGTGTGTCATTACTTTGGCATATCACCTTATGGCTTAAGGACGTGCTTTATAAAGACAATAGGAGCAGAACTTTGGCAATATCAACGCTAAAAGAGCTGTAATTTCCAAAGCTTAACCGATATTTCTCGCAATTAGAGACCTCTTTATTTACATTCCACTGACGTGACTCATTTAAACACCTCATAACATCCAAAGCAAATGCAGTTAAATACATAAAGCGGTATGAAGAGAAAGCTTTCAAGGGGAATAACAGAAAGTTTCTGCACTTAGCAAGTCGCCGTGTTTGTATTATTCGACGTAAGTAGAAAGTTCCAACTCGCTGTATTTACCGTTTAAAACAAAATAGTGCCTTTTATTTTCGCGGTATTTTTAAATAATGGATCAAAAGATACAAACGACAAGCTCCAAGGTTAAGTGCCGAATTTAACTGCGCCCTTAAAATGCTTTCTTTGTAGTTTTAAATTCAAGTAACTTTCACTAACATTTGTCTCAAATTCATTTTAACGAGACGTAAATATACGTGTACAAGGGGTTTCGAGGCTGAGAAAAACAAAACTAACATTTTTCAACACGTGAAAGTAACTCCACTAACTACGGTCCTTCTTCAGAGGTTAGTATCTCCTCAACTACTCACTGCAAATTAAGGGGCTGCATGTTTCATTAGCCTCTTCAAACGTACCCGCAATCAACTGCTGACGTAACAGTATAGTTAAGGACCTCCACAACCATTTCCTTCAGATCACTCTCAATATTATCGAACATCCACGCTTCGATTTTGCACGCAGTCTTACACACAAAACTGCTGTGTAAAATCAAAGTTACTCAGGATCGTCTGGAACTGGAATCTTCCAATAATTTTTCGAGAAAGTCTGCAAATTAATTTTATTCGCGTACAAACTGTGAAGATGTTGCTTCTCCATTAAGAAACGTGTACTCGTTAATGTGACAAAAATACTGGTGATACTCAATTTATTGGCTTGTTTTCTGAAGCATCTCATGAACGTTAACCATACACGCCACCTGCTTTAACGACTGACTAGGCAATATTTCGGCTAGATTCAATATTCGTTATTTTCAACTGGCTCGCACAAAAAATAACATCATCAGCTTAACTGATTTCAGTATAAATATGTACTATGTTCTTTGAGAGGAACGACGTATGCTTGTATAGTACGTTCAGATAAGCTGTGCCTTGTAAAGAGACTAGGTTTCTCTGTCTCAGGAACTAAGAGGAGCCTAGCATTCTAACGACATAAATTCTAATATAATGAAGCGGGGGAATAATTTAACCGCCATCACTTGACATGAAACATCACACCCACAGGGGTTGTGCAGCAACTTGTAAACGGAAAATGATCACAATGTTGATAAAGCAAGAAATGTGCAGCGAAGTTGTTTTCTGTGTTTTGTGCCCACTAGTTCCTAAGTCACGTGGCTGCGTGACGATATAATTTCAATTTTTTTTTTTCACTTCACCGTCGCAAAATTATCACTTAAAACGTAAGTTTCAGAGTTCTGAAATATTTTTACGATTCAAAAAATGCCTGTTTAAACCTACGAGAACCGACGACTAACGAAAACAATATAAACAATGCATTTATTACAGAGCAAGTAACAAATATTTACGAATTAAACAATATCCAGTCCGTGGCAACTCTTCCTGCTGGTGAAGGCGTGATGGAAACGAGCTGGACCGTAGGGCGATGAAGGCAAGGCAAGGCCACGGGCAGTGAGCCAATTCCGGTATGAACTTCCAACCTCAAGGCTAAGCGCAATGCTACCGTAATATCGACATAATGCAAACTCCCTACTATAAAATTACATATAATTCAAAATTCAGCCGACAAGCCCCCCCCTTTTTTTTTTTTTTTTTTAGATATGACATTCCCTTATATATAAATCTTCTGGCCCTACATAAACAAATTTATATTTTTATTTTGAAAAAATATTTATTTTTCTTTTAGGAAAAAATTTGTTTT